>ODAI010695978.1_pt1 | contig 10477 bp, 9 predicted proteins | sample 1539321 | NCBI WGS metagenome assembly ODAI01 (sample SAMN02144231, study PRJEB22623) | gut metagenome | biome: sheep rumen | host: Ovis aries | place: New Zealand | reverse complement strand
TGCCGGATCAGGTACCTATGCATTATGACGCTGTTGGAAACATTGACAGATGGGGATCAAAGTATGAGAACCTGATCTTTCCGGTACTCATTCTGGCGATGTCATTATTCTGGACTTTGCTTATCAGATATTATGATAAGAAAGCCCTTAGAGAAACGGATGGAAAGGAAAGTGCCGGCGCAAGCTCGAACGCCAAGGTACTTGGTATCGTTGGCCTATGTATGGCAGCGATGTTTACCGTGATGCAGGGATTTATTTTGTATGGCGCATATAATGAGGCAGTATCCGGGGCGACTACATGGTCAGTCGATATTGGTAAAGTATCTGTGATATTGATGGGAATCATCTTTATCATACTTGGAAACTTCATGACGAAGACACGAATCAACAGCACGGTTGGAGTCAGGATAAGCTGGAGTATGTATAACGATAATACCTGGAGAAAGAGCAATCGGTTTGGCGCTTATGCGATTATGATTGCCGGGGTTGTTACAATCATTATGGCAGTGGTTATGAAAAATTCCTTTGGAGCAGCTATGGCTGCGGTAGGATCTGTGATATTAGCATCTGTGGTGACTCTTGTTTATGCGCATAAGGTATATATACAGGAAATCGAATCCGAAAAGGGAGGAAAAGATTGATATGACAGAGTATGCTAAGGTCGGTACACAGCAGATGGGACTGCTCGTGCTGGGCGCTCTCTTGATGATCATTGTCCCGCTCATTGTAGCGATCGTATGGACGAAGAAGAAAAATGAAAGATTCACCACTGTTTTGGTCGGTGCGGCGACATTTCTGCTGTTTGCAATTATTCTGGAAAAACCGCTTCAGAATGTGCTGGTTTTTCCGACTCAGATGGGACTTGCTGATACAGCGATAAGTCAGTTCATCAACGCCAGACCTGTTCTTTGGGCATTTATTGTTGGTCTTTTCCCGGGTGTCTTTGAAGAAACGGGGCGGCTTGTTGCTTTTAAGACCGTGCTTAAGAAAAGGAAAAATAGAGAGACTTCCATCTCGCATGGCATTGGACATGGCTGTTTTGAAGTGATGTTCATCGTGGGAATTATGTATGTAACCTATGTTGCTTATGCGGTGATGATCAATGCGGGAACATTCGGGACGGTAGTAGAACAGGTGACGGCACAGGCCCCTGAGCAGGCTGTGGCGGCCACTGCGCTGGCAGACCAGATTGCAGCATTTTCATTCGCTGATCTTGCCGTGGGAATTGTGGAAAGAGTTTTTGCGGTGCTGTTTCACATTGGAGCATCAATAATCGTATTTTATGCCAGCAAAGATAAGGGCAGATTTTGGCTTTATCCATTAGCAATCCTTTTACATACGGCGTTGGATTTTATTGCCGGAGGACTGACTACAGCGGGGGTATGGAATCCACCCACATGGGTGCTTGAAGGAATTGTTGGGATAATGGGTGCGGTAACATTCTGCGGAGCCTTCTTCCTGCTTTATAAAAAGGATGTTGGAAAAGAAGCGATTTCTTAGTAATATATTTCAGCAAAACACAACAAGGAAATGGTAAGTGAAATAGAATGAAAGTAAGAAAATCAAAAAAGAAAATAATACTCTTAATACTTCTGTGTGTGATTGTTTTAATGATCATCGGATGGTGGGCTTTCTGTGTCAAAATGTATAATGATAATTTTAACGTCCGCGGAGACAGTTACGAGCCTTTAATGCTTAGAGTGGATGACTTTGACGGATTAAACTGTACGGAATATACATTCCCTTCAAACAAAGGACAGAATCTTGCAGGATACCTGTATAGTGCCGGGAAAGGGCAGCGTGGGATAGTGGTGATTGCGCATGGATTCGGCGGCGGACACAATTCCTATATGGATGTTGCAAATTATTTTGCACAGAACGGATACTATGTCTTTGCTTATGATGCTACAGGCTGTGATAAAAGCGAAGGAGAAGGGATCGGAGGTGTTCCCCAGGGAGTGATTGATCTGGATTATGCTATTTCCTTTGTTGAAGGAAGTGACGAGATCCCTGATCTTCCAATCGTGCTTTTCGGTCATAGCTGGGGTGGATATTGTGTAAGTAGCGTGCTCACTTACCATCCTGAGATTAAGGCGGTCATTGAATGCTCAGGCTTTAATAGGTCATCGGATATGTTTGAGTCAGGTGGGAAACCTCAGGCTGGTGATGTTATTTATACAATGACACCGTTTATCAGGATTCATGAACTGTTCCAATATGGCAGATATGCGTCAAACACAGCAATGGATGGTTTTGATTCAACAGGTGCGGCAGTAATGATCGTGCACAGTGCGGATGATGACGTTATAGGTATAGAGTACGGGTACGACATGTATTATGAGAAATATCAGAACGATTCCCGGTTTACTTTCATTAGATTTGAAGACAGGGGCCATAATGAGATTTTCAATGATCCAGAGAATACTTATAAAGACGAATTTAATGCAGAATTTGATACATGGCTTGAAACACTTGACTATGACTATAATGCTGAAGATAATATAGAACGCTTTAAAGAAGATAAGGCGGAATATATTACAGAAAGCCTTGATCATGTCAGATGGAGTACCAGATTAGATGAGGAGCTGTTCACTCGCTTTTTGGATTTTTATAATGAAGCGATAAGATGATGTTTTATGGACACCAATACAAACTAAATCACGTTAAATTGAAATATAACATAAGAAGATTTTGGAGAGTCGTGCAACAGCGGCTCTCTTTTCATGTCCGGAGGGAGGTGCATGGGATGTGCCGGAAACTGTCCTGAGGATGCGCTGTAAGCAGAATGAAAGTCTTTGCAGGACTGGATCATCGTATGATATACTTAAGAAATACTTTAAGGAAACACGGCTGTATCAGCGTGTCCTTAACCAGAGAATGTAACTGCTGATATTTTCTGTTAGATTGAATGAGGAGATACCGATATGGATTTAATTCCCAGCTTTTCCGTCGACCATACCAGAATTGTTCCGGGGATCTTTACAAGCAGAATTGATACGCTTGGGGATCAGCTGGTCACCACCTATGATGTGAGAGTCACAAAGCCCAACACAGAACCTGCCGTTGATGTGGCGGCGATGCATTCTCTGGAGCATCTCATCGCCACATATCTGAGAAACGACCCTGACTGGAAAGATCAGATTATCTACTGGGGCCCGATGGGATGCCTGACCGGTTTTTATCTCATCATGAAGGGTAATCGTGAACCGAAGGAAATCCATGATCTGCTGCTGCGGAGCTTCCGGTCCGTAGAGGAGGCGGAGGAGGTTCCCGGCGCCCTGCCTGTGAACTGCGGCAATTACCTGATGCACAACCTCGGGATGGCAAAGTGGCATGCCCGGAGATTTGCTGATTATCTGGCTGAAAATGCGGACAATCCGGAGATCTTTGAGTATCCGGGGGCGGAGAGGCCTGTAACGGAGGACGGCCGCAGCTTCTTTGATTCATAATGACAATACCTTCGCCGGCGGGGCGCCGGTATGACCCGGCACGCCGGCAGTGAACGGAACTGCGGAGCTGAAACAGATGGGAATTGTTTATGGAGGGAGACACCGAAGTGAAGCTGGGAAGATATTTAAGGAAGCTGAAGAACAGCTACCGGTCAAACAAAAAAACATTTGCCTTTTATGTGGTGCTGCGCGCCATGGTGGTTCTGACTTTGATCCGCTGTCTTTTTACCCGCAGTTATGAAAGTGCGGCGACATGCATCCTTGTGCTGGTGCTTTTCCTGCTCCCGGCCCTGATCGAGGACAAACTGGATCTCACAATCCCGCCATTGTTTGAGGCGATCATATTCGCGTTCATATTCGCGGCTGAGATACTCGGAGAGATCAATCATTATTATGTGAGAATTCCGGGATGGGATACGATCCTCCATACCATCAACGGCTTCCTCTTTGCGGCCGTCGGCTTCTCCCTGATCTATCTGCTGAACAGGGGAAGCAAAAACTTCAATGTTTCTCCGTTTTATATGGCTGTTGTCGCCTTCTGCTTTTCCATGACGATCGGCGTCGTCTGGGAATTCTTCGAATGCGGGATGGACCTGTTTTTCAACATGGATATGCAGAAAGACTTCATCGTTCAGACAATTAATTCCGTAACGCTGGATCCGCTGCAGACCGGGACGAATATCCATGTAAAAGGAATAACGGATACGGTGATCCATACCCTGTCCGGGGATGTCTATACGATTGAAGGGGGATATCTGGATATCGGAATTCTTGATTCCATGAAGGACCTGCTCGTGAATCTGATCGGCGCTGTTGTATTTTCCGTCATCGGGTACAAGTCCCTTAAAAATGACAAAAAGAGCAGGGTGGCTGACAGCCTGATGATCAGGCCGAATGAAAAGGAAGATGACTGAATGGGAGGTCAGGTGTGAAAGGCGGAAGGAAAAGGATTCTGCTGACTGTTATCTCTGCCCTGATGCTCATCGGAGTGTCGCTCCTGCTGTTGAAAATCTTCAGGACCATCTCTACGGAAGACGGCAGGATCGCTTTCCGGGAACTGATCCTTAATCTGGGCGTGCCGGGCTTTTTCCTGCTGGTCGGACTGAATGTTTCCCAGATTTTCCTGTTTTTCTTCCCGGGGGAAATGGTTGAGCTCCTGGCAGGCATGTGCTATGGCACCTTTGGCGGCCTGATCGCCATCTATACAGGCGTTTTTATATCGGCCGTCATCATATTCTGGCTGGTCAGGAAAGTCGGGAAGGCGTCGGTGTATGACCTGATCGGGAAGGAGATGATCGAAAAAATAGAAAAAAGCCGGATTTATAACAGTAAGAAGGCGGAGAGTCTCCTGCTTCTGCTGTTTATCATACCGGGGACGCCGAAGGATCTGCTGATCTACATCGGGGCGATGCTTCCGGTCAGCGCGCCAAGGTTCATCCTGCTTTCGACCCTTTTCCGCTTTCCGGGGATCATTACATCCACCATCGCCGGGAAGTCCTTCGCCGAAGGACATAACCGGACCGCCATACTGGTATATATCGTCACTACTGTAATATCGCTGATCATACTCTGGTTTTTTGCCAGAAAGGATGAAGTACGCGAGATCATGGAGATCAATAAGGGCTAGACGCAGGGAGCCACTTTCCGGAAATGGCTGCCGGAGCTTGGCAAATATTTTATCAGCGCTGGGGATCATATATTCACGGCAGGCTGATTACCTGAAGGAACCGTTCCGCTTGAAGCGAAGCGGTTCTTTGTTTACAGGAGGGACTTTTCGGAGTATATTTTTTTCGACGGATACATGTTCCGGGACTGTATGCCGGGGGAAGCTGTGCCGGCTCCCGGATCAGAAATATGTTTATGAGAAAAGCAGGCCGGGATGCTGCGAGGCAGCCCGCAGATGCTCCGGGGAGGTGTCAGGCATGAAAGTTCTGTGTATCGGCGCAGGAGTGGTGGATATTGCCGCCTGGCCTGTCAGCAGGAAAGGTGAGTGGCAGGAAAAGCAGAGGATTTCCGGAATCTCCCTCCAGGCAGGGGGAGATGCGGTGAACCAGGCTGTCTATCTTTCGCAGCTGGGGTTTGAGCCCGGATTAAATATGTGTGTCGGCGCGGACGCAAACGGCGTCCTGCTGACAGAACTGATGAGAAGAAAAGGTGTGGACACGTCGCTTGTCCGCGTGAAGGAAGATATGGCGACCGGGACCGCTCTGGTTCTGATCGATGAGAAAGGGGAGCGCCGCGTCTTTTCCGCTCCGGGGGCGCATGGACAGATCCGGAAGACGGATCTGCCGGAGGAGATCCCGGAGGGTCTTGAGGCCATTTCCATCGCCAGCCTGTTCGGCATGGATTATCTGGAGCGGGATGGCCTGGAAGAATTTCTGGATCAGGCGAAGGAAAGAGGGATCCCTGTTTTTGCGGACCTCTTATTTGACAAACATCAGCGGGGGCTGAACGGGATCGCCCGCCTGCTTGAGCGGATCGATTATTTTCTTCCGAGCAGCTATGACGCCCTCTCCCTTACCGGAACAGGGACAGTCCGGGAGTGTGCGGCGTTTCTGAGAAAGATGGGACCTGGGACAGTCATTATAAAATGCGGGGCGGATGGTGTGTACGCCGACAGTCCCGGCTTCCGGGGCAGGATCCCGGCACCGGAGATGGAGCCTGTGGATACGACCGGGGCGGGCGACTGCTTCGCAGCGGTTTTCCTCGCGGCGACGCTCAAAGGATATCCCGTGGAGGAAGCCTGCCGGAGGGCCTGCAGGGCCGCTTCCCTCAGTACTCTGTCGCTCGGTGCGTCCAGTGCTTTGCTTAAGCCGGATACGATCTGAATCGGGATCTGCGGCGGCGCAGCTTTTACCGCACCCGGCGATACGAAGCACCGGACGCCGCCTGAATCAGGATCCGCGGAGATGCAGCTTTTCCCTGCGCCCGGCGATACGACAGGCCGGGTACAAATATAGGTTTGAGAGGAGAAATCAGTGTGAAAGTAGAATCAGGCACTTATCTGGCCACTATGAGGCCTTTGTTAAAAGAACTGCTGGACGGGCTTCTTGAGCGTTACGAATATGCTTCAGTGCTTGCGGCGGATGTGGAGATGAAGAGCTACTCCGTCAACCGCTCCGGCATCCGGATTACGGAGAACAACAGTTTCGGGCGGCGCGGTTTTACAGCCCGCGTCTATAAGGACGGGGGCTATGCCGAGTACAGCGCCAACTGCCTGAAAAAGGAGGATCTGTCTGCCATATTTGAGCAGCTGGACCGGTCGCTGAAAGAGATCGGGGAGCGCTATGAACGTTTTCCGACCCCGGTGGCTGATGAGACGCCGGTTTCCTTCACAAAATCCACGGATTTTCTGACAGATCCCCGGAAAATTGGGGACGAGGAGATCGTTAAAAAGCTGGCCGGCATGCGGGAGGAAGGCCTGAAGGCGGACGGGATGCTTGTGGACTGTACGACCCGTTTTAATTATCAGGTTTACCATAAACTGTTCCTGTCCCGCAGCCGGGATCTGGAGCAGAATGTCATGTTCAGCGACTGCTCCGTCATTTTCATCGGGCGGAAGGGAGAAGCGCTCAAGGATGGCTACAGCGCAGCCTCCGCACTCGGAGGGGCGGAGGTTCTTGAACGGCTCCCTGACTGCGCGAAGGAGGCACTGGAGGCTGTGCGGGCAGCGCTGATCGCGGAACCGATCGAGCCGGGCGAATATGAGTGCATCTGCACGCCCCAGGTAACAGGCATGATTGTCCACGAGGCTTTCGGCCATGGGGTGGAGATGGATATGTTCGTCAAGGACCGGGCTCTGGCAAAGAACTGCGTGGGAACGCAGGTGGCATCGGAACTTGTTACCATGAAGGACGGGGCCGCCACCAGCTATGAGGACGTTGCCTCCTATTTCTTTGACGACGAGGGAAATCTTTCTTCGGATACGGTTATCATCGACAAGGGAATTCTGGTCTCCGGCATCTGCGACGGCGTATCGGCCGCCCGTCTCGGCGTCAGGCCCACCGGAAACGGGCGCAGGGAATCCGTGGATCACAAGGCATATACCAGGATGACCAACACCTTCTTCACAGAAGGCAGCAGCACACCGGAAGAAATGATCGCTTCCGTAAAAGACGGCCTGCTTCTGGACTGCCCGACCAGCGGGATGGAGGATCCAAAGAACTGGGGCATCCAGTGCATGGTCTCCTTCGGAAGAGAGATCCGGGACGGCAGGCTTACCGGCCGCGTTTTCGGACCGATCGTCCTGACCGGGTATGTACCGGACCTGCTGAAATCCATTACCATGATTTCGGACACGGTCGGGCACTGCGGATCGGGCGCCTGCGGAAAAGGCTGGAAAGAATGGGTGAAGGTTTCTGACGGAGGCCCCTATATCAAGGCGCGTATCCGCCTGGGCTGAGGCGGATGCGGCATCAGCCGGAGAGGGAACGGAAAAACAGTACAGAAAGGAAGATATGGACAAGATAATCAGTCTGCTTGAAAAAGCCGGCCTTTCCGCCTACCGGGTTACCCGGAGGCACACGGAAGCCGTTGAATTATATTTTATTAAAAAGAAGCTGGACCTGCCCAGGTACAAGGATCTGGATGAGATCAGCGTTGAGATTTTCCGCGATTTTGAGGAGGACGGGGTAAAATACAGGGGATCGACTGTTTTTTTCCTGGAGCCGTCCCTTACGGAAGAGGAGATCCGCAGAAAGATAAAGGATGCCTGGTACGCAGCTTCTTTTGTAAAGAACCGCTGGTATGATCTGCCGAAGAAGACTGTCGAAAGGACTGTTCCTTCCACGGCGTCCTGCCGGGATCTTCCTCTTGCGAAGATCGCGGATGAACTTGCGGATGTGGTGCTCAGCGTGAATTCAGATGACACCGCTTTTATCAACTCGGCGGAGATCTTTGTGCGCAGAGCCAGGGTCAGAATCAAGGATTCCGCCGGAACGGATGTGAGTTTTATCCGGGATATGATCCGCGGAGAGTTCGTCGCCCAGTGCACCGCGCCTGAGGATGTGGAACAGTTCCGCCAGTTCTCCTATGACGATCTGGATCCGCAGGCACTGCGGGAAAAACTGGCGGAGGGGATCCGGGACGTCCGTCTGCGTGCCTGCGCAGAGGGAGCGCCGGCGGCAGGGCGCTGCAGCGTCATCCTGACTGGTGAGAACCTGAGGGAACTTCTGAATTACTATTCGGCCCGATCCGGTTCGGCCATGATCTATCCGGGATACAGCACCTGGAAGATCGGGGAGAACGTGCAGGGGGAAGTCACGACAGGGGAGAAGCTGCGCCTGTCCCTCGTATCCGCGCTTCCTTTCAGCAGCGAGGGAATCCCGATGAAGGAAAGGCCTCTCCTTGAGGACGGCGTTCTCAGGACCATACACGGGAATGCCAGATTTGCCCATTATCTGGGGATTGAGCCTACCGGAAGCTATGAGAAGCTGAAACTGGAGGCGGGAAGCATGTCCTATGAGGACATGAGGCGGTCCGGGGCTCTGGAGGCGGTAAGTTTTTCCGATTTCCAGATGGATGTGATGGACGGTCATTTTGCCGGGGAACTGCGTCTTGCCCTCCGGACAGGCAGCGATGGAAGCCTGACTGCCCTGACCGGCGGATCGGTCAACGGCAATCTGATCCCCCTGCAGGGGAGGCTTGTTTTTTCAAAAGAGCGCTATAAGGACAGCAGCTACGAAGGCCCGCTGGCGGTTCTGATTCCGGACGTAACGATTGCCGGATGCCAGGCCGCTTTTTAAGGATTGACTTTTCGACTGCGATACTTTAACATAAGAAAGTGGTGTAAACTCCGGCCGCGAGTTTGTCTGCGGCCAGTATAATGTAGAGGGAGGTATGAGAATGAAGAAGAGAATCGTGGCAACCGCACTGGTCTGCAGCATGGCATTTGCCGGCCTGTCATCTGTTTACGCAGCTGAGAGTCTTACCCTTGGCACTGGCGGAACGACCGGAACCTACTACGCAGTAGGCGGTGTTATGGCGACCGTTCTGAATCCGGTTATGGAGAACGCGAACCTGACAGTTACTTCCACAGGCGCGTCCAAGGCCAATATCCAGCTGATCGACGTCGAGGAAGCAGATCTTGCGATTGTTCAGAACGACGTTATGTACTATGCATACACCGGAACCGACCTGTTCGAAGAAGAGGGCGCCTATGAGACCTTCTCCAGCGTCGCCGGCCTTTATGACGAGACCATCCAGATCGTCACCTGCAGCGACTCCATCTCTTCTGTCGCGGATCTGAAGGGCAAGACTGTTTCAGTAGGAGACGCGGGCTCGGGTGTTGAGTTCAACGCGAAGCAGATTCTGGAAGCCTATGATATGACCTTTGATGATATCAATGTTGTGAACGCTTCCTTCGGTGATTCCGCAGACAGCCTGAAGGACGGCAAGATCGACGCCGCTTTCATCGTTGCCGGCGCTCCGACCACCGCTGTTGTTGACCTGGCTACCACCAAGGCCATCCATCTTGTCCAGCTCGATGAGGACCATATCAAGACCCTTCAGGACAAGTATGATTTCTACCCCGCCACGACGATTCCGGCAGGCACCTATGACGGCGTTGAGGAGGATGCGACCACGGTTTCCGTAAGGGCTACCCTGATTGCTTCCAACAATGTAAGCGAAGACGCGGTCTATGAACTTCTGAAGGCCATGTTCGACAATCAGGAAGACCTGATCGCAGGCCATGCAAAGTTCGAATTCCTGAACCTTGAGGATGCTGTCAAGGGTATCAGCGTACCGTTCCATGCAGGAGCAAAGAAATATTATGAGGAGCAGGGCGTCACAGTCGAATGATCGCTGCCCCCGGAAAAGCGTTTTGATCGCGGCAGCCACGGCTCTCATTCTTGCGGCTCTGGCTGCCGCTTTTCTATTCCACGGGAAGAGAAGCTATCTCAGATTAAGCAGCGCAAAGACCGGAGAACTGTATGCGGAATACCCCGTGAAGAAGGGGGATACATTCTCGGTCGGCTTTATTCACTCTGTCAATAAAAGCCCCGTCACGGATTATTATGAGATCCGCG
>ODAI010790212.1_pt1 | contig 10478 bp, 7 predicted proteins | sample 1539321 | NCBI WGS metagenome assembly ODAI01 (sample SAMN02144231, study PRJEB22623) | gut metagenome | biome: sheep rumen | host: Ovis aries | place: New Zealand | reverse complement strand
TTGCACTAATTTTGCAGTCGAATCAATACGAGTAAGGTAAAAGGATAATCATGACGCAAACTTCAAAACAACAGAATATGGATACAAAATACATCTTCGTGACGGGCGGTGTGGTTTCCTCGTTGGGAAAAGGCATTATCTTCACCAGCATCGGCAAGTTGTTGCAGGCACGCGGCTACAAAATCACCATCCAGAAGTTCGACCCCTATATCAACATTGATCCGGGGACGCTGAACCCCTACGAGCACGGCGAGTGCTACGTGACGGAGGACGGTTTCGAGACCGACCTCGACCTGGGGCACTACGAGCGGTTCACCGGCATCCGCACCACCCGCGACAATTCGATTACGACGGGGCGCATCTACAAGACCGTCATCGACCGCGAGCGGCATGGCGACTATCTGGGCAAGACCATCCAGGTGGTGCCGCACATCACCGACGAGATTAAGCAGCGGATGCTGAGGAAGGGAGATTATGACTTCGTCATCACCGAGGTGGGCGGCACCATCGGCGACATCGAGAGTGCCCCGTTCATGGAGGCCATCCGACAATTGCGCTGGGAGTTGGGACGCGATGCCGTTTGCGTGCATTTGACTTACGTGCCATATCTGAAAGCAGCTGATGAGTTGAAGACGAAACCTACTCAGCACTCAGTGAAGGAATTACAGAGCATGGGTATCCAGCCCGACATATTAGTATTACGCACAGAACGCCACCTTGACAATACCCTGCGCATGAAAGTGGCTTCGTTTTGTAATGTCGATCTGGAGTGCGTGGTGCAGAGCGAGGATATGCCCTCAATCTACGAGGTGCCCGTCAATATGCAACGACAGGGACTCGATGCCGCCATTCTGAGAAAGATTGGCATCCCAGTAGGAGAGACACCCACTATGAAGCCTTGGCACGACTTCCTTGAGAAGCAGCGCAACACCACCCAAGAGGTACACGTGGCACTGGTAGGAAAATACGACTTGCAGGATGCTTATAAAAGTATCCGTGAGAGCCTTAACCTTGCCGGTATCTACAACGACGTGAAAGCAAAAATACATTTTGTGAATAGCGAGGGCATTACTGGCGAGAACATCGGTGAGCGGCTTCAGGGCATGGCAGGCATCATCGTCTGTCCAGGTTTCGGCCAGCGCGGCATCGAGGGAAAGATTATCGCGGCAGAGTATGGTCGCACACATGACGTACCAACTTTCGGCATCTGTCTGGGTATGCAGATGATGGTCATCGAGTTTGCGCGCAACGTCTTGGGCTATCAGGATGCAAATAGTGCCGAGATGGATGACCAGACGCTCCACAATGTCATCGACATGATGGAAGAGCAGAAGAATATCACAGAGATGGGCGGAACAATGCGACTGGGTGCCTATGAGTGCGTGTTGACAGAAGGTAGCAGGGCATGGGAGGCCTACGGTAATCATCATGGAGACAAGATCCTTGAACGCCATCGACATCGTTATGAGTTCAACAATGCCTATAAAGAGGAGTACGAGGCTGCTGGCATGAAGTGTGTGGGGATTAACCCAGCTTCCAACCTCGTGGAGATTGTAGAAATCCCGGAAAAGAAGTGGTATATCGGCACACAGTTCCATCCAGAATATTCCTCGACGGTACTTCATCCCCACCCTCTCTTCATGAGTTTCATCAAAGCATGCATCAATGGAACAGCTAAAGCATGAATGCGGCGTGGCGATGATTCGCCTACTGAAGCCACTGAGCTATTACGAACAGAGATATGGCACCTGGCGCTATGGGCTGAACAAACTCTATCTGATGATGGAGAAGCAGCACAATCGTGGCCAGGAAGGTGCAGGCGTGGCCTGTGTCAACCTCGATGCTCCTGCAGGCGAGGAATATATGTTCCGTGAACGCGCAGAAGGTAAGGATGCCATCACAGAGGTATTCAAGCATGTCGACAAGTCGTTTGCCGGCCAGCTCTACATGGGCCATCTGCGCTATTCGACCACAGGCAAGAGCGGACTGCAATACGTGCATCCATTCCTGAGAAGAAACAATTGGCGCGCCAAGAACCTCTGTCTGTGTGGTAATTTCAATATGACTAACATTGATGAGGTTTTTGAGTTTCTGACAGCTCAAGGGCAGTCACCTCGAATCTATGGTGATTCATACATCACGTTGGAGTTGATGGGCCATCGCCTCGATCGTGAGGTGGAGCGGCTTTATAGCGAGGCTCGTCAGCAAGGACTGGAAGGCACTGACATTACGCGCTATATTGATGACCATGTAGAGATGGCCAATGTGCTGAGAACCACAATGCCACACTTCGACGGTGGTTTCGTCATGTGTGGCCTGACTGGTTCAGGAGAAATGTTTGCCATGCGCGATCCTTGGGGCATCCGCCCTGCATTCTGGTATCAGGACGACGAAGTAGTGGTGCTGGCCAGTGAGCGGCCTGTGATTCAGACAACCTTTGATCTGCAAGCAGAAGATATCCATGAGTTGCAGCCTGGACAGTCGCTGATTGTTCGTAAGAACGGTGAGAGCGGATTGGAGCAGATCCTGCCAGCACAGAAACCTGCAGCATGTAGTTTCGAGCGCATCTATTTCAGCCGAGGCTCTGACAGAGATATTTACATCGAGCGCAAACGATTGGGCGAGCAGCTCACCCCAGTCATCATGCAGGCCATCGACCACGATGTTGCCAACACCGTATTTTCATATATCCCCAACACGGCAGAAGTTGCCTTCTACGGCATGACTGACGGAATCCGACACTTGGACCATGACGTACGTATTGAAAAGGTCGTATGGAAAGACATCAAACTTCGCACTTTCATTTCTGACGGAGCAGAGCGCAACGACCTTGCCGCCCACGTCTATGACATCACCTACGGTTCGTTGCGGCCTTTCAAGGATAACCTCGTCATTATTGATGACTCTATCGTAAGAGGCACTACACTGAAGGAGAGCATCTTCAAGATTCTCGACCGCCTGCACCCCAAGAAAATCGTCATGGTATCGAGTTCACCACAAATCCGCTATCCAGATTATTATGGTATCGACATGTCACGCCTGGAAGAACTCTGTGCCTTCCGCGCTGCCATTGAACTCATTAAAGAACGGGGCATGCAACAACTGATAGCCGATACGTATCGACTATGCCTGTCGGCACCCATGGCAGCCAACCACGTAAGAGCCATCTATGCGCCATTCAGTGTCGATGAGATCAATCGTAAGATTGTGGCGATGTTGCGCCCTGAGGGCATGCAGGCACCTATCGAACTGGTATATCAGAGTATCGAGGGGCTGCACGAAGCCTGCCCGAATCATCCTGGCGACTGGTACTTCACAGGACATTATCCCACCCCAGGAGGTATTCGCATGGTGAACCAGGCGTTTGTGAACTATATAGAACAAGTTTTAAAGTTGCAATTATAAAATGAAGACAAGAGCAAAACTCATCCTCGATGACGGTACGCAATTCTGCGGCTGGGCTTTTGGCGCAAAGAAGAACGTATCGGGCGAGGTGGTGTTTAACACAGCTATGACGGGCTATCCAGAGAGTCTGACTGACCCCAGTTATGCTGGGCAGATGCTGGTAATGACCTACCCGCTGGTAGGCAATTACGGTGTGCCCTCTACAGAAGCGGCTGAAAACGGCTTGCCACAACTGATGGAGAGCGAACGCATTCACCCCACAGCATTGATTGTGGCTGATTATAGTGAGACCTATTCGCACTGGAATGCCAAAGAATCGCTTGATTCATGGCTCAAGCGTGAGAATGTGCCTGCCATCACAGGCATTGATACCCGCCGTCTGACCATGTTGCTCAGGGAACGTGGCGTGATGATGGGCAAGATTATTCTTGAAGGAATGGAGGACACCATTACACCAGAGGCCTATGGCAACGTGAATTGGGTTGAGAAAGTGAGTTGTAGGGATGTCATCACCTATCGGCCATCAGGTATAAAGTCACATCGTGTCGTGTTAGTGGACTGCGGTGTCAAAACCAATATTATCCGCTGTCTGTTGAAGCGTGGCATCGAGGTCGTTCGTGTGCCTTGGGATTATGATTTCAATGAACTGGATTTCGACGGACTTTTCTTAGCCAATGGCCCTGGTGATCCTGAGCGATGCGAGAAGACAGTGACACACATCAGAACATTCCTTCATCAAAAAAACGTTCGTCCGTGCATGGGCATCTGTCTCGGCAATCAGTTGCTTGCAAAGGCTGCAGGAGGAAAGACCTATAAGCTGAAATACGGCCACCGCTCGCACAACCAGCCAGTACAGAGAGTGGGTACTACGCAATGCTTTATCACCTCACAAAATCATGGCTATGCGGTGGACGCCTCCACCCTACCCCCCGACTGGGAACCGCTATTTGTGAACATGAATGACGGTTCGAACGAGGGAATCCGCCATAAAGAGAATCCCTGGATGTCAGCACAGTTCCACCCAGAGGCCTGTAGTGGACCAATAGACACAGAGTTCTTGTTTGATGAATTTGTAAATATGTTAGGATGATGGAGAAGAAAGATATAAAAAAGGTGCTGCTGTTAGGCAGTGGCGCGCTGAAGATAGGACAGGCAGGTGAGTTCGACTATAGTGGAGCACAAGCCCTGAAAGCCCTGAAGGAAGAGGGCATCCACTCTGTACTCATCAATCCCAATATCGCAACAGTACAGACTTCAAAAGATGTGGCAGACACCGTATATTTCCAACCTGTAACACCTGAGTTCGTGACACGCGTCATCGAGAAGGAGCGCCCTGACGGGATTCTGCTCTCGTTTGGTGGACAGACGGCTCTGAACTGCGGCGTGGAACTCTATGAGAAAGGTGTGTTGGAGAAATACGGTGTAAAGGTGCTGGGCACGCCCGTTCAGGCCATTATCGACACAGAAGACCGTGACCTCTTCGTAAAGCGTCTTGATGAGATTGGCGTAAAGACTATCAAGAGCGAGGCCTGTAGCACCATCGAGGAAGTGCGCCAGGCAGCAGCCGACTTAGGCTTCCCTGTGATATTACGTGCAGCCTACGCTTTAGGCGGATTAGGCTCAGGATTCTGCGACAACCAAGAAGAACTGGAGGCACAGGCAGAAGAAGCCTTCTCTTTCTCGCCACAGGTATTGGTGGAAAAATCGCTGAGGGGCTGGAAGGAGATAGAGTACGAGGTGGTTCGCGACAGCTATGACAACTGTATCACCGTTTGTAACATGGAGAACTTTGACCCACTGGGCATCCATACAGGTGAGTCGATTGTGGTGGCACCCAGTCAGACGCTCTCTAACAGTGAGTATCATAAGCTACGCGCTCTCGCTATTAAGATCATCCGACATATCGGCATCGTGGGCGAATGCAATGTGCAGTATGCATTGGATCCTCAATCTGAGGATTACAGAGTCATTGAGGTGAATGCCCGTCTGAGCAGATCATCGGCACTGGCCTCGAAGGCTACTGGCTATCCTTTGGCTTTTGTTGCTGCCAAATTAGGATTGGGCTACGGACTCTTCGAACTGAAGAATTCTGTAACCAAGACCACCAGCGCCTTCTTCGAGCCTGCTCTCGACTATGTGGTGTGCAAAATTCCCCGTTGGGACCTAACCAAGTTCCAAGGCGTAAACCACCAGCTTGGTTCTTCGATGAAGAGTGTGGGCGAGGTAATGGCCATAGGGCGCACGTTTGAAGAGGCTTTACAGAAGGGGCTTCGTATGATTGGCCAAGGAATGCACGGTTTCGTTGAGAATCACGAGATCAAGATTCCAGACATCAAGAAATCGCTCCATGAGCCAACGGACATGCGTATCTTCGTGGTATCGAAGGCACTGAAGATTGGCTATAGCATCGAACAGATTCATCAGTTGACAAAAATCGACCGCTGGTTCTTGCAGAAGCTGAAGCATATTGTCGACATCGACCTGCAACTGAAGGAGTATACACACCTTTCTGAAATCTCTGAGTTTATGGAGCCGAGCGAATTCAAGGAATATCTCCAGTCGCCTGAAGTTGCCTCGCTTTTACATGCAGCCAAGGTCTATGGCTTCTCTGATTTCCAGATAGCACGTGCGATAGGCTTGGAACATCGTATGAAAATGGAACAGGCTGGGCTCACCGTTCGCAAATGGCGGAAGATGCTGGGACTTGTACCCACCGTCAATCAGATCGACACCCTCGCGGCGGAATATCCTGCCCAGACCAATTATCTGTATTTGTCTTACCTTTAATATATTAGAATATGTGTGGAATTGTTGCTATACTGAATGTAGATAAGCAGACACATGAGCTGCGTGAGAAAGCATTGAAAATGAGTCAGAAAATCCGTCATCGCGGACCTGACTGGAGTGGTATCTATTGCGGTGGAACGGCCATCCTTGCCCATGAGCGACTAAGCATCGTTGACCCAGAATCTGGTGGACAACCCCTGTTCTCTCCTGATCGCAAACAGGTGTTAGCCGTCAATGGGGAGATCTACAATCATCAGGAGATTCGTCGTCGCTATGCAGGACAATATGAGTTCCAGACAGGCTCAGACTGTGAGGTAATCCTGGCGCTCTATCGCGAAAAAGGCATTAACTTCCTTGAAGACCTGAGCGGTATTTTCGCCTTTGTGCTCTATGACGAGGAACGCAATGAGTTCCTCATTGCCCGAGATCCCATTGGCGTAATTCCTCTTTATATCGGCTACGACAGTGACGGAACTGTCTACGTGGCTTCCGAACTAAAAGCCCTCGAAGGACAGTGCGAACGTTACGAACCCTTCCTGCCTGGTCATTACTATTGGAGTGTGTCGCCTGGTGTGAAATGGTATTACCGTCGTGACTGGATGCAGTACGATGCCGTAAAAGACAGAAAAGCTTCTGTACAGGATATTCATGACGCACTCGAAGATGCTGTGAAGCGCCAGCTGATGAGCGATGTGCCTTATGGTGTGTTGCTCTCAGGGGGGCTCGATTCAAGTGTCATCTCTGCCATTGCAGAGAAATATTCCGAGATGCGTATTGAGGACGATTCGAAGACCAAAGCCTACTGGCCCCGTCTCCACTCGTTTGCCGTAGGACTGAAAGGTGCGCCTGATTTGGCAAAGGCCAAACTTGTGGCCGATCATATCGGCACTGTGCACCATGAGATCAACTACACTATTCAGGAAGGTCTCGACGCCATTCGTGATGTCATCTACTTCATTGAGACCTACGATGTGACCACCGTCCGTGCCTCTACCCCCATGTACCTGCTTGCCCGTGTCATCAAGTCGATGGGTATCAAGATGGTGCTCTCGGGTGAGGGTGCTGATGAGATTTTCGGAGGCTATCTCTATTTCCATAAAGCCCCTTCAGCAAAAGATTTCCATGAGGAAACAGTGCGCAAACTCGGCAAGCTCTACCTCTACGACTGCTTGCGCGCCAATAAGAGCCTATCGGCTTGGGGTGTGGAAGGTCGCGTGCCATTCCTCGACAAAGAGTTCCTCGATGTGGCCATGCGTACCAATCCTGAAGCAAAGATGTGTCCAGGTCAGACGATTGAGAAGAAAATTGTTCGTGAGGCCTTTGCCGATCTATTGCCCGAGGAAGTAGCCTGGCGCCAGAAGGAGCAGTTCAGTGATGGTGTGGGCTATTCATGGATCGACACCCTCAAGCAGATCACCGCTGAAGCCGTCAGCGACGAGCAGATGGCTCACGCCGCAGAGCGCTTCCCCATCAACCCGCCAAAGAACAAGGAGGAATACTATTACCGCTCTATCTTCGCCGAGCATTTCCCCAGCGACAGTGCCGCCCTCAGTGTCCCCAGTGAGGCCAGTGTAGCCTGCTCTACGGCTATCGCCCTCGAATGGGATGCTGCCTTCAAGGGTATGAATGATCCCTCAGGTCGCGCTGTCAAGGGCGTCCATGAAATGGCATACTGACGTTATGGCTGCTTTTTGTATTCCATAGGAGTTAAGCCGGTGAGCCGGCGGAAGTATTTTGCGAAGAATGAGGGATTGGCGAAGTGCATCTCCTCGGCTATCTGCGCTGCAGGTTTATCCGTGTGGCGCAGTTCTATTTTTATGCGGGTGATAAGGGCACGGTCTATCCAGTCCTTGGCGGTGGTGCCGCTGGTTTGGCGGATAACGGTGCCGAGATAACGCTCTGTGAGGCAAAGACGGTCGGCATAGTAGCCTATCTGATGGTGCTCTGCACAGTGTTGGCCCGCCAGCTGGATGAAACGGTCGAAGATGGTTTGTTCGCGAGAACGTGAAACAGCTTGCATGTCTGACTGCTGACGGAAAAGATGGTCGTAGTGGTGCATCAGGGCGGCTATGAGTGAAGTGATGGTGGGACGATGATAGTCGTTGCTATGGACTACGTGCCAGATGGTGTCGAGAATGTGGCGAGCTGTGCTGATGTCGGTTTCGTTGACTGGAAGTTGGAAGTCGCGTACCTGACCGTTGAAAGCCGATGGCATCTGTCCTTGGGCGAAGGGCATGGGGAAGTCGGCGAAGAGAGCAAAGCCGAAGATGCGGAGGTCATCGGAAAGGCGGATGGGGTTGATGATAGTCCCAGGGCCGATATAGACCAGTGTGCCTGCGGTGACGTGGCGCTCTTGCAGGTTGAAGTTGATGCGCGCTTCTCCATTCATGATGATGCCGAAGCGATGGTCGTTGATGGTGAAAGGCGGCTTCTGGCGTATCAGCAGACGAAACACGGTGTGGTCTCCGCGAACCATGCCCAGTTCACCGTTAAAGAAGATGTTCTCGCTAATCTGTGACAGATGGGGTGCAAGAATGTCACGCATGCGTGAGAAATCCATCAGTTGAGGCTGTTTGTTCATATTCCGTCCTTTTTGCTTGCAAAGATAATCATTTTCCTTGATAATCAGTTCTGTTTTTGCACAAATCGAACAAAAAGAACATTTTTCGTTTCTGAAAGATAACCTATTATTCGAAAACTCTTCGTACCTTTGCGGTGTGATTAGAAATATAACAGTGAGCTATATGAAGAAACTATTTTTGGGGCTGATGATGCTGCCACTGATGGTGACTGCGCAGACGTTGGAAGAATGTCAGCAGGCAGCGGAGAGGAACTACCCGCTGATACGACAGTATGGCCTCATCGAGAAGACGACGGAGTTGACTGTGGCGAATATCCAGAAAGGATGGCTGCCGCAAGTGTCGGCATCGGCACAGGCTACGTATCAGAGTGATGTCGTTGCCTTTCCAGAACAGATGCAGGCCATTTATCAGCAAGTGGGACTCAACATGAAAGGGCTGACGAAGGATCAGTATCGTGTGGGCATCGATGTCAGCCAGACGATTTACGATGGTGGTGCCATCAGCAGCCAGAAAGCCGTAGCCCGTGAGCAGGGGAAAGTGCAGGCTGCCCAGAACGAAGTAAATATTTATAATGTTCGCAAGCGCGTGAACGAGATGTATTTCTCTCTGCTCATGCTCGACGAGCAGATACGGCTGAACCATGACTTACAGGAACTGTTCAACGGTAATGAACAGAAGTTGGGCTCGATGGTAAAGCGTGGTACGGCAGCAGAGAGCGACCTTCAGAATGTGAAGGCTGAACGGCTGAACGTCGTGCAGCAAGCCACCAGTCTGGAGTCGCAGAAACGGATGCTACAGCGGATGCTCTCAGCATTCTGTGGCATAGAGGTGACACATGCCGAGAAACCGGTCCTGTCTGCTGCTGTCCCCCAACAACAAACAGTCCTTCGTCCTGAGATGCAGCTTTTCGATGCTCAACTGAACCTCGCCAACGCTCAGGAGAAAGCCCTTAACTCGGCCATGATGCCGAAGCTGGGTCTTTTTGCGCAGGGCTTCTACGGCTATCCTGGCCTGAATATGTTTGAAGACATGATGCGGCGCAACTGGAGTCTCAACGGCATCATCGGCGCACGACTGACGTGGAACATCGGCGCCCTCTATACCCGCAAGAACGATAAAGCGAAACTTCAGCTGCAACGCGACCTGACGGAGACGAATCGTGAGGTGTTCCTATTTAATAACAATCTGGAACAGATTCAGCAGAACGAAGACATCACGCGCTTTCAGAAACTGATGGCCGACGATGAGGAGATCATCACGCTTCGCTCGGCTGTTCGCAAGGCTGCCGAGTCCAAACTCGCGCACGGCATCATCGACGTAAACGATCTGGTACGTGAGATCAATGCTGAAAACGCTGCCCGCGTGCAACAGTCGATGCATGAAATCGAGATGCTGAAACAGATTTATGACAACAAATTCACGACAAACAATTAAGGATATGCAAAAGATATACGTATTGGCAGGTGTGGCATTGATGATGGTAGCCTGCGGAGGAAATGAGAAAGCGTATGACGCCACGGGCACATTTGAGGCTACGGAGACGACAGTGTATGCCGAGCAGAGCGGTGCACTCTTGACGTTCAGTGTCAATGAGGGCGACATGATTGAGGCAGGCAAGGAAGTGGGGCTTATCGATACTACGCAGACATGGTTGAAGATCCAGCAGATGGCTGCCACCAAGGAGGTGTATCAGAGTCAGAAGCC
>ODAI014079316.1_pt1 | contig 10479 bp, 8 predicted proteins | sample 1539321 | NCBI WGS metagenome assembly ODAI01 (sample SAMN02144231, study PRJEB22623) | gut metagenome | biome: sheep rumen | host: Ovis aries | place: New Zealand | reverse complement strand
CGTCAGCAACCAGGAAATAAAAGTTGCCCTTTGAGAAATCGGATGTTGTGGTGAAGCGCTTTGTGTCCTGCTTGAGGGGATTTATAAGTCCCAGCATATTGTTGTAAGCAAGATCCTTTGAACCTGTTGCTGCAAAGATGAAGTATTCATTCTTTTGGAATCCGGACTTATCTATCGCATTCTGTAGTCCTGTAAGTCCGCCCCAGCAATGTTCTGAAAGGGGCATATAATATGCACAGATGTCAAGATTATTGATGAACATATTCCATGTGGAGCCGCCTCCCATTGAGAATCCGCCGTATGCTCTGTGATATCTTGAAGCCTTAAGGTCTGCCTCAGAAGTTGAGTTTGCATATGTTGAATACTTCTTCTCAACGAACGGGATTATGCTCTGACGCATCTCGTCCCATACTGTACCTGCACCCATGTTGTTATCAGGTGCCGGACAGCCGTTGAATGTTGGTGTGACCACGATAAGAGGCTCTAATTCGCCGTTCATTATCATGTGATCCAGGATATTGTGCATCTTTACATCATTGCTGAATATGGTATTCTCATTCTCTCCGCCGCCGTGCATCAGATAGAAGATATTGTACTTCTTGCTGGAATCGTATCCGTATGGCAGATAAACGTTCAAGCTCTTATTACCGTTGATACCGGTATAGCTCTCCTTGATTATCTTTCCGGCCTGTGAACAGGGTTCCAGATATTTATCGGGAGCTGCCTTGAACTGGAGTGCAGAATCATATATGAAATTGCTTGGCTCCGGCTCAGGAGTATTATCCGGGAATTCCTTGATATTTCCGAGAATGAACTGCTGTATGAGCACTACGTCGTTTATCTCGAATTTACCGCTTCTGTCTACATCAGCTGCAAGCTCATTGTATTTGCTGTCAAAACCGTCTAAAAGTCCCATTCTTGCAAGTGTGATATCAAAAGCATCGATCCTTCCATCGCAGTCAACGTCTCCACGATTTATTGTAGGTGCTTCTCCCGGACCTTCGACCTTGGTACCGGCAACTGCACCTATGGCTTCATCAATATAGAAGTTTCCTTCTCCCTCTGCTGTCTCAACGTAGAGATTCAGGTTTGATGCGCCCTCAGGAATGAGGAAATCAGTATTGGCAAGCTGTATCCATTCGCCCTTTACCGCTGTACCCTTTGCCACCTTGTCATAATGAACAGTTCCTTCTGTATCCTCATACTGAAGTGTCAGGTAGAAGAGCTGTGAATCAGGACCATCAAGGTAGATAACATCTGTACTGAAGCTGTACGCCTCGCCGGCCTTGAAAGCAGAATTGAGCTTACGGTTCACACCGTTCCATGCTGCTGTTCTATCCTGTACAAGAAGTGCTTCTTTACCTGCATAGGCTGTTCTTCCGCTGGTAAGGACAGAAGCTGCGCCTCTTCCCTCCCATGAATCGGCAGTTCCCTCAAATGTGCTGTGGAAGTAGTAGCCGTTCTCGTCGGGCTCGATTATATGTCCGCCCTTGCCGTGGACTGCCTTGCTTCCGTTAGAACCGTTCCATGGTGTACGGTCATACTCAAAGAAATCGATATCAGCATAGCCTCCTGTTGACTTTGTAGGATAGCTGTAGATACCGCTTCTGTAGCCAGTGAAGAGCTTCAGATCATAACTCATTTTGAGCTCATCACCAAGCTTTGTCCAGTTGTTTCCGTCATATGAGTAATAGAAATTTGCCTTATCGATATCATTTGACGCACTCTTGTCAGAGTTAACATTGCTGAACTTAAAGTCAACCTTAAGATATACTTCGTCGCCGCTCAGATCCTTTTCTGCGATCTTCTTATCAGAGGTCTTATCTACTGCATCCCCTCCGTTTACCGACATATATATCTTCTTGGCACCGCTGTCTGTGACATAAACTCCGATATTTCCGTATTTTAACTGGAATGCTGAAAGTCCGGCATGATCTCCGGGCTTCATTCCCTTTGTGTCAAGCTTTATAAAGCTGCTGCAGGCAGGTCCCTCAGTTCTCATTGTAAGAGTATTTCTTGCATTAAGTATATGACTTGCCATATTGTTGTTATGAAGTCTCAGCCAGCCGTCACGCTCTGTTACTGACCATGACTTATTGTCGGGATTGTGATTCCACTGCCATTCAAGTGCAAGATCATTTGAAGTGTAGGAGAAGTCATCATCTCCGGCAAGATCAGTTCCGGTGTAGTTTCCGTCTACAGAAATTGTCAGCGGAGCTTTTCCGTTGACTCCCATCATAGGCCAGCCGTTCTGCCATGTAACAGGTACAAGCACCGGTATACGTCCGATAGAACCGTGATCCTGGAACATCATTCCATACCATTTTCCGTCAGGAGTATCAACGATACCGCCCTGTGCAACTCCGCTTCCATAGGTACCCAGACCGGACTCAAGAACAGTTTTGCTCTCATAATTGCCGAGAAGCTCCTTGGAACGGTAGCAGAGCTCCAGACGGCCGTGACCGCTGGGCCATGCGATTATGAAAATGTAGTAATAGTCACCTATTTTCTGGATATGTGAACCCTCACCGGTAACATATCCCTGAATATTAGTCTTGAAAAGAGTCTTGTCAACTCCGCCCTGCTTGAAGCCGGTCATATCAGAGTTGAACTCCTTGATCTTGATCTCTCCGCCGCCGTAGACAAGATAATTCCTGCCGTCATCATCAAAAAGCAGAGATGCATCGTGATACATTCCGTTGAGCTCTACCTTTGTCCACTCACCGTTCTCGATGTCTGTTGTCTTATAGATATAAGACTTTCCTGTACCATAGCTTCCGAAGAACACATAGTACACGCCCTTGTTGTATCTGAGGCTTGCTGCCCACTGTCCGTGAGAGTAGTCATGCTTGCCGTTTTTAAGATTCTGTACATCTCCGTCAGCAAGGGTATCGTATACATAGTTGCATATCTCCCATGATGCAAGATCCTTTGACTTCATTATCGGTGCTCCGGGACTGAAAAACATAGTAGTACTTACCATGTAGTATGTATCCCCTACACGGATCACATCATCGTCAGGTACATCTGACCAGATCACGGGATTGTTTACCTCTGAAGCTGCTTCGGCTTTTAATGCATTGATCTTTCCGCCTGTTCCGCTGAGACCGGATCCCGCAAATACAAGCGTCAGTGCAGCAGCTGTAACTCCTGCTGCCGTCCTTTTTAGTATACTCATTAACGTTCCTCCTTTGTTGAAATAAACAACTAATTTTAATAATCCACCATTATTATTATATAGTTTAAACCGAGTCCTTTACAACTCACAAAATACAGATTCGGTGTAAATTCTGCATATCCTTCCGGTTTTAAGCGTTTTTCCGCCTGTGATCGTCAGCAGCAGAAGAAGTTTTTTCCATTATATATTGCTTTTTTCTCTTCCTTATGGTATAATTAATAAGTTAAGTGATTGTAAGATAAAATGGTGATCCAGAAAGGATAAATAATGCATTTCAATGAATTGAATCTTTCTCAGGAACTTATCAGAGCTGTTGACGAACTCGGCTTTGAGGAAATGACTGAGATACAGGAAAAAAGTATCCCGCTGCTCCTTCAGGGGCGTGACGTTGTCGGACGTTCAAATACAGGTACAGGAAAAACCGCTGCCTTCGGCATCCCGGCTGTTGAGAGTATCACTCCGGCTGAGAAAAAAACTGCCGCTGTCCTCATCCTCTGCCCTACCCGTGAGCTTGCTATGCAGGCTGCCGGCGAGATAAGAAAATTCGCAAAGTATAAGGAAGGAGTCCGCACCTGTGCCGTTTTCGGCGGTGCAAGTATGGAGAAACAGATATCCGAACTCAAGCGAGGTGCCAATATCGTTATCGGTACTCCCGGCCGTGTTATGGATCACATCCGAAGACGCACCCTGAAACTCGAAGGCATACGCACAGTTATCCTCGATGAGGCTGACGAGATGCTGAATATGGGCTTCCGTGAAGATATCGAAACCATCCTTGCAGATATTCCTCAGGAGAGACAGACTGTGCTCTTCTCAGCTACTATGCCGCCTGAGATAATGGCCCTCACACAGAAGTATCAGACCGATCCGGTGCAGATAAAGATAAAGTCCTCACAGAAGACTGTTGAGCTTATCAGCCAGTTCTACTTCGAGGTTGCTATGGGAAGAAAGACCGATGCACTTAAGCTCCTGCTTGCTGCATATTCTCCCTCATCTGCAATGATATTCTGCAATACAAAAGCTATGGTAGATCAGCTCACGGATGAGCTCATGAAGGCAGGCTTCCGTGCCGCAGGACTTCATGGCGATATGAAACAGGTTCAGCGTACACAGGTCATGAACAGCTTCAAAAAGCAGGCTGTCGGTATCCTTGTAGCAACTGATGTAGCCGCAAGAGGTATTGATGTAAGCGGTGTCGACGCTGTATTCAATTATGACCTTCCGCAGGACAATGAATACTATATCCACCGCATAGGCCGTACAGGCCGTGCAGGCAAAAGCGGTGCCGCATATACTCTTATCACAGGCAGAAGACAGCTTTCAGATCTTCATGCAATTGAAAGATTCACTCATGCTGAGATAAAAGAACTTCCCCTGCCGGATAAGTCAGATATAATCTCAATGAAGAAGGACGCTGTGATCGAGCGAATATCATCAGCTGAGGCAAGTCATCATGCCTACGATATCCTTGACAGACTTTCTGCCGCAGGTATCGATTACCGTGAAGCTGCTGCCCGTATTATCAACGAGGCTCTTCAGAATGAGATAAAAGACCTCCCTGAATTTGATGCAAAGCCGCTCAGAAGCGGAAGAAGAAATGGTGCTAAAACTGTAAAGGTGGATATCAGTATCGGCCGCAGCAAGCGTATTGCCCCGAATTTCATCCTTGGCGCTCTTGTTGACGCAACAGGTATGTCGGGCAGAGATTTCGGCAAGATCGATATATATGATGAACACACCACTGTTGAAGTTCCGGAATCTGAACTGGATTATATAATCGACAGCACTGATTCCATCAGAATAAACGGTCATCAGGTACAGGTCAAGGCCTGGAAGGGAGTTTCTCTCCCTGAGAAAAAGCAGAAATACTCCCGCAGAGATGACAAGCCCAAATTTGACCGCAAGCGCTCCGCATATGGAAGCCGTAAAAGATCTGATGTCTTTTCAGACTATATACCGGACCGCAAAAAGCGCTCTAAAAAGAGACATTGAGAGGTGATATATAATGGCTAACAACAAAAAAAGAAAGCATTCTTCCAACGTCAGAAACGTGAATAAGGAAGTCAAAGAAGTACAGCAGACTGTGAACAACATCAAGCCTCAGGACGGACGCAAAATGATAATCCGTATTGGTATGCTGGTGCTTGCTCTTATTATGGCACTTGGCGCTGTACTGCCGCTCTTCTTCTGATTTGAACTTTATGGATGATCTGCTCCCCACAGCTGTGGGGAGTTTTTTTGTTGCCGCCGCTCAGTGATTTTGTGACATTTTCACCGCAGTTTCCGACATATTCCGCAGGACAAACGCATTATAATATTATCAGACAATGCTTCTCGAGGTGGATAATGGAAACTATTTACGTTGATGTCCTCTTAATTCTCAATATCTATGTGAACTTTTTCCTGCTCAGAATAACCGGTGCCATAACCGGTTCAGCTTTAAAAACAAAGAGATGTATCGCAGCCGCAGTCTACGGCAGCTTCTTCTCGCTCCTCATTATCGCTCCTGACCTGGGCATTGCTGCTGTAACTGCTATAAAATCTGCCGCCGCTGTAACTATTGTCATGCTCGCCTTCGGAGTACACGGAAAAAAGAGACTTCTCAAAGACACAGCTGCGTTCTTCGCAGCAAATTTTATCCTGGCAGGAACTGTCTATGCCATCTGCTGCTGGCTTAAGCCTGATTTCATACATATCAGCAATTCTTTCATTTATATTGATCTCTCACTGATAGTGCTCGTACTTTCAACCGCCGGACTCTATCTCGCAGTTTCTCTTATAAAACGATTCTCATTGACTGATGATGCTTACGGCAGCTGCTTTCATGTGATGATAAGACACAGGGATATCTGCGTTAATTTATCCGGACTGGCTGATACCGGGAACAGGCTAATGGATCATTTTTCCGGAAAACCTGTCATTGTCTGTGATAAGGATATCTTCCTGCAAGACTGCGATATCAGTCCTGCCGCACTTCCACGAGGATTCCGTCTTATCCCCTGCGGCACAGTTTCCGGAAGCAGTATCATTCCCGTTTTTTCACCCGATGAGGTCATTATCACTAATGATTCTTCCGGAGAACGAAAAGCTGTCAGTGCAGTTATCGGCCTTGGGGAAAGCTCCGGAAAAGCCATTTTCAATCCTGCTATTTTAAAACGATAAATATAAAGGAGTACATCATGAAACCAGTCAAAAAAATAATGTCAAAGATCATCTCTCTATTCACCGGCAGCATCTTCTATATAAACGGTCCGGACACGCTGCCGCCTCCTCTTGATAAACAGGCGGAATCAGAAGTCTTCATGCGGCTCACGGACAACGACCCGGAAGCAAGAAATACTCTTATAGTTCATAACCTGAGACTTGTGGTGTATATCGCAAAAAAATTTGAATCTACCGGAATAGGCCTTGAGGACCTTGTCTCTATCGGTACAATTGGTCTTATCAAAGCTGTGAACACCTTCTGTCCCACTAAGAACATCAAGCTTGCCACTTACGCCTCACGGTGTATAGAAAACGAGATACTGATGTTTCTGAGAAAATCCTCTCAATACAGAAATGATCTTTCTATAGATGAACCACTGAATATTGACTACGACGGAAATGAACTGCTGCTTTCGGATGTTCTCGGTACAGATGATGATGTGGTAAATAAGGGCATAGAAACTGAGGCTGAACGGGAAATACTCAGGGAAGCAGTTTCCGGTCTCTGTGACCGTGAACGTGAGATCATGGAAATGCGATTCGGTCTTATCAACGGCAAGGAACTCACTCAGAAGGAGGTGGCTGACCGTATAGGCATCTCACAATCCTACATTTCAAGACTCGAAAAAAAGATAATAAAAAAGCTCAGAGTAAAACTCGAAAGCATAGTATAAAAAATACCGGGCCCGTCAGGATGACAGACCCGGTAATCTTCTCTTATCTCAGTCCGATCTCCGTATCACTTTCCGTAAGTGAATCGTATCGGAGTATGTAATCATATATGTCCTGTATCGTGGTGAATGCGATACCCACATAACTGTCGGCGCATCCGTAATAGATCGCTATGCGTCCGGTATCAGGATCAGTAAGCGCTGCACATGGGAAGCATACATTCGGGACAAATCCCCTCTCCTCATACCACTCCTCAGGTGCAAGAATGTAGTTTGAACAGCGGTGTATTACCTTTGAGGGCTCGTTTATATCAAGGATAGCCGCTCCTATGCTGTAGACATATCCGTTGCAGGTGTTTACTACACCATGATAAAACAGCAGCCAGCCCTTATCTGTCTCAATAGGAGCTGCTCCGCCTCCTATCTTAAGATTCTCCCACCAGTTTTCGGACCTGCCCATTACATGGCGGTGACGTCCCCAGAACTACATATCAGGGCTCTCTGACAGGAAAATATCACCGAAGGCTGTATGACCGTTATCGCATGGGCGGGACAGCATTACATATTTCCCATTGATTTTCCTCGGGAATAATACTGCGTTGCGGTTGTAAGGAAGATAGGGATTCTCAAGCCTTGTGAATGTCCTGAAATCCTTTGTGCTTGCTATTCCTATGGACGGCCCATAGCAGTCCTGGCACCACATTATGTAATATGTATCATCGACCCTGACAAGCCTCGGATCATATGCATATCTTGGCATAAAAGGTCTTCCCTTTTCATCTGTGAACGGGATCTTCTCGGGATCAAATTCCCAGTGTACGGCATCCTTGCTCCGTCCGAGGTAGATATGAGGGATACCGTCACGCTGTTCGCCTCTGAAAACTCCGATAAATCCGTTCTCGTAAGGCATTACAGCACTGTTGAATATCCTTGCAACATCAGGAAGAGGGGTCCTGTTTATTATAGGGTTTTCACTGTATCTCCATACAGGCAGCTCATATCCCTCCGGCTTATCCTGCCAGGGTATATTGCTCATGCCTTCTCCGATCATCCTTATATCTGACATATCTGTTCCCTCACTCGTATTCAGCTGTATCCTCTGACTTTATTATAAGCAGTCAGGACGGATTTAACAGCTTTTATTTAATTATCATCAAGTTAATTTATGGCTTTTCCTTTAATTAAAGTATACACTAAAATTTCAATTAAGTCAATACCTATTTTCAATTAATTACATTTTCGGTAAATTCACTAAAAACAAAGGTCTGCTTTTGTTATAGCAAACATCATATTTTTTCCGAAAACTATAGATTTTTTTCACTTTTTCCTTTATAATAGTATTAGTAACTATTTTTTTGAAAGGAGCCGCTATGATATTCAGTGATTTTATTAACAGCATTTCATCCGGCGCCTTTGATCAGCAGTTTTGCAGGCTTTACGGAAGCAGCGAAAAAACTGTGCTCAGGCAAAGATCAAGATTTATGTCAGCCGCCGAAAATTTTTCCAGACTCTACCCTGAATCAGGTGAGATCAGAGTTTTTTCAGCTCCCGGCAGGACAGAGATAGGCGGAAATCATACCGACCATCAGCATGGATGTGTACTTGCCGCTGCTGTAAGCGCAGATGCTATCGCTATCGTTTCCGCTAACAGCGAAAATGTGATCCGTGTCCACTCGGAGGGATATGAACCTATCAGTATCCCGCTGGGTTCTCTCTCCCCTGTCGATACTGAAAAAGGTACGTCAGCCGGCCTCATAAGGGGGATAGCCTCGGCTTTTTCCGATATTGGAACTCCACTCTCCGGATTCAATGCTTTTGTTTCTTCCGATGTTATAAGCGGAAGCGGACTGTCTTCATCTGCCGCTTTTGAAGTTCTTACAGGAACAATTATCGACTCCCTGTTCAACGAAGGCAAGGCAGGCCCTGTGAAAATAGCAGAGATAGGTCAATTCGCTGAAAATAAGTACTTCGGCAAATCCTGCGGAATTATGGATCAGCTCGTAAGCTCCGTTGGCGGACCAGTTTTCCTTGATCTTGCTGACCCGTCCGAGCCTGTGATCGAATCTGTCGGATTTGATCTGCGGTCAGCCGGATATTCTATCTGTATAACCGATACCAAGGGCAGCCACGCAGACCTCTCTGATGAATATTCAGCTGTTTCAAGGGAAATGTGCAATGTAGCTTCTAAGCTGGGATGCGAAGTGCTCTGCAGCGCTGATGAAGCCGATTTCTACGAAAAACTTCCGGAGCTGAGAAAGGTCTGCACTGACCGTGAACTGCTTCGTGCTGCTCATTTCTTTGATGAAAATAAAAGAGCTTCCCTCGAAGCAGAAGCTCTTCAATGCGGCGATACAGAGGGATTTTTTGAGTTGGTAAACAGCTCCGGTGCTTCCTCAGCTATGCTGCTTCAGAACCTGTTCCCGCCTGCTTCTCCGGAAACTCAGCCAATTAATCTGGCACTAATGCTGACCAGAAGATTCCTTGCAGGCTCCGGTGCTTCAAGAGTTCACGGCGGAGGTTTCGCAGGTACTATCCAGGCTTTCGTACCTTCATACATGGTTCCAGGATACATAAAAGAGATGGAACGTGTTTTTGGCAGTGGATGCTGCTTCGTCCTGAATATCAGAGCTGACGGCGGTTATGAATTCAAATTGTGATTAATGTCCCCTCAAAAGCTGTCGTAAACCGGCTATGCCTGTTTCAGAATGTTTAACAGATATTAAATAAACTCACTTAAATTACTGACCTTTAAAGGATCATAGGTTTGGAAGTGAAATTATGCTCTTCGTGAATAAAGAAAACATGATAAATAAATATATCCTTGCTGCTGCTGACTGTGCCGAAAAAGTAGGCGCTAAGGGTATTGTCAGCGCAGCAGACGAACCAGATACTTTTTTCCTCTATGTGATCGGCGTCATGAGAAGTTATGCCGCAGAGGGCATCGCCAGCAGGTATCCCGAATACAGCCAGCTGCCGGAGATTTTCAGCATAGGTAACTCCTCAGATACAAAAGTGCCGGATATGCTGCTTGATGAACTCAAGCACCTGATAAGACTTTACAGCGAAAAGAAGCTGAAAAAAGACCCCGACCTTATTTGCCTTCTCATATGTTACCTCGCTTATTTCAACTCTATCGCTGAAAATGCTGAGTGCATCAAAATGGAGAAAAATCTGTTCAGGAAGATCGAGCTTACCCACATTAAATTTCCTGAGCATTGTGAGCTGATGTATTCATCCGCTCTGTGGTTCGCTGACAAATATGGGTTCAAGGAGAGATTTCTCGCTCATATAAATAACAAATAATACAAAAAGGGCAGTTCATAAGAACTGCCCTTAATTATTTGGAACTGTATGAAATTACTTCATAGCCTCTTCAACAGCAACTGCGCAAGCAACAGTAGCACCAACCATCGGGTTGTTGCCCAT
>ODAI011293699.1_pt1 | contig 10480 bp, 8 predicted proteins | sample 1539321 | NCBI WGS metagenome assembly ODAI01 (sample SAMN02144231, study PRJEB22623) | gut metagenome | biome: sheep rumen | host: Ovis aries | place: New Zealand | reverse complement strand
TGTGGTCGGCGTGCCAAGCGCTGCGAGGAACGGGATGGGTCTCCCAGCCCGGCATGTTGGTCGGGTCAGAGTTAAGGTACGTATCATAGCCGTAATAGTCCAGATACCACATGGTCAGCGCTCCTTGGGACATGGCTTTCCCCCAGCTTTGATAGTAAGCGAAGCCACGCCTAACACGTATCCATTTGAACAACTCGTCAACTCGCCCCTCGTCAAGAGTCGCCCTAGGCACTCATCGCACTCCGTACCATGGTCATGGGCACATGCGGACAACGGCGTCGAGAGCTGCGACGAGAACAACAAGACCATCGCCACCCGTCCGTTCCCGCACGTGAAGCAGCAGCTTACGCTGGTATAGTCGCTAAGCAAGTGGCATCGCGAGGCAGAGGACTCGTCGGCTGGAGGGGCAAGCATGGGCGCACACGATAACGACTTCGTCATCGAGGGGAACACCCTGATGGCTTACCACGGCGACGAGGAGCACGTCGTCATCCCCAATGGCGTGAGCGTCATTGGCCAGAACGCCTTCTGTGGCAACATGCGCCTGCGGACCGTCGACCTCAACGAGGTCTCATGCATCGAGGCCACTGCATTCGAAGACTGCTACGTGCTCGAGGTTGTCACCATTCACGATCGCCTACAAGACATCGGCACGCGCGCGTTCGCAGGCTGCCACTCGCTCAGGAGCTTTGAGTGCGCCTGCGACGAGGAGTGGCCCGACGTTCTCTATCTAAGTGATGAGGCGTTCGCAGAGTGCACAGCACTCGAGTCGGTGGACTTCTACGACATAACGGTCTGGCTCGAAGTGGGCGACCGCTGCTTCCGAGAATGTACGGCGCTCACCTCCGTCGTGTTGAGCGAAGCGCTGGCCAAGCTGGGGGGCGACGTCTTCGAAGACTGCACGGCACTCGAGCAAATAAGCCTGCCCATGGAGTTGCGCAGCCAGACTCCCGATGAGGCGGACCACCACGAGCGCGTCCTGCAGAAGATCAGGGACGACTGCCCAAACCTGCGGGTGCTGGAGCGACGCCACCCCGTAAAGGTGCGGGTAGAAGACGAGAACCATGTGCTCTGGGAGGAGGAAGACGACCAGCTTCCTTGGTCGACGGAGACGTTCAGGCGCAACGCCAGGCAGCTCACCTATCGCGAGCACGCCGGCCAACTGGCTGGCCGAGACACTGCGGCGCTCTTCAAGGGCTACTTTTCGCTCGAGCAGATCGACCTCACGGGCCTCGACACGTCAGAGGCCACGGACCTGCGGCAGATGTTTTTCGGCTGCCGGAGTCTGCGGTCGCTCGACCTCTCGTGCCTCGACACCGCGCGGGTGGAGAGCATGGCGCACCTGGCCCACAACTGCCACGCGCTGGAGTCGGTGAACTTGACCGGCCTCGACCTCTCGCGGGTGCAGAGCCTCTGGTCGGCCTTCGACAGCTGCGAGTCGCTCACTGAAATCGACCTCTCGGGACTGCGCACGCCTGCGCTCGAGAAGCTGGGCTACCTGTTCCGCGGATGCAGGCGGCTGCTCGAGGCCGACCTTGCGGGGGCAGACCTGCACTCCGTCACAAACCTGACTTCCGCCTTCGAGGGCTGCGAGTCTCTCGCGCAGCTAGACCTCTCGGGGCTCGAAGGCGCCTGCGTGAAGAAGATGGACCGCTGCTTCAGGGGATGCTCATCGCTCACCGAGCTCGATCTCTCGGGCATCACGATCGACGTCGGGTACGGGGGCCACGCCTGGCGCTGGTTCGAGGGCTGCTCGTCGCTCAGGACCCTGAGGCTTCCCGAGGTCCACGACGGCCGAAGCTGCAAGGACTTCGACAGCCTCTTCGACGGCTGTGACGAGCTCGAGCGCTGGGAGGCCCCGGCATCCTGGCCCATCGACAGGCCCGGCGCCATCCCCAAGTCCTCCGACTACTACGGCATGTGGTGGTCGGTCCGCAATCATTGCTGGATGAACCCGGACGATATCCGCAAGCGCGGGCCCATCGCAGACACCTACACCCTAGAACCCGTCGAAGGCGGCCCTTTCCAAAGCTCGCTCGATGACGACTATCTCAAACTGCGGGATGGATATGAGCCTGACACAAAAATTCCCTACGAGGAGGGCATGTTCACCAAGCTCAGCGCAGTATCCCTCGACCTGACGGGGCTCGATGTCTCGCAGACACCCAACCTCTCGCACATGTTCGAGGCTTGCCCCAACTTGAAATCGATGGACCTCAGCGTGCTGGACACCTCGCAGGTCACTGACCTCTCGTACCTGTTTGCGGGCTGTACGCATCTCGAGCATGTATGCCTCGATGGCCTCGACCTCTCGCGGGTCACTAACCTCTCCCACATGTTCGAGGGCTGCGCCAACCTCAAGAGCGTCGAGCTCAGCGGACTCGACCTCTCGAATGTCGTCACGTTGGCAAGCATGTTCGAAGGCTGCACGGCGCTGCGCAGCGCCAGTTTTGTCGGTCTCAGCCTGCCGCAGGCAACCGACTATTCAAATATGTACAAGGGTTGCGAGAATCTGCGCACAGTCGACTTCACCGGCTTTGTTCCCGCCTGGGAAGCCAATATGTCGCACATGTTTGCGGAGTGTCGCAACTTGAAAGGCCTGACGGGCTTTGATCCCACTCACGTCGGAGACCTTTCCGGCTTTTTCTACGGATGCAGCGAGCTGCGCAGCTTCAGCCTTGCAGGTCTCGAGCTCAACGCCGTAACCAAAATCTCGTCGATATTCGATAGATGCAGCTCGCTTGTGGAAGTGGACCTCTCGAATCTCTCCATTCCACGCGTCACAAGCCTTGCGAATCTCTTTGCCTTCTGCAAAGAGCTCCGGTCAATCAAGCTCGACAGTCTTTACGCCCCCTCGGTCAGATGCTTAGACTATATGTTCGACTGCTGCGGACCACTGGAGGAACTCGACTTCTCATCGTGCACCCTCGGTCCGGTGGAAAGCATGAGCCACATGTTCACCGGCTGCCAGATCAAGGCGGTCACCATCACCGGCATCGACACGTCACGGGTCAAAGATTTGGACGAGCTGTTCATTGAGAGCAGAGCAACCGAGTCGGTTGACCTCTCGGGGCTCGACCTCTCGAGCGTCACGTCCATGAAGCGCGCCTTCAGATACTGCAAGTCGCTCACTTCGGTCGTGCTCCCCGACTTGCCGCACGTCCAAGACTTCGAGTGCCTGTTCCAATGGTGCGACTCCCTCACGTCAGTCACCTATACGGGAACGCACTCGGGCCCCATTACCTGCGCGACGCTGATGTTCCATGATTGCCTCTCATTGCCCGAGGTGGATCTCTCGTGGCTCGACACCTCGCAACTGACAAAGTTCTACCACCTCTTCGGAGGTTGCACATCGCTTCGCAGGGTGGATTTCTCGGGTCTCAACCTCTCACAGATGACCAAGATGGATTCTGTCTTCAGTGGTTGCACGTCATTGGAGTCGGTCGACCTTGGTGGTCCATACGGGCCCCTTACGTACGAGAAGCGTCGTTATGAATGGGAGGGCAACTCCGTGTACCACACCTTTTGGGGCTGCGGTTCCCTCGCCAGGTGGAAGGCTGACGCGTCTTGGCCCGTCACCTACCCTGACGCCGTCCCCGAGCCGACCGCCGAATGCGGCATGTGGTGGTCTGCGCGTGCCCAGAGGTGGATGACGGTGGAGGAGATCCGCAAGCGCGGGCCGGTGGCGGACACCTACACGAGCGAGCCACAGAAGAAAGGACGCCGGCATGTCATGCGTTAGAACGGAGCGCGTGTGGCGCATACCGCTGGAGTCCTGCGGGATCGTCGACAACACCTTCGACCCGCCGCGCGGGGCAGTGGGCGAAGAGTTCGACCCAGACTGCACGCTGGACTTCGGCGAGCTCCAGGAGGAGTACGAGGAGCTCTTCGGATGGGAGGAGGGGCAGTTCCGCCCGTCTCTTCGCCCCGGCGCGTACCTCGACTTCCTGCTGTACGAGGAGTCGCAGTTCGAGTGGAGCAGCGGCAGGCACGAGGGGACGCCCAAGACCGTCTTCAATAAGATCCTGCCCTGCATCGACCTCGACGACGTGCACCGCTGCGACTACACGTGGTACGACGGCGTCGAGGCGCCGTCGTGCTACTGAGACTCACACGCGACCAGCAAAGACACGCTACGGCAGCGTCCGCCATCGGGTGTAGTCGGTACACCCCCTCAGGTGAGCCATCTGCGAGCTAGCCCCTCTGACCACTTCGGGAACCAGCGCACGCACGGTTTCTTGATCGAGTACCTACGCTACCCACTATATGTCTGGTGGGAGAGTTCCATCCCCATCGATTTCGGGGGCGCGCTCGACGCACCCTCTCCAGAAGCAAGCCGATGAGCCCTCTCCGAGCCGGCCCTTCTGGTTACTTCGGGAACCAGCGCACGCATTTTTCCAGGTCCGAGCACCAGATGCCGCCTCCCGCAACTGCCTCAAGCTCCTCGTCGGAAATCTCGCAGCCTTCTTCCTTCGCGAGTGCCAAGATGTCCTCCGGCGTCTTGCAGGCACGGGCTTTCGCCTGCTGTTCGGGAGTCAAATCCTCAAAGTTCATATCGGTTCCTTTATCGAGTTCCTACACCAACTCCACCTACTATCAGACGGCTTCAATCCGTCCGCTGGGGCCGTCCATTGGGGACGGTTTCTTTCGGACGGTTGAACGGGCACGGCCCGCGTCACAAGATTAATGTTTGCTACATCCTCGGTTAATCACGTGCGGGTATAAAGGATGTATGGAGCGCGGGCACCGGGCCCGCGCGCAACCAGAAGAAAGTGAGTCACCATGTTCTCCGCAATCGTCCTGTTCGTTTTTGCCTATGCCGCCCTCTCGACGGTCGTATGGCTGATGGGCCTTGTCTTCAAGGTCGTCGGATGGGGCCTGCGCACCGTGCTCTCTCTTTGCCTGCTGCCCGTTTGGATCCTCGTGGCGGTAGTCAGTGGCTTGGCAGTTGCCCTCAAGCTGGTTTTCCCCTTCGTGCTCATCCTTGCTTGCATCGGTATCTTCCTGCCCGAGAACTAACGCCGTACCTTACCTCACAGCGCCATCCGAACCGGCGGCTCCACTCGCTCTGAGTGGAGCCGCCGCATCTTTCACAGCAGTTCACGTCCGCTTTTTTGGAGAGCAGGAGTCTCTGCGATAAGGTCTCCCCTCACTTCCCAGTACCATGAGTACCTATCCAACCGAGGGGATATGCCATGACCAAAATCTTTGCCAGCGACTTTGACGGAACACTCTACTTCCATGAGGCCGAGGAGCCCATACGCCGCGCCGACCTCGACGCAATCCGCGCGTTTCAAGAGCAGGGTGGGCTCTTCGGCGCCTGCACAGGCAGACCGGTGCGCGCGCTAACCACGCAGACCGAGGGTATCATACCCTTCGACTTCTACATTGCGCTCACGGGCGGCACCGTCTTCGACCGCGACCTCAACCCCATATACATTCGCGACCTACCGCGCGACCTTGTGCGCGAGCTCTACCTCCGGTATGCCCCCAAGGCCAGAGACAGCATCGCGCTGGTCTGCGCTGCCGACAACTACTGGCTGCTGGGAGATGCTCCCGCAGACGAATGGCCTGTCAACCATGCCTCCTCGTTTGACGAGCTTCCCGGCCCCACACAGGGCATGGGCATGGAGACCGAAACGGTGGCAGAAGCGGAGGAGCTGGCAGCGGAGGTCAACGAGCGTTACGCCGGCGTTGCCTGCGCCTACGTCAACCTGGCGAGTATCGACATCCTTCCCGCCGGCTGCTCAAAGGGCACAGGCCTGAAGCGTGCGGCGGACTACTTTGGCGCAAGCCTCACGGGTGGCATTGGTGACTCCCTCAACGACCTACCTCTGCTAGAGGCAGCAGACGTCGCCTACACCTTCCATCGCTGTGACGCGGCCATGCACGCTGCAGCAGATGTGCTGGTAGACCATGCCAGCGAGGCGCTCGCCAACTTCATGGCACGCTAAGGCGGCACCCTCAGATTTTCTCGATGCGCACCACGTAGTCGCGCGCCTGAGACTGGTCGTCGGCCAGCCAAGGTGCCACCTGCTCGATGAAGTTGTCGCGCACGTTGAGACGCAGCATCTGCGCATCGCCCATCTGGATATCGCCACACAGAAACGCCTCGCTGCCGTCAGCTAGCCCAAAGGTGCGCTCGTAGATGCCCACGCCCTCGTATATCACGTGACCGCCGAAGCTAATCCGCACGCGGAAGTGATCCCCATAGGCAAAGCCTGCCTCCTGCTGCAAATCCGCGTTGTATATGTTGACGCGCGCCGTTCCGTAAGGCAGGTCGAAATTGTAGATGCCACCTTCTGCCCAGCCCTCGCCCACTTGCGCCTCCACGTTGGTGAGCGGCACGGTCACCACCTCGTCTATGGGATAGGTGGGCCCGACCTCCTTGAAGCTGATGATGCCCGCGGCGAGGCGCGCAGCTGTGTAGGCGTACACGTCACGCCCGTGGAAGATGTGCACGTTCTGGCTTCCCGGCAGGCGGTTGTACCGCTCGTCTATCTGGCGCACCGACACGATGTCATCGACGATGAGCGAGTAGATGCCGTTGTCGGGAGACACCACGTAGACGCCGTTGTCGAGCAGCGCCACGCTCGAGCGACGACTGGTGCCCACACCCGGGTCGACCACCGATACGAAGACGGTTCCCGCAGGCCAGAAGGGCACGATGGTCGAAATCTGGTAGGCAGCACCACGAACGTCAAACGGAGCAATCTGGTGCGTGAAGTCATACACCTCAAGCTCTGGGTCCACAGACTTCACCACGCCCGCAAGCACGCCTCCTCCGCCTGCGCCAAAATCGGTCTGGAACACCACGGTCGGCTTCATGGGGCACCTCCGCTACGTATGACTTATTGAACGACCTTACCGTATCGCAAACATGTGTCATTTGGATGTGACAAGTCGCCGATAGCATCTTCCCACGCATGGATGGCAGAACGGCGCGGACAGCCCCCTACGCTTGCCCGCAAAGCACGCCCGTCCTAGGCGCAATACACGACAGGCTGCAGCAGCTGGGCTAAACTGAATGCTTTGGAGGTGACAGCATGGCACAAGCATCCACGATAGGCAGCCGCATGGCAGGTGCGTGGCAAGGCATCGGCGCCTTCATAGGACGCTATCTCATGGTCATCGTGCCTGCAGGCGTCGCCCTGGGTATCGCCTTCCCCCAGTTGCTCCTTCCGGTCAAGCCCTACATCACGTTGCTTTTTGCTATCATGACCTTCCAGAACTCGCTGGGAAACGACTTCAGCTCGATGAAGCAGGCCCTTCGCCAGCCACTGGCCCTCGCCGCCATGCTCGTCCAGGTGCACGTAGCCATGCCGCTTCTCACCTTCGCCGCCGCAAGCCTGCTCTTTGGTGTGGGATCTCCTACGGTGGCGGGCGTCGTGCTGGAATACGCCGTGCCCATGGGCGCCTCGACCGTCATGTGGATTGCGATGTTCGGCGGCAACCTCGCGATTGGCCTCTCAGCTCTGCTCGCCTCCACGATGCTCGCACCGTTTTCCATCCCCCTCACGCTCAAGCTGCTGGTAGGCACCACCGTTGAGGTAGACGTATGGGGCATGATGTCTGACATGCTGCTGATGATAGCCCTGCCCGCCCTCGCCGCCACCCTGCTCGGAGAGGTCACACACGGCTGGGCGCGCGAACGGCTCTCCCCAGCCACCATGCCCATCTCGCGCATCCTGCTTCCCGTCATCGTCTCCACCAACGCCACGGGAATCTCTGCCTACCTGCGCAATCTCACACCACGGCTCGTATTCATCATGCTCTTCATGCTGTGCTGCGCCGTCCTGAGCTTCGTGCTGGGCATGGTGGTGGCGCGCTGGCTGAGTCGCAACGACGAACAGTTTGTTGCCATGTCATTTTGTTGCGGGATGCGCAACGTGTCTTCCGGTGCCGTGCTTGCCTCGCAGTACTTTGGCCCCGAAGTGATGTTTCCCGCCGTCATCAGCACGCTCTTCCAGCAGTTCCTGGCAGCATTCTTTGGCCACGCGATGGAGCGCGTGCTCGCGGAGCACCATCCAAAACCCTAGCACGGGTGCGTCGCACACATTCCCGTGCGCACGTCTCCGCTTGCCACGCAAGGCAACTCGCCGATGCACGACAGCTCACCGCACACCTGGCACCAGGCTATGCCGTAGAGTATGGCTATGTCTTTGGGAAGGGACGGAGGGACCCATGTTTAGCGCACAAACGGCATTGCTCTCGTTTTTTGTCGGAATCGTCGGCTGCATCTTCGGCGGAACACAGACCTTTATCGTCACGGGATTTGTGGGGCTGTTCATCTACGCCCTGCAAGCGGTAGGAATTCAGAGCGAGTTTCTCTCTGAAACACTCATGAACACGGTCTTTCTGCCTGCCATCATCTTCAACGCGGCTTCCATCTCCACCGCCTACGCCGCCAAGCACTACGACATCGAAGGTTGGGACATCAACCACAGTCTGCTCTTCACCCACGACCCCATCGTCAGCCTGCTGGCAGGCTTTGGCGGCGTGCTCGGCTATCTGGTCTTCGCCTTCGCGCGCGGCATTGGGCTGCCAGCCGACCAAGGCTCGTTCTCCGTCATTCTGGTAGGTATCATCACACGCGTCATCTTTGGCAAGGGACACTGGGTCAACCCCAATGCCACCGCCTACTACCAAAAGGAAGGCCCCCGTTACTGGGTGTTCCAGTTTGTGAACGCGCTCGGAATCTGCGGCCTCACCGCCCTCGTCCTCGAGCAGATGGACCCAGCCTTCTACAACATCGTGTTCAACATCTCGGCCGCACTCATCCTGCTGTCCATCTTCGACCGCCAGGGCAAGACCTACCCCACCACGCACCACGAGACGCTGGTGGTTGCCTACGCCATGGCTGCAACGGGGGCAAACGTCGTGCTCTCCACGGCGTTTGGCATGCTGGCCAACCTCATCTACCTGCTGTTTGCCCGCTACTTCAACGAGAGGTGCGACACGCACATCGATCCGCCCGCCGTGGCGATCGAGATCTGCTCGCTCATCCTGTTCACCTGCTTCTAGGAGGGAGAGGGGGCTCTGGCGGTACTGAGTGCCCGCATCGCAAGGATGTCCCAGCCTCCATCTCCATGGCACGCACCAAGGGAATAGCCCTGTCGGTTCGGATGAGCCGACAGGGCTATTCCCTTGGTGCGTAGCAAACCCAAGTCCACCAGATGGCATAAGGGGTAACCCCCTTTGCCATGGGACGCGCTCCTCCGCGCCTTAGCGGATCAGTCCCTCCAGCGTGGCAAAGAGCGACTCAGGCTCCACGGGCTTGGTCAGGTGCGCGTTGAGGCCGGCTTGCATGCTGCGATGCACGTCCTCGTCGAAGGCGTTGGCGGTAAGAGCAACGATGGGAATCGTCGCAGCGTCGGGGCGCCCCATCGCGCGAATCGTCCGCGTGGCCTCGAGACCGTCCATCACCGGCATGCGCATGTCCATGAGGACCACGTCGTAGTAGCCCGGCTCGTGCGCGGCGAACATATCCACCGCCACCTGCCCGTTCTCGGCGCATTCCACGACCATCCCGCGCATCGAGAGCACCATGGTCATGATCTCCGCATTGACCACCATGTCCTCGGCCAGAAGGACCCTGCGCCCGTCGAGGTCTGCCGTCTCGACCGCCCGCAGCTCGCTCTTCCGGCGGAACGCCTCGCGGAACTCGTCCATCACGGTCGCGGCGAAGAGCGGCTTGGAGACGAAGGTGTCCACCCCGGCCTCGCGGGCCTCATCGGCGATGTCGTCCCAGCTATACGAGGTCAGGATGATGATCGCCGACTCGTGTCCCACCACCTCGCGGATCCGCCGCGTGGTCTCGATGCCATCCATCCCGGGCATCTTCCAGTCCACCACGATCAGGTTGTAGGGGTCGCGCCTTGCATGGCGCAGCTGCACCATCTCGAGACCCTCCGCGCCGGAGGATGCGATGTCGCAGCAGATTCCCACCTGACCCAGCACCACGCTCGCGTGCTCGCAGGCCACGGGATCGTCGTCGATCACGAGCACCGTCATCTCGTGCGGATGCAGCTCGCCTTCATCGGTCTCGACGCCTACACGCCTGGACTCCTTGAGGGTGACCGTCGCGACGAAGGTCGTGCCCTTCCCCTTCTCGCTCTCCACCTCGATGGTGCCGTTCATCAGCTCGAGGATGCTCTTGGTGATGGGCATGCCCAGGCCCGTGCTGCCGTACTCGTTGGTGGACGAGGAGTCCTCCTGCGTGAAGGCGTCAAACAGCTTGGGCAGATAGTCCGCGCTCATGCCGATGCCCGTGTCCGACATCGTGAACCGCAGCGTCACGTTGTCTCCGAGGCGCGCGACCTCCTCCGCCACGAAGCTCACGTGCCCGCCGGCAGGCGTGAACTTGACGGCGTTGCCCAGGATGTTGATCATCACCTGGCGCAGCTTCATGTCGTCTCCGATGTAGTAGTCGGCCAGGCCGTCGCCCAGAATGCGACACTCGTACGTGAGCCCCTTGTCG
>ODAI010728823.1_pt1 | contig 10480 bp, 9 predicted proteins | sample 1539321 | NCBI WGS metagenome assembly ODAI01 (sample SAMN02144231, study PRJEB22623) | gut metagenome | biome: sheep rumen | host: Ovis aries | place: New Zealand | reverse complement strand
GGTTGGACGCCCTGCTGTTCGCCGTCGTCGTGGTCGCCTTCTTCATCAATGTCTTTTTCTTCCAGGCGTTCAAGATTCCGTCTTCCTCCATGGAAAGTTCCCTCCTGACGGGTGACTATCTTTTCGTCAGCAAGACGGCCTACGGCCCGAAACTGCCGCAGACGCCGCTTTCCGTCCCCTTCGTCCACAACACGATGCCCCGCTCGGGCAAGGAGAGCTACTCGACCGCCCTGCAGTTCAAATACAGGCGGCTCAAGGGCTTCGGCCACGTGAAGAGAGACGATTATGTCGTCTTCTCTTTCCCGAACGGCGATACCGTGCTTTCCAAGGCGCCCGCCGAAGATTATTACGCACACGTGCGCATGTCTTCGCGCGAATACGCCATCAAGACCCACGGACCCCTGAAAGTCCGTCCGGTGGACAAGAAGGACCATTATGTGAAGCGCTGCGTAGCAGTAGCGGGTGACACCCTGCAAGTGGTGGACGGCTGGGTCCAGGTCAACGGAGAGCCGCAGCAGCATTATGCGGGCATCCAGAACACCTGGTGCGTAACCACCGACGGATCGGCCATCAATCCCGTGATCCTCCGGGAGATGGGATTCAACATGGGCGAGATCTGGTTCAGCCAGACCCTCCCGGGCTATCCGGCCCTGCCGTTGACTGACGAACGACTCGAAAAAATCAAAGCTTTGGCCAACGTGGTGAGCGTGGAGCAGAACGTCGATGTCTATCCGCCCGACTATCCCGATTCGGAGGTGATGCTTTTCCCCTTCGTCGACATGGGCTGGACGCGCGACAACTACGGCCCGGTCTGGATTCCGGCAAAGGGGGGGTCCGTGACCCTGACCGCTGAAAACCTCCCGCTTTACCGCCGCATCATCGAGGTGTACGAAGCCAATACCCTGGAAGTAACCGAAGACGGACGGTTCGTCATCAACGGCGAAGCGACCGACACCTACACTTTCAAGATGGACTACTACTTCATGATGGGTGACAACCGCCACAATTCGCTCGACTCCCGCTACTGGGGATTCGTCCCCGAAGACCACATCGTGGGCAAGCCGCGTGTCATCTGGATGTCCACCGATCCCAACGGTAAATTCCCGGGAAACATCCGGTGGAAGCGATTGCTGAAGTTTTTGTAAATGAGAAATTTTATTTGGTTTTTTGAATAAAAATCAAGATATTTGCAGCCCCTTTGAAAAATAGAATAAAAAAATAGATACACCAATGGCACGAGTTTGTCAAGTTACAGGAAAGAAGCGGGTGATCGGAAACAACGTTTCCCACTCGAAGAGACGTACCAAACGCGAATTCGCCCCGAACCTCAAGACCAAACGTTTCTGGCTTGAAGAGGAACAGCGTTTCGTGACCCTGAAAGTTTCTTGCAAGGGTATGAAGACCATCTACAAGAACGGTCTGGCGGAGACCCTCAAGGCCTCCCGGGAAAAAGGTTTGATCAACATCGTTTAATGATTTACGGATATGGCAAAGAAAGGTAACAGAGTTCAGGTGATCCTCGAATGCACCGAACAGCGTCAGAGCGGTGTTCCCGGTATTTCCCGGTATATCACGACCAAGAACAAGAAGAACACGAACGAACGTCTGGAGCTCAAGAAGTACAATCCGTACCTCAAGCGCTACACCGTTCACAAGGAGATCAAGTAAAATCGCTTAACTTTATTATACCATGGCAAAGAAAGCAGTCGCAACGTTCAGCGGCGACAAGTCCGCGCTGAAGAATGTGGTCAAGTGCATCAAGATGGTCAAATCTTCCCGCACCGGCGCCTACCAGTTCCAGGAAGAAATGGTCCCTACCGACGAAGTAGCCGACTACTTCAAGAAGTAATAAAGTAGGTAATTACCCACAAAAGCGGGGACGGCCTTGACGCCGTCCCCGCTTTTTGTTTATTAAAAAAAACACTAACTTTGTAAGGATTCAAAACTATTGTCGCAGATGCGCTGTCACCTCATATCCGCACTCGTCCTTACGCTGGGACTCATGTTTTTCACTTCCTGCGTCAGCCGTCGCACCGCAGCCGTTCTTAATGATATTGAAACCTATATCCAAGACCGTCCAGACAGCGCACTTGCCACCATCCGGTCTATTGACACTACGTCGCTTACGTGTCAAAGGCTCCGTGCCCAATACGCTCTGCTGCACGCGATGGCGCTCGACAAAAACTGGATTGATACCACGGATGTAAACGTAGTGATGCCGGCGGTATCATACTATGACCGCCATCCCTCCGGCATACGCAGGGCGAAAGCCTGGTATTATCTTGGGAGAATTCAACAGAATGGTGATAATCGCCCGGATGCGAGTGTATCGTTTTTAAAGGCTGAACGATATGCTGAATCATCGGATGACGTAGACTTTAAAGGGCTGATCTGTCTGTCGATGGCAAGTATTTATAGTCAAACACACCTGCATGAGGACGCATTCAGCTATACGGATAAGTCATATCGTTATTTCGTAGAGGCAGAAGATACGATTAATGCGAGTAGTGCTCTATTATGTATGGCTAAAGCATATAATAATCTTGAGCGCTATGAGGAATCAGATGCGATATATAAGGCCTTGCTTGAGGATAAATACCTTCATCCCAAATTAAAGCCCGGTTTACTATGTAGTTATGCTTTAAACTGCGTGACGGATAAAGAAGACTATAAGCAGGCTGTCTCTTTATTTGAAGAAGTTCTTTCGTTAACCGGTTCACTACCTTCGCTGAATTATTGGGCCGCTTATGCCTATGCGTTATCCCGTACCGGAAATACGGTGCGGGCTGGTCAAATTTTTAGACAACTTGAAAATAACATTAATCCGTTCCATCAGTACATATTTGACTCCTGGAAAAGTCTGGCTGATGCTTTTGATGGCGATTTTTCTTCGGCCTATCAGCTCCAAAAGGCGGCGTCGGATATTCAGGATAAAAATGTCAGGGAAGTGCTGAAACAGTCAGCCATAAAGGCCCAAAAAGACTTTTTGGAGCAGATGAACTTTGAGACGGAACGGTCTGCCAGAAAGCGTCAGTATGTCGCTTTGGCTTCCTCTGCTTTGCTTTTGGCTGTTATACTCCTGATGACCTATTTGTTCAAGCGCCGAAAAAAGAGAATTATCCAGGAAAAAGAGGCGTTGATTGATGCCTACAAAAATTTGACAATGGAACATTCGGCATTAAAATCTCGTCTCTCCGATTTAAATGCGCAGGTGGACCGGGTTGAAAAAGAAAAAGCTGCTGTTCGAAACAAGTATATTCAATTATGCCAATCTCACTTTAGCAGCATAGGACGGATCAATGAAGTCTTGTTCTACCATTCTAAAGAGACAGATAACAAACTGTTTCAGGAACTAAAAAAGGCTATCGGTAATATTGGGATGGATAATAAGAATCAGAGTGAATTCGAACAGTTGCTTAATGAATCCTTCGACGATGTGATGGCTCATTTTCGGGAGACATTTCCTGATAAGAAGCCAAGGTATTATCAACTCGTCAGTTTCCTGTTTGCCGGTTTTGATTCTGCGATCATTTGTTCCATCATTCCGGGCTTCCAGAAACACAATGTACACGTGGAACGATACCGGCTCAAGCAATTGATTCGGAATTCTGCCTCGCAATATAGTGAGCAGTTTTTGCGCTTGCTTTCATAAGTGATTTATTATCAGGTGCTTAATCTGTTTCTGTCTTGTTTGCAGTCTGGGCGCTACTTAAGTCGTTGAAAATCATCCTGTTGCGCTAATGATAGGTTTTAGCCACCTATCTTTGGCTGGAAGTGGCCTCAGAAACACCTCTGAGGCTGTTTTTGTGTCATGAAATGATAGGTTTTTTTCATTGTTTGCAAAATAATGTCTAATACCTTTGCAATCAAAATCTATGAGTTTGATCATCTATATAGAATAATCACCTATTAGTCCTATGCGAGTAGCGTATTACTTGTTGTTCTTTATCCTTTTGATAGGAAGTCATCCATTGCTTTATGCGCAAGATTTGTCAGACGAAAGGCCTGAAATTGAACTGTCGTTAGGTACGAGCGTTACGGCTTGGATACCCGGAGGAATCGGCGGGAACGGGTTTACTGGAATCCCCTTGATGGTGGACTTCAAGTATGCGGCAGGGCGATGGATCGCATTGGGTGTCACGGGCGGATTGCATCTTGGAAGCTCCCGTTCCTTCTGGAAGCAATTCAATGCAATGGGCAATCTATACGGAATCTGGTATAAAGGTGAACATTTTCGGGTTTATTCAGGAGTCGGCTATGGCAACGCCGCCGGATTTGTGACCGCTGACGGGTCGCCTTGTTTCGGTTTCCAGTTTACGCCGGCAGGCGTCTCTTTCGGTGGCCGGTTTTTCGGTTATGCCGAGCTCGGGGCAGGATGGATGTTTTTTCCGTTGCGAGCTGGCGTAGGCTGGCGATTCTAGAACTGCAGGGTGATGCTCATTCTTTCACCGGTTGCGGGATTGAACGGCAAGTCGGCGCGTAATAGCATGAAGTAGCCGACTACTTCAAGAAGTAATAAAGTAGGTAATTACCCACAAAAAAAACTAACTTTGTAAGGATTAATAATCGATCGTCGCAAGATAACCGGCGATTTATGGTTGCAAATAAATCAAATGCTTATGAAACCTTTAATGAAAAAGATAAGCCTGTATATTATTCTGCTCTTTTATTTGTCTCTTTCGTCAAGTTGTGCTGTTCAAGACGATAAAGTTTTGAATATAGAAATGTTGTTTAAGGGGGACGGCTATAATGTGCCATTCCGTGCTTCTCAAATTGTTACCCGTTCTCGTTATATTGCATTAGATGATACGGTACAGATAGGTGCAATTACGGATGTCCGATATAGTAGAGATAATTATTATGTCTCAGAACGTAATCGTCTCTGTGTGTTTGATTCTACAGGCCACTATTCATTTTCTATAGATGCCTGTGGCCGGGCAGAAAATGAATACATCTCGCTCGATGCTTTCGATGTCAATCATCGTAATGGTGAGATCAGTATATTGGACCTGATCGGCTCTAGAATATTGGTGTTTTCAGGTGATGGGATATTCTTAAGGTCTTTTAACCTAGACACGATGATAGATCTCCCCCGTAGGATATGCTCTCTGGATGATGGCCACTATATTTTTTACAATCCATTGCGATTAGCAGATTTGGATTCGCTGCGAGTCGGAGCATGGTTGGTTGATAGTGTTGGCCAGTTTGAAAAAGAGCTGTTTAGTCCTGACGAAGATTATTGCTATGGCGGATACGTGCCTTATCAACGTGTTTTCAGCCGTTTGGGTGATGGAACTATCAGTCTGATGGGTGGAGAAGATCATGACTATATTTATCATATTACGCAAGGAGGCGAATGTAGCGTTGCATATAAGTTGCGTTGTGATTTGACGATTCCGAAAGAGTACCTGACTAAACAAAACCTTTCAAAATCAGAAAGAAACGATCCGAATTGCTATGCTAAATTTGCGTTTTTTGAAACGGATAGCCTGGTTATTGTTATGGCGTTCAATTCTCAAAAGACTATATGGATCTATTATGACAAACGATCCGGAACAGAGTATATCGTAGATAACAATGATGACGTTGTTGAAGAAAATGGTTTCTCAGCACTTTGCAGTAATTGCGCCCACGACCGGTTGATAAACGTATACTATCCGGGTATTGACGAATCTATAGACGCTCAACTTGGTGTTTCCAGCGGATCAAATCCCTATCTGGTAATCTCATTTATGAAGTAAGGCCATGAATTTCACTTTTACCTTAATTAATAAATAGTATAATAAGATGATTAGAATTCGATTGTTTTGGGCATTCGTCATTTTGTTGATGATATTTGTCACGGGTTCCTGCCAAAAACCGAGTTCAGCAGCGTATCCGAATACTACGACCTGTTTCCCGTTGGAAACGACGGATGAACAAGCGGATCTTTCTGCATTTATTGATTCAATACAATTGATTCCGTTAATAGACGAAAACGGACAGGCCTTGCCTGATATTGATAAAATCATCTTGAACCAAGATACTTTCCTGATTCTCTCAAGAGGTGCATTGTTTTCTTTCGATCCTGAACGCAAACAAATAAAGCAGTTCGGGGCCTTTGGCCGTGGTCCTGGCGAGTATACGTCCATCGTTGACTTTTGTGTAAATCGTCAATCCAATTGTGTTGACTGTTTGGTTTTCCCGCACGCGGTTTTGCAATATGACATCAATACGCACCGTTTTATCAAACAGATCGACTTGTCGGGGGATTATATAAACCCTGCTGCCATTATCCCATCGGCTGAAGACGGCTACTATGTTTATTATGCCAACCCAGCCAAATACGATAAAGCGAGTTTGGAAGAGCCTTTTTATTGCGTAAAAAGGTATGATAAGCAAGGAGGGATTGTTGATGAAACGATGTTGCGTACGGATTTTCATATTGCCGGCTTGATTAAACCGTCCTTCTGCTTCGATTCGAATTATTCTTTATCTCCCGGGTCGGTCCATTCTCCCAGTCTGATTATCCGCAATGGTAAGATTGAGGAAGCATATTTGTTTGATTTTGGGAGTAAAACCCTTCCTTACCGATATGCATACAAAACGGACGACGACCCGTGGAACAGTATTGCTGATATTTTTAAACAGGATTACTATAAGTTGTTGTCTTCCTTTGTTAAAACGGAGCATTTCCTCTTTTTCTCAGCTTTTGGTGCCAATTCTCAGTTCTGGAATTTTTATATAGGGGAAAAAGCCGGCATTCGTTGGCAGTCGGTTCCGATCACCTCTTCGCCGATGAAAGCCGTCGGAGCTGCTGATGGGTTTATTTATTTTTGTTATGATGATTGCGGCCTCAGGCCTCTCGAGGAAGAAAAGGACCCGCTGAAGCTGGCCGCCCTGATGCGGTCCCGTGTTTCAGAATACCCCGAGGCAGCACATCTTCTGAAAGTGAAGTTTAAAGCATTGTGAGAACCCCGGGGGATATACATATAGCTGGCCCGGTTTCGTCCGTATGAAACGTCTTATTTTACCCCTTTTGTCCGGGTTGTTTATCTTTTCCTCCCTGCTTTCCTGTTCTCATTCAAAGAAAACGGAGAATAGTAGTGTTGTAATCCATGTCGATCTCGAAAAAGAAGACAAAGTCTCGTCTAAAGATGTCTTTTCCAGTATCCGGATTATTCCCCTGGAAACTGACTTGACTGAAGCGGGCATTTCTTCCCGATATAAACTTGCTGTCACGGATAATGCTTATTATGTGCTGGATCAGAGATCTTGCAAAATCATATGTTTTGATTCTGAAGGAAAATGGCTTCAAACTTCCGACAAGCGGGGGCGGGGGAAAGGGGAGTTTCTCATGTCTTCCGATTTTCGTTACGATGATATAGACAGCACCCTGCTTGTCCTGGACCCAAGGGGTATCGTTTATAAGTATTCTTTGGAAGACGGCCTCCCTTTCATTTCCCAAACCATCTTTGACGCTGACCCGCGTGCGGCCCACTCGCTGTTGCCAGTAGGCGGCGACGAATATCTTGTTTTCTCCAATTCGGACGAACATCACATTTTTACCATCAATACAGATTTGCAGGAATGCAAAGCTTTTCGATATGATTATCCCAGATGGCTGTTCGCTACGCCATATTCTTATACCGGATCCCCCTTTTTGAGCGACAGTGGCAGTGTCTATTACTATGAGGGACTCGACGGTAGTCTTTATACAGTAAATACAGCCGAACTTTCTATCGATAAGATTCTGTCTTGGGATTTTGGGAAGTACCAATTTGACGTAAATAAGCTGGAGCCGGGAAAAGAAGTGGAACAGTACGTTCAGTTTTGGAATGATAATAGCGGCAGATGGGCAACGCCAGTACACATCGCGTTGGTCTCCGAAAAAGTGGTATTGGCAACATTCTTTTTTGACAATTCATGGAGGAACCTTGTATATTACAGAGAAACAAATGAATGCAAATATTTCACCGAGTTCGAGGAAGGTGGACGCTTCGATATTGGGAGGCAGTATGACGGTAGGGGATATCTGCTCATACCCTCCGAATACCTGAGTCAATTTGTAAACGAAAAGATGGTAAGCGATACGGCTTCAATCGCGGCGATAAATAATACCAGGGGGACGGATGCGTATGTTCTAATAGAATATGTTTTATGATTTACGGGTCTGGACACAGGATGCGTTTTCTGGCTGTTAGACGCATTCTGTGGCCAGTTTTTCGGTCGAAGTGCCATTTCTATGGACACAGAATGCGTCTGGAGGCTATTAGACGCATTCTGTGGCCAGCGCGCCTGCGGGAGGGAGAATGATTGGTATGCGCTGGCCGCCTTGCACCGTGGGGGCACATAAAAAAGCAGGGAGGTTAACCTTCCTGCTTTTTTGTGAGCCACTTGGCAGACTCGGACTGCCGACCTGCGCGTTACGAATGCGCTGCTCTACCGACTGAGCTAAAGTGGCTGGATTGGGACTGCAAAAATAGTCAAAAGAACGGGATTACAAAAATTTTTTTAATAAAGCCGGACGACCCGCAGGCCGTTGTGGCCTTTGATGCCGTTGGTGTATTCCACAAGGGGCGTCTTGTTGATGACGACTTTCTTGTCGGACATGGAGGCGTGGATGAAGGTCAGGGTGTCGCCTTCCCAGTAGGCGTAGGCCACGTGGGCGATGTCCAGGCCGGGCGTGGACGAGTTGAAGCCGATGATGTCGCCCGTCTTGATGTTCTTGATGCACCGCGGCAGGTCTGCCTTGGGAATGTACCAGTAGTCCCAGGTTTCGAGGTTCTGCTCGGCGATGCGGATCTTGGCCACGGCTTTCGGATTGTCCTTGAGCTGCTTGTAGGAGGCCGGATGGTTGGACATGAAGTTGAACTTCTGGTCGAGCACCGATCCGCCGCACTGGCGGCTCACCTCGTGGAAGATGCCGCGGGTCTCGCCCTGGATGATCCATTCCGAGGTGTAGTGCAGGCGGGAGGCGTAGCCGTCCACCTTGCCGTTCCGGTAGCGGAGCCGCCGCAGGTTGTCCACGTATTTCTCGAAAGTGGGCTCAGCGTCTTTCGCGGTGAGCGACATGGCCAGGCACATCTCTACGAAAAGGATGCAGTCGGTCTCGCGGGTGTTGATGGTCAGGCGTTCCGGCTCGATCTCGAGGGTGCCGGCCACGTAGGGCGTGCCCAGGAAATGCTTGGCCACCTTGATGACCAGCTCGCTCATCGGAAGCTCGCGGTCGGGGGCCAGCAGGTTCATCACTTCTTGGAAATTCTCCACGTCTTTCTGCGTGAAGCGCGCATCGCCCTTCTCATAGGCGGCAGCGCTGAAAACAAGCCCGAAAAGGGCGCTCAGGAGTATGATTGTGCGTTTCATATCTTAAAAAAAGGCAAGCCGGTAAGCCGGATTCTGTACCCGCTTTTCGGGCTTCTGTCATTTATCTGATGCAGCCTACCCCTCGGCTCAGGCGAGCAGCCCTCAGACGCCGATATATTTGGCCTTGCAGCCCTCCGGTGCGTACCCCGACGGCGTCGCCGCCGCCGGTCGTGGGCTCTTACCCCGCGTTTTCACCCTTGCCGGCCCCGGAACAAGTCCGGGCCAAACCGGCGGTTGTTTTCTGTTACGCGCTCCATAAACTTTCACCTATCTGTGCTTTCCACAGGGAGGCGCTCTGCGCTGTCCGGACTTTCCTCACCGCCCGAAGGCGGCGCGACAGAAAAGCTTGCCGGATGCAAAGGTACAAAAAAATGGGTAGTACCGATTTTTTTCGTATCTTTGTGACCCGTTAAGACACTAACGGGACTATGAAAATCGGCTTCGACAACGACAAGTATCTGAAGATTCAATCAGAACACATCAAGGAACGCATTTCTCACTTCGGGGACAAACTTTACATGGAGTTTGGCGGCAAGCTGTTCGATGACTACCATGCCAGCCGCGTACTGCCGGGTTTCGAACCGGACAGCAAGCTCAAGATGCTCATGCATCTGCGCGACGAGATGGAGATTGTCATCGTCGTTTCCGCCGTTGACATCGAAAAGAACAAGGTGCGCAGCGACCTGGGCATCACCTACGACATGGACGTGCTGCGCCTGCGTGACGAATTCCTCAGCCGCGGTTTCCAGGTCAGCTCGGTGGTCATCACCCATTTCAACGGCCAGGCCAGCGCCGTGGCATTCCGCGAGCGGCTGGAGCGGATGGGCATCAAGGCCTATTACCACTATATCATCGAAGGCTATCCGACCAATGTGCCGCTGATCGCCTCCGACGAGGGCTTCGGCAAGAACGACTACGTGGAGACTACCCGGCCGCTGGTCGTGGTTACGGCGCCCGGGCCGGGCAGCGGCAAGATGGCCGTCTGCCTGAGCCAGCTCTACAACGAGAGCAAGCGCGGCGTCAAGGCCGGTTACGCCAAGTTCGAGGCCTTCCCGGTCTGGAACCTTCCCCTGAAACATCCCGTGAACATCGCCTATGAGGCGGCCACCGCCGACCTGGACGACGTCAACATGAT
>ODAI013661074.1_pt1 | contig 10483 bp, 8 predicted proteins | sample 1539321 | NCBI WGS metagenome assembly ODAI01 (sample SAMN02144231, study PRJEB22623) | gut metagenome | biome: sheep rumen | host: Ovis aries | place: New Zealand | reverse complement strand
CATGTTTCCTTCGTTTTCTTGAACGGGACCTTCTTTCCGTGAATGAGGAGGTTCCAGTCATTGACCGATTCAGCCAGCGCCCAGGCTTCGCTTACTGCGGCCGCGGTAAGAGCGGCCCAGGGACCGGGCGTCGCGGCTTCGCATACTGCCTCGACTTTTGCGCGCATCTCCGGGTCCATCCATATATGAGCAAGATTCGCCGTATTCCTTATCTTCAGGACATCCTTCCTGAACTCTTTTATATTCTTCTCTTCGCTCATCTCGCCCTCGAGGATGTACTCCGCCTCGTTCATGAAGAACGATTCCTGCGCCCTTCCGTCCATGGCGTTGCCGAACTTCAGCATTATGTATTCGATCATCAGCCACGAGTCCGTGCCCTGGGAAAGAAAACTCTCTTCCGATGAAAACAGATTCGCAGCTGAACTGATGAGGCCGCTGCTTCCGGCCGCTCCGCCCGAAGGAAGCGAAGAGATGATCTTTTCATTTCTCAGTGTCCTCGAAGCAGAAACGCCTGGAATGAGAGCGCCCTCAGGCGCATCACCCGCAGGGCTTCCTCCTGCACCAGCCTCTTCACTTCCTGATTGATCCTGACCGCCTCCTGATCCGGGAGTAATGATGTCCCTTGCGACAGCGAACTTCGCATACTTCACGACTTCTTTTTCGAAGGCGTCGACATCTGCAAGAGACATGCCTCCGCTGTCTGCTTCAACGCTGTCGAGCTTTATGTACTTGTTCCTGTCGAACGTATATGAAGCGAAGTGCTCCACTCTCTTCGATATCTCCGGCCCCAGGCCCCTGAACGCCAGCAGCCCGTAGTCGTCCTTGAGATGAGTATCGTAGCTGCTGAGGACCGACCTTCCTGCCAGAAAAAGAACGCTGTCGGAATATCCTATCCCCGCAGTCCAGAGGGCGCACGAGACAAAGGCAAACGCAAGCGTTATCATCGTCGAAAGGATAATCATGATGAAAACGCTCGTGCTGGCCGGCCTTCTTTTTCGCATCATCTTCTTTTTTCCCATCAGCTTTCTCTTCGTATCTATATTCAATCGCCCCATATGAAATCTTTGTATCTGATAAGCTTTGCCTCATCCACGGCATATGATGATGAGGATATCTCTCTTTTCATCGCCTTTCTCATCAGCCCTCCTGCTCTGCCCCTTACCCCCTTGTCGGCCGTAAAGCAGGCGAGTCCCTTTCGCTTCGATTCATAAGGCGTTATCCCTCGCGGAATGTGTTCAGTCGCTATGACGGTATCCGTTCCTGCACCTGCCGCAGCATTGGAAGCGACATGCACCATGGCCTGCGATGCCGCTTCACTATATAGGAACATCATGATATACACGATGGTCACAACCGCAAGGATGCAGACCGGAAGAACCAGCGCCGCTTCGACGAAGGTGCTGCCGCTGCGCCTTCTCCCGATGCGCTTTCTTCCGCACCATTCTCCGCCGCTCCTTCTCCCGCGCACGTCAAAAACCTGTGTTCAGGGCTTCGAGCGTCCTGTTCACGAAGCCCGTTATCTCCGACTTGAATATGAGCCCGATTATGATCGCGATAGCAACAAGTATCGCTACCTGGACCATTTCCATTCCGGGCCTTTTTCTGTTCAATGCTGCACTGATTTTCTTTCTCATCTTCAATCGCTCCTTTTTTCATTTTCTGCACCATCTATATCAATTATGCCGATCTCCGCTCCTCACATCTGAAGAAGTGCGGGCGCGCAGGTGACGCCTATGAGATCGAGCACAAGTATCATCAGCGGGACGGACAGCTTCGTCTCAGCCAGCCTTCCGGCTTCTTCTGCCCGCTTCTTTCTGAGGAACCAAAGCATCCTTCCTTCGGCTTCTAGCTTTCCCGAAATGTCCGCCCCTTTCTCTATATTGTCAGAGACCATGCCGGAGAACCTCATCAGTTCTCTCACGCCGCTCCTCTGTGCAAACCTGCTGAGCCCTTCGTGTATCGGCTCGTTGGACTTCTCCGCCCCTTCCTTTATATCTATCATCTGACGGTAAAAGTAGCTGCTCTCGCCAAGCCCCCGCTTTTTCGCATCCAGTACCGCCCTGTCGAACGCTTCCATGAGGACCAGTCCGCCGTCGATCAGAAGAAGCATCTTGTTCATGAACGCCGGCATCTCCCGGGCGACTGAATCCTTCGCTTCCTTTTCAGCCCTTGAGATCTGAGCGAAGCGCGACCTGTAAAGCGCAGCCGCAGCCAGAATGAATCCGGCAACGAGCATCGGCACATCCGTATTCTTCGCAAGGTCCCACCTCAGCCTGATTCCGTCTTCGAGGGCCAGCGGAAGGACGATCTCGTTATCGTCAGCCGAAGCAGCAGCGTTTCTGACAGCACTGTCTATCTTCCTTTCAAGCTTTTCTCTGTCCGACTCCTCACCTATCACGGCGGCCACGCTCGCATCCTGAGCCTCGGTGCCCTTTGGCGATACGAGGATCTGCTTGCCTTTTTTGACAGACGTCTTTCCGTCTGTCGCCGAAACATCGAGGTCGACTGACAGACTCCCATTATCCTTTTCAGGCCTCGTTATACTTACGATCCTCCCGTCCTCCACGTTCAGCATCGAGTTCGAAGCGCTCTGAGCGTGGATGGAAAAAACGATCGCAAGAAGGAACACCGCAGCGACGAGGAGATATCTCGTCCTTGCGTTTTTGATATCTTCCCTGTACTTCTCCTCGAAGCCAGCTTCGCCGTAGACTTCTCTGTATCTGCGCCTGAGCACAGAGTCATTTTGCTTACCAAAAGCCTTTTTCAATTTGCTTCTTCCCGGCATTTTTCCTCCTACACTTTCAGATCCAGTATCTTTCCGGTCAGGTGCCAGCCTGCCGCTATGCCTGCTAGCGCGAGCGTCATGACTATCCTCCCCTGGAAAGTCTCATACATCACAGCCAGATAATCCGGCGAAAAGATATTCAGAAACAGAACTACGAGAAGAGGCATCGCCGTGATCATCTTCCCTTCGAAGATCTTCTGCTTGGTCACAGCCTCTATCTCCCTTTCGATCGCTATCTTTTCCATGATCACCTTGGACGTGTTTTCGATGACTCTTCCAAGATCGGCTCCTGTCCTCCTCGACGCCCTGTACACATCGGCGAAGCCCGCTATGTCCTCCTGATGGGTCCTCTCGGCAAGATCGCTGAGAAGAGCCTCCTCGCTTTCGTTGTTCTCGAATATGCCCTTCAGCATAGCCGAAAGTTCGACCATCATCGGCGTGTCCGGAGCATATACCATCGACAGGCTCTCGTAAGCTTCCGCGAGCGCCGCATCCATCTGCCTTCCGGCCGCCACAGACGACGACAGAGAATAGAGAAGGTCCCTGAACTGCGTGACCAGAAGGGTCATCCTCCTCTGCGCCTTCATCCGCCTCACAGGGCCAAGGATGAAAACAGCTGCCGGACCCGCAGCGGCCGCCAGGAAGAAGCTATGATAAAACAGAAGTACCACAGCAAAGATCGCGACATAACCACCCGCGATTATCATCGCCGCTTCTCCCGTTTCAAACTCGTAGCGGTCGTAATCAGATATCAATATCTTCATCTCCTCTCAGTTTCAGTTTTTCTCTGGAGCGCAGTCTGTTCTCTGTCCTGGTAAGCCCGCCCGATGCGCTGTACGAAAACAGCTTGTTCGTCCTGATGACCCCGAGCCCGTCGGGGTAGATCTCCGCGACCTCGAGCACCTTCCTTGCGCCCCCGGCAAGCCTGCCAAGATGTATCATGATATCTATCCCTTCAGCTATCTGCGCCCTGATCGCTTCTATGGGAAACTCGGCTGCCGAAAGAAACATCGACTCCAGCCTCCTCAGCATCCCTTCAACGGAGTTCCCGTGGCCCGTCGACAGACTGCCAGAATGCCCCGTATTCATGGCGTTGATCATGTCCATTACTTCTCTTCCTCTGACCTCGCCCACGATGATCCTGTCAGGCCTCATCCTCAGCGATGTGCGTATTAATGCGTCCATTCCGATCTCACCTTTTCCGGCAGCATTCGCGTTCCGGCACTCCATCCTCACGATGTTCTCGCTGTGATCTATCCTCAGCTCCGCCGAATCCTCGATCACTATCAGCCTCTCCTCAGGCGGGATAGAGCCGGCCAGCACATTGAGAAAAGTAGTCTTCCCCGAAGACGTCCCTCCGCTTATGAAGCAGTTGTATCCGTCGCGCACCAGCACCTTTAGGATGTCCGCGCACTCCTGCGTTATCGTCCCGAGCCGGATCATGTCATCCATCGAAAATCCTTTCTCTGCGAACTTCCTGATTGTCAGCGTCGGGCCGTTGAGAGCAATGTTCCTGTACACCGCATTCACCCTCGAGCCGTCCGCCAGCCTCGCATCGACGATCGGATTCAGCTCATTGATCTCGCGGTTCACCGAAGAAGCGATCCTCCTGATCACCTCCTCCAGCTCCTCCGTCGTATCGAACGAAATATCCGTCTTCACAACGCTGCCGTCCTTCTCGATAAAAACATCATCCTTGCCGTTTACCATGATCTCATTGACCTTCGGATCATCCACCAGCGGCTGCAGAACATCCATCCCGCACCTGACCGCAAGGAAGATCCGCCTCACAACGGCCGACAGCTCATCGAATGTGAGATGCGAAAGCGCCTCGTCATCCAGGATCATATCCTCTATAAGCGAGCGCGCCTCATCGTCCGAAAGCGTATCGCTCTCCATATTCAGTAAGCGCCTTGCCTTCTCCTTCAGCGCCCTGATGTCATACTTCTCATTGGAAATTATTGCCATATCGACACCGTAACATTGTTTCCATAATTTGGCAACAAATATTTTTATCTTTTTATATCTCGGAAACTCTTATCAATTAACCACCTAAACGGCAATTCCTGTATCACAAAACACGCCTCGCAGAACTCCCCGATCAAAGATTGGGTGTTTTGATGATTTTTTTTGATATTTTCCCAAAAAATTTCGAGTTGCTTTCACCGGGCTAGTAAGCAAAATGATTATGGTTTGCAATAACATCTAGATGGCCGCTTTATGAAAACCAAATATTTCAATACAATAAAACAAGAAGCCCTTATGGAAAAAGCCACAAAGACTTCCTGGTCGTTTGGTCTATATATCACTTAAATTTGGGAATATCCAAGAAAAAAATTCAAAAACACCCAATTCCCGCAATCATCCTTCGATCATCACACCTCTGCCCCAAGCATATCCTCAAGTATCTCAAGTGCTCCCCTCATGCAGGGTCTGCAGATCCTGTCCGAGGCATCCGTTTCTTTTGCGCGTTCACGGTCGCCTTCTCTTGCGTAATCTACACCGTAATCCTTAAGAAGCTCGCGGCAGACGATGGATCCAAATCTCTCTTCGAACCGGCTTTCGAACTCCCTGACCTTTTCGATCATTACTGCATCTTTTTCCTGATCATCTAGCTTACTGGTCGCATACGCTGCGCCGATCATCGAAAGCGCGCCCGATACCGCCCCGCACATCTCGCCGTGAAAGCCTCCTCCGCCAAACGGAGATATGATGCGCAGCACAGTATCTTTATCAAGCCCCAGTCTTTCGGCCCATGCGCCTGCAACGACCTGAGAGCAGTGTCTACCTCTGCTGTTCAGTTCTGCGATCTCTTCTATACTAAGTGTCCGGTTCATCCACTTGTTCCTTTCATTCCATTTCTCCGCCTCGTCCGCGCTATCTCCGCAATGCAGTCATCTGCAAATATTGCGGTCTCAACTCCGCTGCAGCACCCTATTTCTCCGTCAACAGTCCGTCCTTCAGAAGCTTGTCAGCCATCTCATGATCTCCGAGCGTCCAGATGATGTCGCCCTCTTCCATGATCGTTTCGATATGGGGATCCGGAATGGCGAGATTGTGACGTTCGAGTCCGATGATGAAGCCGCCGTACTTCTCCTTGAATCCGGAGTTCTTGATCGAGACTCCCTTCAGCGGTCCGTCCCACTCGACCGGGACTATGCAGCACATGATCTGATCTTCAGGCGGGAGCTTCTGATGCATCTCGCTGTAAAAATACCGTCTGATCGGGACCGGGTCTCTTTCCGGCTCCTTTATATGCTCAGCCTGCTCGAGCATCATCAGGAAAATGTCGAGCCTTTCCTGCGTGCCCATCGCGTAGACTTTGTCGCCGGGCAGGATTATCTCATCCGGCCCCGGCATGTTGATGTGCTTTCCGTCACGGACTATCTTGATGATCAGTACATCTGAGAGCCGCTCGTCCACGAGGTTCCTTACAGTAACGCCGCTGCTTTCCTCGACGAGTCCGAACCGCACGACTTTAAGAGCGTCGCCGAGCCACTTCTTCTCGTCCTGCCTCGCGCTCTTCCTCTTATGCAGAAGCCGCTCGTTGAAATTCGCGATCAGCGTCATCTCGACCTTGATCGACCTTCCGCGCAGATACTCCGACTGGATTATCACGACCACGAGCGCCATGCTGAGCGGGATCAGTATCCATTTGCTTACTCCGAGCACCTTGTCCAGCGTAAGGACGAGCACGAACACCGCGATCGTCAGCCTTGCGACCCTGAGCGCCATCAGCGGCAGGCGGTTGTACCTCGACTGCAGCCACATTTTCTTGAAGAGCGAGCTGCGCCCGTACCACATCAGACTGATGAACGGCGCCATCGCGGCGAACGTCACCAGAACGGTGAGGACCTCCGGAGCGAGGCTCGTGTTCGGGAAATACTTCTCGAGGAACGGCATTATGACCTTCGTGCTGGCCTGGTAGATGACGACCAGGGCGGCCGAAGTAAGCACCGTCCTGCGCGCGAACCGCTTGAGAAAGAGCTTCCAGTCGCTGGTCTCCCGCTCGTCCGGGGTGGGGTCGCGTGTGTACTTTTTGATCAGTAAGCGGATCCTTTCCGGGATTTTCCCGTCAAGCGATGTATATACTTTTTCGGATGATTTTATGAAGATCGGAGTCGTGATGATGGTGATGACGGAAACGCAGACGATGATCGGGAAGAGGAAATCGCTCGTGACATTCAGAGTATTTCCAAGAGTCGCGATAATGAACGAGAACTCGCCGATCTGCACCATCGACATTCCGCCTCTGACTGATGTTTCAAGGCTGTTTCCGGAAACTACTATGCCGAGGGTGGCGAGGATCATCTGTCCGATTATCGTTACGACCGCGATCACCAGGATCGGGAATACGTACTGCTTCAGCATCATCGGCTCTATCATCATGCCGACCGACACGAAGAAGACGGCGCCGAACATGTCCTTTAGCGGAGTGATCAGTTTGTCGATCCTCTCGCCCGAGACTGTGCCGGCGAGTATCGATCCTCCCATGAAAGCGCCAAGCGCTTCGGAGAAACCGACTATATTCGAAATTACGACCATGCCGAGGCAGATCGCGACGGAGACTATGAGAAGAGTCTCGTCATTCATGTACTTCTTTGCCCACCTGAGAAACGACGGTATGAGCGAGACGCCGAGCGCCAGCCAGATCACGAGATACAGGATCAGAGATCCGATATGCAGAGCCACATCGACTCCCGTCGAGGATTGGCTGACCGAGATCGTCGTCAGAACGATCATGAGGAAGATGCCCATGATGTCCTCGATGACGAGGGCGCCCAGAACTATGGAAGCGAAATTCTTTTCCTTCAGTTCGTATTCCTCATACGCCTTGAGTATTATCATCGTCGACGACATGGAAAGCATGCACCCCAGAAAGATGCTGTTCATGTTGCCCCATCCGAAGAGCCGGCCAACGGCGAAGCCAGCGGGGATCATCCCCGCCATAACTGTGAAAGCAGTTGTCGCGGCGGCGTGGCCGACCTCCCTCAGCTTCATGAAGCTGAACTCCAGGCCGAGGCCGAACATCAGAAAGACTATGCCGATGTTCGCCCACGTCTCGATATTGTCCATCTGGACGACGGTGGGAAGCCAGACGAAATTGGGGCTGATGAGGAATCCCGCCAGGATGTAGCCGAGGATGACCGGGAATCTGCACATCCTAAAAATGACGGTCACGATACCCGCGGCCGACATAATAAGTGCAAGATCGATGATGAATGTATCAAGGTGGCTCATGGCTACTCCAAAAAACTATAACTGATTATTCTGATTAATTATAGCACAAGAACAGCAGTTCGGTAAACCACTTGAGCAGCCGTTTTACCCAAATGCCTCAGCCAAAGCGTCCATCACCTTTATGAACTGCCTGTTTTCAGTAAGCTTTCCGCCACCTTGGATGAACGGTATCGATATCGCCCTGCCGGATGGAGATTCCGTATCTGCTGTTTCTGGCCGTTTTCCACGATCTCCCGGACTACGGACATCCTCACCGGAAAAGTTGTGTATAGCAACCGCGCCTTCGGTCGTGCCTGCTGCGCCTTCAACCCTGCCTGCTATTGATGAAATTTCTACTGCTGCAAATCGTTCTTTTTCATCACCGCCCTCTCCATCAAGAGCAGTTCCCCTTCTCTCATCCCGCACATCGAACACATACCTCGCAGTCCTGAAACATGAGAGCACCGCCTTCGACAGGTGCGTCCCGGCATCGATCACCACGCAGTCGAAAAGTCCGCTCCTGGTTATCGTCCCAAGCAGCGCCTCAAACAGTTTTTCCGTCATATCTGCAAACGGCGAAAGTCCTGCTTCGAATGCAAAAGAGTAAGGTCCGGCTCCATCGCTATGAAGATACCTGTCCAAAGATCCGCTCATATCTTTTCCTTCGTTGATGTGGAACAGCAGTTTCCGGACAGCAACAGTCCTGACCGCCGCGTCAGCCACATCCGGCGCCTTATCAGATGTGAAATGGACAAATGGGCCAGGCAGCGGAGCAGTATCAATGTAGAGCACCCTTTTCTTCATAGTAAGCGAAGAGGCCTCGGCAAAGCCGTATGCCGCAGAGCTGCATCCCGAGCCGCCTTCTGATGAAACGAACATATATATATCTGTCTCTGATCCGAACCTGATATCATCTGCCACTGAACCCGGGCCTGCTTCATTTCCTTCGCCTGTCACCCTCAGGATCTCATCCGCTATCACCCTGACACCTGCATACTTGCAGATGCATCCTTCCTGCGGGCGCTCGCTGAGGAAGATTACTTTGGGGTCTCCGCCAGAGTACCCGCAAAAATCATGCTCTGTTATATCTGTCAGAATGACGTCGTGATCGTCGAAGTCATGATCGACTGCACCATCTCCAGTCTCATCCTGATCAGTATCAGAAACCTCCTTCTCTTCCAGAACATCGATAACAAGACCTTTGACATTTCTCGCAAGAGAATGCGCAAGGGCTTCTGCATAGTCTTCATCTTTCATTATGATAGCTATTCGTATATTCCTCATCCTGCTGGTCCTTCCTCCGCTTCATGGCCATCGTAACGATGCTACCATTTTTTGTCAACAAAAAAGAGACGGCATCTGCCGCCTCTTCCTTATTAAAAAACCCGGGATCTCTCCCGGGTCTTCATAGTTAATTCTGCTATTTGTCCGCTTCCGTGTTTGAATTCTCTCTTACTACTGCCTGCGCAGCCGCGAGCCTTGCGATAGGTACACGGAACGGCGAGCAGGATACATAGTCGAGTCCCACTCTGTGGCAGAAGTCGATCGACGACGGATCTCCGCCGTGCTCTCCGCAGATACCAAGCTTGAGGTACGGATTGACCTTGCGGCCCTTCTCTACAGCTATCTGCACGAGCTGGCCTACGCCTGTCTGATCGAGGCTCTGGAACGGATCTTCTTCGAATACGCCCTTCTCGACATACTCCTTGATGATCCTGCCCGTATCGTCACGGGAGAATCCAAGAGTCATCTGAGTAAGGTCGTTCGTTCCGAACGAGAAGAAGTCAGCTTCTTTAGCGATCTCGTCAGCCGTCAGCGCGGCGCGCGGTATCTCGATCATCGTTCCGACGATGTAGTCTACCTTTTCGCCTTCGCGCTCGAAGACCTTTTCGATAGTCTCGACGACGTACTTCTTGACGTAAGCGAGTTCCTTAACATTTCCTACCAGCGGGATCATGATCTCAGGAACTACCTCGAGACCCTTCTCCTTCTTGAGCTCGATGGCGGCCATGATGATGGCTTCTGCCTGCATCTCTGCGATCTCAGGATATGTGATCGTCAGACGGCACCCTCTGTGACCGAGCATCGGGTTGAACTCTTTGAGTTCGCTTACGCGGTGCTTGAGCTTCGTGAAATCGAGTCCGAATTCATCAGCAAGCACCTGGATCTCTTCGTCTGTATGCGGTACGAATTCGTGCAGCGGCGGGTCGATCAGTCTGATCGTTACCGGCCTGTCTTCCATCGCTTCGAATATTCCCTTGAAGTCGCTCTTCTGATACGGCAACAGCAGAGCAAGAGCTTCTCTTCTTTCGGACTCTTCGTCGGCGAGGATCATTCTTCTCATAGCCTTGATCCTGTCCTCTCCGAAGAACATGTGCTCTGTACGGCACAGGCCGATGCCCTCTGCACCGACCTTGACAGCCTGAGCTGCGTCAGCCGGCGTATCGGCGTTCGTTCTTACCTTGAGTCTTCTGATCT
>ODAI010947900.1_pt1 | contig 10483 bp, 8 predicted proteins | sample 1539321 | NCBI WGS metagenome assembly ODAI01 (sample SAMN02144231, study PRJEB22623) | gut metagenome | biome: sheep rumen | host: Ovis aries | place: New Zealand | reverse complement strand
TTTAGGCTGACAACTTCCATGGAGTGTGTCAGCCTATTCTCATGATATGAATCATCTGGGCCGTCGACAGCGTGGGGTGTGACGGCCTACTATTAAGGTTTGAGTCATCTAGGCTGACTCGACAAGGAAGCTTTGTCAGCCTAGATTGGGGATTTAATCTATGATATACTCTCTCCTCACCTCACCGGAATGTTCTTCTCTCGCAGCGCCAGGAGTATGTCTCTGACAAGCGCTCTCTCCACCTTGTGGTAATCGTCCTCGTTGCACTCGGCGATGATCGAGAGCACGGCGAAGCCGTTTTCGACGGAGAGGACGCCTTTGTAGTAGGGGCCGCTGATGATCTGCGGGCAGGTCTCCGCTATGCGGGGGATGGCCTCGTAGATGGCTGCCTCCGCGTCTTTGAGCGGGTAGGTGACGTCCACTTTGATGGTGATGGGGACCCAGGAATTGAGCTTGGTCAGGTTGGTGACGCTGTGAATGTCCTTGTTGCCGATGACTTTGATGTTGCCGCCTCTGCCGATGAGTCTTGTGCTGCGCACGCCGATCTCCTGGACCATGCCTCTGTAGCCGTCGATGTTGACGATGTCTCCGACCTGGTACTCGCCTTCGAAAATCGTGGATACGCCGGCAAAGATGTCGGCGATCAGGTCCCTGGCGCCCATGGAGACGCCGATACCGATGACTCCGACCGAGGCCAGGATCGCATTGGTGTCTACGCCCAGGTAAGACAGCGCGTAGTAGAAGAAGATCATGATCGAAATATAGTTCGTCAGGTTTTTGATCAGTCTGCAGATCGTCTGCCCTCTCGAGTTGAGCATCCGCCCTACGGTTTTGAGGACAAAGCCGATAAAGATCATGATCAGTTCGATCCCGCACAGCAGGAAGACGATGCTGGTTATGGAGAACAGGTTGAATCCCTTGTTCCATTTGCCTTCCATGATGTAGGACAGCACGCTGCCGCTATTTTGGCCGACGTCGATCGAGGCCCGGATCACGACGAACAGCAGGGCGATCGCAATCAGTGTCTGGAAGATCAGAAGGGCTTTTCTCTCCGGACTGGCGTTGCCGACGATATGGTACAGCAGCGTCGCAAGTCTGCCCCGTGGTTTTTCCTCCGGGCCGGTTTCCGAGGTCTCTCCGCTCCCCATCTTCTCCATCGCATCGATATTATATCCTCTCAGGAGATAGAGGCAAAGTATTGCGAAAATCAGGGCGAATCCGAGAGCGTAGTAGAAGCTGTAACGGAGCGCGTTGCCGTAGACCTGGCTGGTCAGTGTACACATATAGTAGTATCTGATCTCATCTTCCGCTTTACTGGATACCATGAGGTATTTTCTGCCGTTCAGTCTGATAAAATCGAGCAGATTGTCTCTGAAAATGCTTTCATCGGCATTCAGATCCTCGGGCGCAACCCCGTCAGGAAGATCATTGGAGCTGATGCTCTCGCACTCTCTGGTCTTGGAATTGAAGCAGAAGGAGTAGCTGCTGGTCGGCGTCAGCGTCATCAGAATCCTGTTTTCTTCATCCTTTTTTTTCTCTTCGTTGATATCTTCGGGCTTGACAGCGAGAAGGAGCACGCTGTAGTCCTTGCTTGCGGGGTCCTGCATCCGGGCGCCGTGAAGCTCCAGCTTTCTTCCCGTCACTTCGTCCGTGTAGGCCGAGTGGGATATGCCTGCCACGCCGTTCAGGATCCTCAGAAAATCCGCCGTTGAAGTCGGTTTGTCCGGATTGGTCCCTCCCAGCACCACGTTGACGTAGTCCGAGCTGGTCGCGGTCTCCACTCCATGGGAATCAAAGAGCATGATATACTCGGTACCCATGATCCGGTTGAGCTCACTCAGTTCCTCCTTGCTTCTAAGCCCGGGGTTGTCTTCCAGAAGCTCGGCTGTGCGGAAGGCGTAGTCCATGTAGAGCTGCCTTCGCTGCTCGCTTTTTTGTTTGTTGTAATCTTTGTTTCTGTTGATCTGCCACTGCATGACCGCGAGATTTGTTTTCATGTTCTCCGATTCCGTGTAGATGCTGCTGAGCGATCGTATGAACAGGCAGCTTACGAACACGGCCAGAGCCCCGAGGAAACCGCACGAAACCGCGATGAGCCGCACCCTGGCAGGGCTGTAGGAGTTTCTCTTTTCCTCCGTCATCACGCCTCTCTGCATTTCCTTGTAAACGGACGTGATCCAGACGATAAAGACCAGGGAGAGGATCAGGATCACAGTAAGTCCGAACATTGTCTCCCTTAGAATCTGCAGGGCGACATTCATGTACGGAGTCGCTATGAGCAGTAAACAGTCCAGCACCTCGATCTCGTAGACTCTATAGACCATCGGCACTCCTTCCCGGCTCTGGTCGTATACGATTGTGGCATCGTAGTCCATTAGAGACTGGAGATCAGAAGGCAGGCCCAGGTCCTCCGTATTGAAATCGATCCTGGTTCCGGGGATTTTATCGGGAAAATAGACCAGGTTGCCGTTCAGATTAAAGAAATATTTGCTGTTTTCTCTGTCCGGGCAGACCAGATACAGCTGGACATCGTGCGCGATCTCCATACTTTCCAGTATTTCATCGTAGTTGACATAATGGTCTATATAATCCAGCAGTTGATCTCCGTCGAAGATCTCCACATAATAATATGGTCCGCGGATGTGGCAGTAGCCCAGAACATCCTTGCGGATGGTCCCTTCCCGCGTCCGGGTATCGTAGATCAGCGTACCGCTGTCCTGCGTGAATTTCCCGGCATACTCACTGATCCGGGATCGGAGCCCCCTGGGAAGGGTGGCTTCGCCGTTCTCTATTTTGACAATGCCTCCTCTGCCCGACCGGACAATGGCCGCGTCTCCTTCCCCGGCCACTCTTTCGTAGTTGGCCTGCGCCGAGAGCCTCACTTTGGTCTGGCACTGCGTGTAGTAGTTCTTATATGCCTCGTCGAACTGCATCGCCAGTTCGCTCACGCTCGCCCTGATCCCCAGAAGTTTGCTCTGCGTTTCGCTCAGTTCGGTTTTTCCGTCTTCCGCTGATTCCTTTGGCGTCTCGATGCCGCTCATATCGCTCAAGACATGCGACGTGACGAGGGAATACAGCATGAGCACTCCCCACAGCATCAAAGCAAGGATCACGATCAGGATTATTCCGCCCTTTCTTCTTCTTGACGGATCGATCCGGCCCGCCGCGGGCTTTTTTGCAAATTGTTTATGGGATTCCTTGGCCATTCTCTCCTCCGGATTCCTGGTGTGCTCTTCGGGCCTGTATCTCCTGCAGGATGCCCTCCGCGCTGCACTCCGGCGCCACCAGGGCCTTTATGCCGGTCCGCTTCTCCAATTCCTCGGCTGTGATCCCGCCGATACAGACCGGCACAGCGCCGGCCGGATAAGGATTTCTCTCCAGATAGCAGCGGACGCCGCCTGCGCTGGCAAAGATCACATACTCATAGGAGCGCTCTTCCCGCTCCGCGGGCTCTTCATACCGAGTCCCGTAAATCCTGCAGTCATTATATATAATCTTCTCATTTTTCAGCCGATTTGTCAGTACCGGATTCCCGTCGGCAGCCCGCAAAATCAGGACTTTCTCCTGCGGTTTCACCGCCTCCGCCAGGGCCTGCGCCAGCGCTTGGGAAGTAAAGGTGTCCGGAATCAAATCCGCATACAGTCTCGCCTTTCGGAGCTCCCCGGCTGTCCCGCGTCCGATACAGGCGATCTTCGTGCGGCCAAGCCTTCGCAGGTCGGTCTCCCGCCTGTCCATTTCCTCCAGGAAGATCCGGACGCCGTTGGCGCTGGTGAACACCAGCCAGTCGTACTCCTCCGGTTTCGAAGGTATATTCTCCGGCCGGGGCTCGATCTCCATGCAGGCAAACTCCCAGGGCAAAATATTCCCTTTTCGGAGGGTCTGCGCCATTCTTCCTGTGAAAGAACGGCTTCCGACGACAAGCGCCGTTGCCGCAGAGGGCGGCTTCGCCGCCGCTTCAGAGGACTTCAAATGCATCCCCGCCGTCTCGCCGATCACCAGGATGGCCGGTGTCTGCGCTTGCCGCGCCATAGCGCCCAGGTCCTTCAACCTGCCGTCGATCCTCTTCTCTCCCTCCATAAAGACGCGGGACAGCACGCTGGCCGGAGTCTCCGGATCCTTGCCGGCCGCGATCAGAGCGTCCGCGATCCCGTCGGCGCGGCTCAGCGCCATCAGGTACACGATCGTCCCCTTGAGCCGGGCCAGAGCCCCGAAGTCCTCGGCTGTCCTCTCGTCGCAGTGCCCCGTGACCACCGCAAAGGAAGACGCCGCCCCTCTCTGGGTGATTGAGATTCCCATGTGCTCCGGCGCCGCGATGCAGGAGCTGACGCCCGGGATCAGCTCGAAGGGAATGCCCGCCCGCTCCAGCGTGAGCGCTTCCTCCCCGCCCCGTCCGAACACTGTCGGGTCGCCCCCCTTGAGACGCAGCACTTTGCGGCCGGCCCGGGCCAGGTCGACCAGGAGCTCCTCGATCTCCTCCTGCTCTTTCTTGTGGGCGTCCTTGCGCTTGCCAACAGGGATCAGTTCACATCCAGCGGACGCCTCCCGCAGAAGGGCGTGATCCATCAGATCGTCGTATACGATGACGTCCGCCTCCCGCACAGCCTGCAGCGCGCGCACCGTAACAAGATCCGCCCTGCTGCCGGCTCCGGCGAGAACCACCTTCCCCTCTGTCAAAATACTGTCGGCCTTCATAAAAACCCTCTTTCATGAACCGTTTCGTCCGTCTCTTCATACATCAGTAAAAGCTCTGCTCCCTGGTCCCCGATCCGGGCGTGGATGCCCACCGCCGAGCGGCAGTCGCAGCGGAACCGGCAGAAGATCTCCCGCTCGATCTGATAGCGGAGATAATTGGCAGCCGGTGTGATCCGGTCCAGGACCCGGCGCATCTCGGCGTCGTCCTCTCTGCACTCGCAGGCCAGCATTCCCTGACCAACTGCCGGGATCATCTCCTCCGGCTCCAGGACCCGCACTTCCAGACCGCTGAGATCCGCCCCGATCCGGTCCAGGCCTGCTTTGGCCAGGACGATCCCGTCGTATTCGCCGCGGCGCAGTTTATCCAGTCTCGTCGTGATGTTGCCGCGAATGTCCCGGAACTGCATCTGCAGGCCCGTTTCGCCCTGCAGATCGCCCATCTGGGCGATCCTGCGGGGGCTTCCCGTGCCGATCACGAGCGGACGCTCTGCGGATCCTGCCGCCCCCGGCTCTCCGGCCCGCTTTCGCAGGCTCAAACAGTCACTGGGGTCCGCCGCCCCCGGCTCCCCGGCCCGCTTTCGCAGGATCAGGCAGTCTCTGGGGTCCGCCGCATCCGGCATGCCCGCGATGCACAGGCCCGGCGCCATCTCGTAGGGCAGGTCTTTGACGCAGTGCACCGCTATGTCCGCCTCTCCCGAAAGGAGAACGCGCTCGACGTCCCTCACGAAGGGCCCGTTGCCGCCCAGCGCCGTCACGGAGCTCCTGCGGTCCCTGTCCCCTTTGGTGGACACCGTCAAAATATGGACTTCATATCCTTCTTTCTCCAGCAGATGTCCGACCAGCTCGTTCTGTGCCATGGCCAGCCGGCTCCCTCTGCCCGCAATGCATATTTTTCTCATCATGGTAAGTCTCAAAGCGGCGGCTCCTGCGCCGCGCTGCCGATCATCTCGTCAATTTCATCCTCTGTCAGCCGGTTGCCGCTGCCGATCAGCGCCGCGAGGATTCTCCGGTAGCAGGCGGCCCGCTCCTTCTGGCCCGGGATCCTCTGCGCGGCCTTGCTCCGCAGGGCTCCCATTCTGTCCAGGATCGCGTCGATCTCATCCGGCAGCATATCCTCGATCTCCCTGCGCAGCTGCATCGCGTAGGCCGGGCTTGTCCCGGACGTGGAGACCGCCACTGTGAGGGGCCCCCTCTTGACGATGCCGGGAAAGATAAAGTCACAGTATTCCTGATCATCCACAGCGTTGACGGGAATACCCCGGAGCCGGCAGTCCGCCGCGACCTTGCGGTCCAGCTGCCGGATGCCGGTCGCCGCCACGACATAATCCGCGTACGCGAGGTCCTCCTCGCGGTATTCCCTGCACAGGATCTGGACCTCGTCCGCCGAGCGGCGGGGCTCCTGCACCCGCCTTCCCTCGATCTGCGTCTGCGGCGCGATCACAATGACCGAATCCGTAAATCGGCGGAGCCGGTTCACCTTCTCCAGTGCGACCGTACCTCCGCCGATGATCAGAAACGTTTTATTCGTAATGTCAGTATAAAAAGGAAAGTAGCTCATAAAAGGCTCCCCCATAATCCCCCGGTTATTAGTAAAGGCGCGCCTGCGCCTGCGCGGCAGATATTTGACTGAGACTTTATTCTACCATTCTTCTGCCTGTTCGTCCACCGGACGCGGTCTCTCAGTTCAGCGCCTTCTCCTTGAGGATCACCGGGCGCAGTCTCAGCGCCGCACCGGCTGCCAGCACGCACAGGACAAAATCCGGAATGACCGTGGACAGGAACCAGACCGAAATGAGCTCTGCAAAGCCGATCCCCACGTCCTTGGAGACCACGAAGTTGAACATCATATAGTAGTAGATCAGTCCGCACAGGTAGTAGGCCATCTCGCCCCAGAAGGCCGCGAAGAGAAGCTTCAGAAAGCCGGTGCCCGGCAGGGTCTCCGCTATTTTGCCGGCGATATAGGCCGCCGCCGCAAAGCCGATCAGAAAGCCGAAGGTGGGCTTCATCAGATACATCAGGCCGCCGCCGTGGGCAAAAACGGGCACGCCCGCGAGGCCCACCAGAAGGTAGCAGCCCACCGCAATGAAGCCGCGTTTGGACCCGAGCAGAAATCCCGCCAGCAGCGCAAAAAAGAACTGCAGCGAGAACGTCACCTCCCATATGCCGATGGGCAGCATGATCTTGATAAAGGCGCCCACCGCCATCAGGCTGGCAAACATCCCGCAATACACAATGTCTGTCGTCTTAAAGCCGCGTTCCGCAGCTGTATTTGTTCCCATAACCGCCTCCATCCCGTCTTCCGGATTCTCTGATCTGCACGGCCGGCTTCCCCCGGTCCCTGCCGATCATGTGGATTTTATTCTAACATCCTTCCCATATCCCGTCTATTGCGTGGGCAACATGAGAGGTGTTAGAATGAGACGCAGTCAAAACATAGAAAAGGACAATGACTATGAATAATCCTACAGACAATCTCCATATTCCCCTTCAGGTCGTCGAGCTGAAGGAATCCGTCCTTGCGGACAACAACAAAGACGCGAGGGACCTCCGGGAGCAGCTGCGCGCGGAGAAGACCTGTCTTCTCAACCTCATGTCCGGTCCCGGCAGCGGCAAGACTTCGACGCTGCTCGCCCTGCGCAAATATCTGCAGGGCCGCATCCGCTGGGGCGTCATGGAGGCCGACATAGACTCCGACGTCGACGCCAGAACCATGCTCGAGGCCGGCATCCCTTCCGTACAGCTCCACACGGGCGGCATGTGCCATCTCGACGCCGACATGACCAGACAGGGCCTTAAAGCTCTCGCTTCCGTCACTAAGGAGCATCTGGACCTGGTCGTCCTGGAAAATATCGGAAATCTGGTCTGCCCGGCCGAATTTGACACGGGCGCCGCCATCAAGATGACCATCCTGAGCGTGCCCGAGGGCGATGACAAGCCCGCCAAATATCCCCTCATGTACGAGGAGTGCGACATCATGGTCGTCAACAAGATCGACGCGCTGCCGGTCTTCGACTTTGACAAAGAGCGTGCGGAGCGCTACGCCAGACTGCGCAATTCGGACATCCGGATCTTCTATATATCGGCGAGAACCGGCGAAGGCGTGGAGGCACTGGCAGACGAGCTGCTTAAGAGAGTCGCGGCCTGGAACGAATAAGCAGGCGGCGCGCGGTTTGCCTTGCGCGGCGGCGTGCCGGCGCGATGCAGGCAGCACGCTGTGCGGCGGCCGGAAGTCCGCCCTCGCGCGGCGGCGCAATCTAAGGAGGAATGAATGGGAACTGTTCGAACAATTAAGATAGAAGAAAGCATCTTTGCGGACAACGACGCCTCGGCCGCAGCCGTCCGCGGCATGCTGACCGGCCGCCAGACGGCCATGCTCAATGTGATGTCCAGCCCCGGCAGCGGCAAGACCACTCTGCTGACGGCTCTCATAGGCCGGCTCAAGGACGAAATGCGCATCCGCGTCATGGACGTGGATATCGAATCCGAGCTGGACGCCCAGCGCGTCGCGGACGCGACCGGCGTGGACGCCCTGCAGATCCACAACGGCGGACTCTGCCACATCGACGCCGACATGGTCTCCCGTGCGCTCGCGCAGTACCCGCCGGAGGCTCTGGATCAGACCGATCTGCTGATCCTGGAGAACATCGGAAACCTGGTCTGCCCGGCTGAGTTTGACACCGGCGCGCACCGCAATGTGATGATCCTGAGCGTGCCCGAGGGCGACGACAAGCCCCTCAAGTACCCTCTGATGTTCAGCGTCAGCGACCTGGTCCTGATCAACAAGATCGACACGATGGACTATTTTGACTTCGATATGGACGCCGCCAGAGAGCGCATCCACAGGCTCAACCCGGACGCGGCCGTCCTGCCCGTCAGCGCCAAAACCGGCGAGGGCATGGAAGCTGTCTGCGACTGGGTCCGGAACGTCGTAAAGTCCGTGCAGCAGTGACGCGGGCGGCCGGCTCCGGAACGCCGTAATTCCTGTGCAGCAGTGACGCGGGCGGATGCCCGTCCGCAACGCTTTGTTGCCGCTCCGGCCGGGCGGCTCACTTCAGCGGCAGCGAGTCCGCGTAGGTCCGCTCGTCCCCTTTGGACGCCGCTATAAACATGTAATTGGGCACATCCCCGTCATAGGTGAGCCTGCAGTCGTACCTCTCCGCGAGGCCCAGCATGAAGAGCGCCTCTATGCGGGCGTCATACTCCCTGCGGCGCTCCTGCGCGGCGGCGGGGATGACGACCTGATTGTCGGCCGACGCGCGCCCGCCGAAGGTCACGGGGATCACCTCGGCCGTGCAGGTTCTGCCGTTCTCCGCGTCCCTGCGGATCCGGTATTTCCACAGAAGGTCCTCCTCCCAGGGGGATTCGGCGTCCGCGTAATATTCGCTGCCGACGACGTACTCGCCGATCACGGTGAAGGAAACACCGTGCTCCGGCTCCCACTCGCAGCCGCCCTGGATCACAAACGCGGGCACTTCGCCGATCTCCGCGGCGTCCTCGTCCCGGGGCTTTAAAACGACCACTCTGGAGGGCTCGAACTTGGACAGGACCATCTCGGTCGTCATTTCTCCCTCGTCCTGGCAGTACTCGATCAGGTTCTCGCTCAATTCTTTGGCCAGATGCTCCCCCATGTTCTGATAGGCGTCCGCGCACAGTCTGACGTACCGGCGCAGCGTCCCTGTCTCCCACACCAGTTCCGCCTCCGTGTCAAAATACGGCGCCCTCAGCTTCTCTCCCCCTGTCTTCAGCTCGTCTTCGTCCCAACCGCTTTCACTGAATTCTTTGTAGCGGCGGTCCAGAACCTGCGCCAGCTCCGCGGCTTTGTCCTTATCCCAGTCCACGCAGTAGTATCTCGGGACATCATATCCGCTGCAGATCACTCTGTAATAGTCCAAAAAATACCTCTGCGTCCTGTGACTAAAAGGCGCGGGGCCTTTCTCTGTGTTATAGTACCAGTCCACAAACGGCCGCGCCTCCGGCGCGACGTCATTCGTCTCCAACACATAGTCCATATTCCTGAGGATCTCCAGAGGAGACAGGCTGCCGCCTTTCACCGCCCGCAGATCGCCCGGGTCCTGCCGCTCCTTAAAAGCGTCGCTCACCAGATCCCTCCCGATCAGCCATCCCAGAAAATACGCGATGGGCATGCCCGCATAGTCAAAGATGGTATCGGAAAGCGTGCCCGGCACCTGCTCCGCGATCTCTCTGAGGATGCGGCTGCACTCCTCTGTGCCCCGCTCTATATTTTGGCCGGGCAGACGGAGGTACTCGATCGCCGCGTCCTCCCAGGCCCACTCCGCCTTGTCCGCGCGAAAGACCGGGCGGCTTACGGCATGTCTGCTTTCTATCTTTGGTCCGGACCCGGCCAGCCGCGGCCACAGAAGTCCCAGCGCAGCCAGAAGGCCGCCCAGGATCAGGCCGACCCATCCGGCCTCCGGGATCTCGAGGGCAAACCAGGAGACGCCGAGCGCGATCATGAACGCGCCCAGCTTCAGAAAAAAACCGGGCAAAACCGGGAACTCCCTCTTCCTTCTGACTTTGATGAAGCCAGCCACCGTGACGCCGATCTGCACGGCCGCGCACACAGTCATGGCGATCACCATCGCGATGGGCACGCTCGCATTCGAGTCGCCCCAGAAAGCCGCGATCCCGGCGATGCCGAAGACCAGCAGGCCGATCTCCGCGATCAGACATATAGACAGAAAAACGTAACGAACTGCGTTCATGTGAGGCTCCTTTTCGTGCTATCCGCTTCGCTGCTAGCTCATGAACCGCAGCAGGGGCTTTAGCCCCC
>ODAI013661496.1_pt1 | contig 10484 bp, 6 predicted proteins | sample 1539321 | NCBI WGS metagenome assembly ODAI01 (sample SAMN02144231, study PRJEB22623) | gut metagenome | biome: sheep rumen | host: Ovis aries | place: New Zealand | reverse complement strand
TAAAAGCGCAGCATTATGATATAATTGCCCGATATGCAGGGAGCAAATCTTTGATTTGCGTATCTGCAAGGGCTTTAGATAATATATAATGAATGCTTTTGCATTCATTATATCATATCATGATAATTAAGTCAACGAGTCCCCTGTCCTCATAAAAAAAGCCGGATAGCTGTCATATCGGAAACAGCTATCCGGTCCTGCTTATGCAAATATTTCTTCGTATATCGCTTTTCTGTCGTTTCTGGCTTCCTTGAAGGAATTTAATATCGCATCTCGGCCTGCCTTGAAATTCTCCCTGTTATTGTAAGCATCACTGACTGCTTTTTTGATTATATCAGCAGTTATTGTTATCTCGTGCTTATTTAAAGCTATACCTGCATTTAACTTCTCAACAACTCTTGCAACATCGAACTGGTCTACTGCCTGAGGCACTAATACCATAGCGGCTCCGCTTGCAAGTCCTTCTGATGTCGAGTTGAATCCGGCATGAGTGATGAAAATATCTACATCAGGCAGGAGCTGAGTCTGAGGTACGTAGTTGTAAATATTGAAGTTCTTTGGTATATCCTTGAATGTCTCGGCTATATCTACGAATTTTCCAACAGACATGATGACCTGATACTCATCAGAATCCCTGAACGCCTCTATGCACTGATGATAGAAGTCAAGGTCACGGCCAAAAATAGTTCCTAATGAGATAAATATCAGCTTTTTATTTTCATCCTTCTGGAATGTAAAGCTCTTATCCTCTACTCTCTGCTCAATGTGAGGTCCGATGAAATAGCAGGTATCGTCTGTATCTTCCGGTCTTAAATGGAAGAACTTTGAAGTCAGGATGAGCTTCTTGATTTTGTTCGGAGTGAATATGAGTCCGACAAAATCGTGAAGATTAATGTTGTAATGCTGACTTGTCCACTGTAATCCGATAAGTCTTGCATTATCAAACTGGTTCTCATCTGTAAGGATGAATGAAGGATAGATTATTGTGAATTTAGAAGAGTCGAGCTTCAGGACCTTGTTCATCTCCTCTATATCGAAGAAACAGTCGAAAATATAGTAATCATAATCTATCTCGTCCTTTAATAATATCTCCATAAGCATATATGTAGCTTTTCCGACCATAAAAGAATTGATAGCAAACGGAGGTGCGTAAGGAGGCAGCCACTTGGCAACTTCACTTACATCCGATGAATATACTATCTTTTTTACCGGAATATCGTTTAATCTGTCTGCAAATTCATCTGTTACACAGCAGGTCACGTCATAGCCTAATGCGACTAATTCTCTTACAACTTCAACGCTTCCTGTAAAATGGCCGTGTAAGATACCATTTGCAACAAATATCTTTTTTGCTTTATTCTCTTTTGGTGTTTCGCTCATTTTCACTTTTCTCCCTCTGTCTTGGCATAGTTTGTTGCAGCTTTTCATCTGTTTTTTTCACATGAATACGCTGTATGTCTTTGTTAAGCACAAACATGGTAATTATATCACAAATTTCATATTTCGTCAATAGTCGGGCAGTAAAATCCAAAAATCTTTGAATATCATTATTTAATAAAGCAAACGGAAAATAATATTTGACAAATCCGCTTATATGTGATATAATATATATTTAATACGGCCTGTTATAATACATTACCTAATTATTGTATACAGTCACAGCATTTTTAAGCTGAATTTTAAGCAGGTGTAAAAGAAAGAGGATGTAATCATGAAAAACAAACGCATATTCATTACTGGTGCTACAGGATTCGTCGGAGCGCATATTACTAAGCATCTTATCGAACAGGGTGCCAATGTGACTGTGCTTATCGAAAGATGCGATTCCAGCAGTTATTTCAGTATTTGCGGTCTTGATAAAAAGGTGAATATCTACTACGGCGATATAAGTGACGGCACTCTTATCGAACAGATAATCGTTGAGCAGAAGATCGAGGTCATTTTCCACCTCGCTGCTGTCGCTCTCCAGGACCTTGCATACAAAATGCCAAAGGTCACATTCCAGGTGAATATTGTTGGTACATATAATGTTTTAGATGCTGCAAGACTTCACACTGATACTGTAGAAGCCGTTCTCGTTGCTTCAAGCGATAAAGTATACGGCGACAGCGATGTCCTTCCTTACAACGAAAATATGGTCCTCCAGGGAAGCAATCCCTATGACGTATCTAAGGTTTGTCAGGATATGCTGGCAAGGAGCTTCTACCACAGTTACAATCTCCCTGTTGTAGTAGGAAGATTCGGAAATATCTACGGTCCCGGAGATAATAACTTCAACCGCCTTGTTCCGGGTACAGTTCAGAAGCTCGAAAACGGCGAGTCTCCGCTGTTAAGATACCCTGCTAACGGCATCTTCAAAAGAGATTTCCTCTACATCAAGGATATCGTCAATGCTTATATGTATATGCTCAATAATATCAATAAAGAAGGTGTAGTAGGAAACGCTTTCAACTTCGGTACAGGTATTGCTACTGATATTGAGACCGTTGTCAATAAGATAAAGTCTATTATGAAGTGCGAGGACATTCCGTCTGTTGTTCAGAAGAGCAATGTCTCTGAAATACTCGTCCAGCAGCTCGATGCAACCAAGGCTTTCGAGCGTCTCGGCTGGAAGGCTGAATACTCCTTAGACAAGGGCCTTGAAGAAACTATCGACTGGTACAGAAATGTTTATTTTAAGTTAGGCTGATAACAGGAAAGCCGCAGGGTACTCCCCTGCGGCTTTTTCTTTTTCTAACGTGCCCCGTTTTATTTTCTGTACCACGGCAGCTCGTCAAGTGTTATGACATATTCACTGTTGTATGTCTTGGCCATAACTGACTTCTCTGTAAATGTCTCAGAGTAATGTCCCCCGCTGACTACAAAATCTCCGCACCAGGTACCGAACCACGACCAGTGTGAATTCGCAGCAACTACGTTGTCTATATCAAACACTGTTCCGTTCTCAGTAAGTGCTATCAGCTTGTTTGTGCCGGAGTATTCCAGCAGCTCCGAAAACTTCGCATTCTGTGCGCCGTAGCTCCTCTCACCTGCATATATATCCTCGCCTATAACATCAACATACTCGTCGCCAGGATACCATTCAGGGGACTGGCCGTTCCATACCCATATCAGATTATGACAGCCATATTTATTCGTGAGCTGGTCATAGAGATAGTTCCAGAGCTTTTTGTATGCGTCCGGCCCCTTTGCTCCCCACCAGAACCAGCCTCCTGATGCCTCGTGCAGCGGACGCCACAGTACAGGAACTCCTGCATCCTGCAAGCGTCCGAGCTGCTTGGCTATCTCTGCTATATCAGCATCTATCAGTGCTTTTCCCTCCGGGTCTCTTCCGTCCATTACTGCCGCTATATCAAAATCTGTGTTGGATGTGTTGAATCCGCCCCACCAGCGGGGAGTCCCCTGCTCGGTATCCCCAGGCTTCATGTACTTGTCAGGTGCGTTCCAGTGCCAGCAGAATGTTGCTATACCTCCATGGCTATGAAAATCTATCGCTGTTTCTACCGCATTTGAACGTGCGCCCTTCGCCTGACGGGAAGGACAGTAGTCCATCATATCAAGGCCTACTATAGCCGGGTATTTTCCAGTTGCCTCATATATAGCCTTGAACTCATCTCCGTTAAGTCCGTCATTGCAGACCTGTCCGGACAGTGTATATTTGCCGTAGCTGTCACAGAGATAACTGAACAGCTCCTTTGTCTCCAGATTCGCATCTGTATCTATGAGTTTTTTCTCTACATTGTACACACTGTCAGATATTGCCTCGTCCTCTGTGACTGTGAGCTTATCCACCATTATCCAGCCCCATGACCTTCTGATAGATACCCGGTGCTTTCCGGCTGTAAGCATTATCCTCCTCACAGATGAATCCGTGTATTCGTCGCCCTTGCTGTCAAATCCGCCTGCATTGCTGCCGTCAACGATCATCTCGTTGTATTTGTCACCGCCTATTCCCTTGGCCGTAAGGGTAAGACAATAGCTTCCGGAAACAGGAACTTCTATATCGAATACAAGGTCGTCGCCATTATCTGAAAAATTCCCGACCGCCTTTCCGCCCGAAGCTGCAGAGTCTGCAATAACTGAATTACTGCCTGCGAGCCTTCCGCTTTCTGCCTCATATACAGCCACGTAATCTTCATGAGGCGCAGTTTCTCCTGCTATGAGCAACTTTCTCATCATAGCCATATCAAAGGCGTCTATACGGCCGTCTTCACACAGGTCACCGGCTTCCCAGTTTGAAAGTGATGCTCCCGGTACCGCAAGCAGCCATTTCTGCATTGTAACAAGGTCAGCTATGCTGAATTCTCCATCCCCGTTTACATCACCATTTACTTTGCTCTCCAAGGACCGGGACTCCATATTCTTGTACACATTTTCATACATCGTTTCTGCCCAGAGTTTACGCATCGCCTCGTATCCCTCTGAGTTCGGATGTACTCCGTCATTTCCAAGTCCCCAGGTATTGTTCCGGAAAAACTGGTCAAAGTTCGGACCGTGGACCAGTTTGTCTCCGTACTCACTGTAAAGGCGGTCTATCATTACATTGTAATAGCCTGTATTTGAGCCTACGTCTGGATTTGTGGAATATGGTATCTTCGGAAGTACTGGGACCTTTCCTGCGTTCAATACTGCATCTATCATGTACTTTGTATTATCATAATAGCTCTGTACATTGTTCGGATTTCCCCAGCAGTCATTGGTACCGTATGCTATGCTGACGTACTTTGCAGGACTCGTGCTGAGCCATTTGTCTATGTTCGCCTTTCCGTCACGGCTTGTGATACCACCTATCCCGCCGTTTTCCTGAACCGGTGTATACCTGCTGTCAAGCTGATTCACATATGCCGAAAAACTTGTGCCCCAGGCATTGACCATGCCGCCTGCTGTTATAGAGTCTCCAAAGAATATCCAACTGTCTGATACCCCATTGGATACGTCATGTATATCAAGGTTTATGCTGACTTTGCCGCCGTTAGCCTTTGTTACCCTCATGCGTATCCAGTTACTGCCTTCCATATCCACAATATGCTGACGGGAGCTGTATACGTTGCCTGTTACAGTTTCAGCAGTCTCCCAGCCGGATGCAGGATAGGTACCGCCAGGTGCCTTGTTAACTTCTATCACGTAGTCTACAGGTTCGCCTGATTTGTTTACATATGCTCCGATATTGTCATATGTGCTGGTATTGTACCAAACTGCAAGCACCTTTTGGCGCTGTGACTGAGGTACAGATGAAAGGTCATAGGCTATGTAGTCCTCTGGTGCTGAATTCCAGAAGGTATAGTATTTATCATCATTTGCATGACCAGCCTCCTGAGATTTTCCGGAGTATGCCGGTAAGCTCCTGCTGATGATAACGTTTGCTCCGCAGTTTTCCTGAGCCTGTCTTGCTGTTAGCACCACGGAACTGAGATCATGGACTTCCGCTGATGTATCTTTCAGCGGTACTGTGAACAGACTGACAGACATTGCTGCCGCAAGTACTGACGATATGATTTTTTTCATATATACCTACCTCCTGAGAGTAAAATTATTCTATTATGATTTTAACTCAGAATCGTCTGGATAGGAATGACTTTTTCTCCCAATATAATTACCTTTTATCTCATTTATACTCATATCTTCTGGCTTCCTGTTGACCATACGTGCTTTTCATTCCGGTCAGCAGGCTTGTTCTGCGCCATTACTCCTGCAAGTGCATGAGGGATGTAGGGCTCCTCAAGGTATGCTGTCTCCTCTGCGGTGAGCTCTATGTCAACTGCTCTCGCTGCACCTTCAATATGATGCAGCTTTGTGGCTCCTACTACCGGTGCTGTAACCTTTGTGAGCAGCCATGCAAGAGATATTTCTGTCATGGATACCCCTCGTTTTTCTGCAAGCTCTGCTGTTCGTCTGATTATCACCTTGTCCTGTTCCTTTGTTGCATCATACTTGAACTTCGCATAACTGTCCTCCTCGGAACGTCTGGTGGACTCTCCGGGCAGTCTGGACAGACGTCCGCTGGCAAGAGCGCTGTACGGTGTCATTGCTATATTGTCCTCGGCACAGAGCATAGCCATTTCCCGCTCCTCCTCACGGAAGATAAGATTATAATGTCCCTGAACACTTACAAATTTAGCAAATCCCTCCCGCTCTGCAAGAGCATTTGCCTTTGCAAGCTGCCAGGCATAACAATTCGATATTCCTATATAACGCACTTTTCCTGCCTTAACTACTCTGTTCAGTCCATCCATTATGTCATATATCGGGGTGTTCCAGTCCCACATATGATAAATGTAAAGGTCTACATAGTCCATCCCAAGATTTTCAAGGCTCTTGTTTATCATTCGCTCAATATGCTGCTGCCCTGTTACGCCTGACTCTATTTCCTCCGGGGTTCTCGGCAGGAACTTCGTTGCTACTGCCACTTTGTCACGTTCTGCAAAGTCACGCAGAGCTCTGCCAACATACTGTTCACTGGTACCTGACTGATAGGCTATGGCTGTATCAAAGAAATTGACTCCAAGGTCAAGTCCACGCTTTATTATCTCCCGGCTATGTTCCTCGTCGATCGTCCAGGTGTGCTGTCCGTTGGATGAGTCGCCAAAGCCCATGCATCCCATACATATACGGGATACCTTCATTCCGGAATTTCCAAGTTCCGTGTATTTCATTTTTCTCCCCCCAATAGCTGGATAACGCAGGAATATATTATCTCGTATATGCTGTATACCTTGAATTCCATACCTGCATCATTCATCGCCTGACGCTGTTTTTCAGTTGTGACTGTATATGGATATACTCCGAAAAGAAACGGGAAAAATACAAATATGAAACGCTCACTGTCTATTTCAGGGAAGAATTTAGTGACACATCCTCTGACTGAATCAAGGGACGCTTTGTATGCCGTTTTAAACTCCGTCAGCCGCTCAGGACGGGAATTCTCCTCCATATCATAATGATTCATAGCAAGCAGTTTGAGAAGCTGCCTGTGCTCGTCAAGAGAGCGTGCCAACGCATCTGCAAAATCCTCCGGCGACATGATCACATTCTCCTCTGACAGAGACCTCATCTCCTCAGACCATTCCTCGTATTCTCTCTGCATAAGTGCAAGAAATATCTCCTCCTTGGTCTGAAAATAATTGTAAATCGATGTCCTTGTGAATGAAGTCACATTGCCTATCTCTTTTATCGTTATTTCCTTGAAGCTCATCGTCTGATAGAGCCTTTCACAAGCGCTGACTATCTCCTCTTTGCGTGAAGCTGTCAGCTCCGGAGAACCCTTTGGCATAAATATGCCTCCTTTTTTAAACATTCTATCATATACACGCATATCTCCTTATGCTACTGATATTATACCATTATTCTGACACGATGTCAATATATTTTCCTTTAAATAGTGTAAAAAAATATTATTATACAGTACTATTCTTCATTGACAAAGGAATCAAAAAGCTGTATAATAGTTTTATACTTTTTGTTGTTTTTTAGGCAAAAATAACAATATCGTGCTAATTTCAAAGGAGGAATTGGAATTGAAAAAGAAAATCATCTCATCACTGACTGCCCTAACTATGTCGGCCTCAATGATGTCCTTTGTGCCGGAGGCTGGTACATCGGCTGCTGAGGAGTACCTGATACGTGACAAGTGGGGCTACTGCTCGACCGCTAACTACGCAGAATCTGAACACTTCGTTATCTTCTACGGCAACAACGATACTACCGGTCAGGTAAATGAGGAATTTTTACAGCGCAACCTCAGAGACTATGAACAGCTCTGGAAGTGCTACGGTGAGTACCTGGGCATGGAGAACATGAACGTTGACATCTATGGACGAAGCGCTCAGAAGTACAAGACTAACATTTATCTCGCCTATACCGGCCTTGACCAGTACCCCGACGGATGGGCTTTCATGAGCGCTGAGGACGGCTATGGAATCGAGATAATCAGCCCAAATGCTATGCTCGATGACCTTACTATCGCCCATGAATTCGGTCACGTTGTCACTATGCAGCAAAAAGCCTGGGTGGACCAGGACATTACCGGGGCCTGGTGGGAACCCCTTGCAAACTGGTTCCGTGAAATGTACCTCGGCAGCGAATACTACTCCGGCAATACAAAGACCTGCTGGTTCGAGCCCTATATCCGCAATCTCAGTCTTACCCTCCCCCATGGCCGCAACTATTATGAGGTCTGGCCGTTTCTGGTGTATATCTCCTATAATCCGGATAACCTTCCTGGTCTTGGAATAGATGCCGTAAAACGTATCATATCTGAGGCAAAGTCCAATGAGTACCCCTTTGACACGATAACTCGCCTTTTCGGTACGGATGCTCAGACCGTCTTTGGTCACTATGCAAAGCGTATGGCTACCTTTGACTTCGGAGCTCAGGACGCTTACAAGAATGAATTCAGCAATAAGCTGGCTCAGTCCCCATTCTACTGGAATCTGTTCTACACTGTGCTGCAGGACAATGGCTCCGGCTGGCTCCAGGTTCCTCAGGAAGAGGCTCCTATGCAGTCAGGACTGAACGTTGTTCCTCTCAGTATAACAGGTGATACTATATCAGCAGAGCTCAGAGGTGCATCCGATGACGCAAATGCTGCATGGCAGGCCTGCATCGTCACCGTGGACGCTGACGGAAACGAGTCCTATTCTCAGCTTTTCGGCAGCGGCGAAAGTGTCAGCGTATCTGCAAATGGCGCTGTGTCGGCTTACCTTACTGTATCCGCTATGCCTAAGGAGCTCGTAAAAATAAATGCCTTCCACAAGGATAATGTCTCCTCTTATAAGGACGGCGCTGAGCGCAGACGCTACCCCTATGAGGTGAAGCTCAGCGGTGCCGATGTTCAGCAGTCCGGCGGCTACTCAAAGGGCAATGGACATATACACTCAAACGGCGGCGGCTGGGTAGCTGACTCTGCAAGCGTTGCGGATTCTGTTTACGTTGGCCCAAACGCTATGGTCCTCGGCAATGCAAACCTCTCCGGAAACGTCAGGGTAGAGGACTATGCTGTAGTTGCCAACAGCGTCACCGCTCAGGATAATGTATTGATTTGCGGCCACGCTGTCGTTGACGGCGGAGGTATGGTCTACGATAACGGCTGGAAGTTCGGAAGCGTTACCCTCAGCGGTAATTCCGTTGTGGGCGGAAGTGCTGTCGTTTCTAACTCCTGCTCCGTTTCAGGAAATGCAAAGGTCCTGCAAAAGGCCTATCTGGCTGAGGCTGTGAAAATGTCTGACAACGCTGTTGCTAAGGGTATGACCTATGTATACGGCAGCAATTCCTACACCGGAAGTGCTATTCTCGACGGAGACTTCTGCAACGACAAGGCTCTCAGCGACGGTGTCAACTTCGGCTGGCTCGATGACTACGGTCATCATTCGCTCTCTGACAGCTATATTGCAAGCTACAATTTCAGCAGTTCAAGCGAGTACTGGGCAAAGGACGGAAATACCGCTACCAATGCACGTCAGCTCGGTGCTGAATGGTCAGAAGAGCGCACCTCGGCAAATGGCGTCCTCAACTTCGACGGCTCCGGAAGCTCCCTTCAGCTTGATGACTCTCTCCTGCGTACAAAGGATATCCAGCTCAGTATGGGTGTACTCTGGAAGGGCGGAAGCACACAGCAGGAAGTTTTCCGCTTCGGTGACGATAATGCCTATATTTCGTTCACTCCATGCAGCAGCAGCGGTGTTGCTGAACTCACCCTCACTGACGGTGTCACCACAGAAAAGCTCACTGCGTCGTCTCCTCTTGCAAAGGGCGAATGGAGCAAGGTAACTGTCCGCATCATCGACGGTCAGGGTACCCTTATCATCAACGGTCAACAGGCTGACAGCAAGTCACTTTCACTCAATACACAGTCTGTTCTGAGCGCCTCCGATAATGACCTTGCTGTTGTAGGCGGCTCATTCAAAGGCGCCGTTGACTACATACAGCTCAGCAGCAAGGCTGTGGATGAGCCTGCGGTCACATACTCCGGAAGCGAAGAACCTGATGATACCGACCCTTCCGGCACTATCCGGGGAGATGTAAATGCAGACGGAAAGTTCGATATTGCTGATATCGTAACTATGCAGAACTGGCTCCTTGCTAAAAACGATGCTCGGCTTGCTGACTGGCAGGCCGGAGACCTCCTTGAGGACGGCCGCATAGACGCTTTCGACCTCTGCCTTATGAGAACTCTACTTATACGTAAATAACCCAAAGAGCCGCTTGTTTAAAGCGGCTCCTTCTTTTTGGAGAATGTATCAGCATAGTCCCTGTTTTTTCATCTCATCTGCAACCAGCTTGGCAACTGCTCTGGCTCCTGCTTCGGTGAAATGTGTCATATCTGTGCTCCCTGTTGAACACATATGATATTTGTATGCTGCCTCATATCCGATAGAATTATAGTGTGCGACCATTAACGAATTCAAGTCGATGCACGGGATATTGTAATATGATGCAAGCTGTTTCATAGCATTGCAGTAGTTCGTATAACTGCCGGCAAATTTCTT
>ODAI012249363.1_pt1 | contig 10484 bp, 7 predicted proteins | sample 1539321 | NCBI WGS metagenome assembly ODAI01 (sample SAMN02144231, study PRJEB22623) | gut metagenome | biome: sheep rumen | host: Ovis aries | place: New Zealand | reverse complement strand
CTGCACATGGAGATTATTCAGGAACGCCTCGACCGCGAGTTTGACATGGACGTCATTACCACCGTGCCGAACGTATCGTACAACGTCTATACCAAGGACGGCGGCATGATCGAGGTACACAACCCTGCCGGCATGCCCGACCTCACGGAGATAGACCGCATTGAGGAGCCCTATATCCGCGCATCGGTCATCACCACGGCGGATTATATAGGTCCGATCATGACGCTGTGCCTCGGCAAACGCGGAGAACTGGTCAAACAGGAATATATCTCCGGCAACCGAATGGAGTTGCTCTTCGACATGCCGCTGGGCGAGATCGTCATTGATTTCTACGACAAACTCAAATCTATCTCCAAGGGCTATGCGTCCTTCGACTGGCACATGAACGGTTTCCGCCCTTCCAACCTCGTCAAACTGGATATCCTCCTCAACGGCGAACAGGTCGATGCGCTCTCTACCCTCACCCACCGCGACAACGCCGTCGATTTCGGACGCCGCATGTGCGAGAAACTCAAAGAGCTGCTGCCCCGTCAGCAGTTCGACATCGCTATTCAGGCGGCTATCGGCGCCAAGATCATCGCCCGTGAGACCGTCAAGCAGGTACGCAAGGATGTCCTTGCCAAGTGTTACGGCGGTGACGTGAGCCGTAAACGCAAACTCCTGGAGAAACAGAAACGAGGCAAGAAGCGCATGAAACAGATCGGCAACGTCGAAGTCCCCCAGAAAGCCTTCCTCGCCGTCCTCAAACTGGATTAAAACCCACTAAATCTGCATCACAAGTGCAGATTTTTTTGTGTCCATGCCCTTTACTCCCTACTATTGGGCTGGATTTATTATGTTGGACAGAGCGATTTTGTGCAATAAATTCACCGTACTGCATAAAAAAGTATATTTTTTGTGCAATAAACTTGCATAATTGAATAAAAAGTAGTACATTTGCGGCGAAGTTTGCTTTAAGAATGGTTGCAATTGCAACTAAATTTGAACCAAATAGTGACATATGTAGGTGTAATTCCTTTTTTACTTGAAAAGGTGATATAAAAATCCTCCCCCGCGGTTACTTTTCGCAAATGGATGACATGAATAGATGAACGATCACAACGGCGTTTCCTCCTTTGCATCCGCCAAGTTTGGCGGATAGGAAACGCCTCTCACCCCTTCGTCTATTGCGTCGGGATTTAATCCCGACATCGGCTCTGCCGCGTGTTTTGTTTATTGTCCCGCATGGTATGTGGGTTTGTTGTTCGTCTGCTGCGCTATGCGTCAGCATCGCGTCTATGTCTATTGCGCGGGATGTCATCCCGCAACAGATTCTTGGTAGTTGTGCCGACTGTCAGTCGGCCTCTTTGTCCTTTGCGCCCGCTTCAGATGCGGGCCTCCCCTCCCCATCCTCCACTTTGCTTTCCGGATGAGTATAGCGGTCTGGATTTCCGGATTTTCCAGCAATCACCTTTCCTAAAATCTGCCTATTCCTGCCTAAATTTGCATAAAGAGGCATATTTCTCCTCCAAAACTTGCATATTCCAGAAAAAAGCTGTACCTTTGCAGACCATTAGAAAAATACACTATGCCGGTAACGAAACAAAAACTCATACGACACTACGCATTAGACCGATGTTTGAGAAATCAGACACGGCGGTACTATATTGAGGATTTGTTGATGGAATGCAAAGCATTGGAAGCAAATTCGTCAGTCGCAACTGACGAATCACAATCGACAATTATGATTGTCGAATTACAAAACGTTAAAAATCAGATAGATATATCGCAACATCGCTATTCAATAATGCCATCTTTCAAAACAATCCAGACGGGTTTGGAAAATTGAAAAATAGGCAAAAATACACGATTTATATATACAGAGTTTCGGAGACGAGGCTCTGTTTTTTTGTGCCTGCTTTTCTGCCCGTAGATGTATCAAAATATGCAAAAATCAAAAATACTTTCCTATATACTTGCGTATTTCAAAAAAAAGTTGTAAATTTGCAAGCCTTGCAAATGAAAAAAGTCTTGCATATGTCAAAAAAATGTAGTACTTTTGCAACCGAAATCGAAATAACCGATATAAAAAGCACAAATGTCCCTGATTGACAAAATATCAAAACTCTTTGGCAAAGGAAATAAAAAAGCCATTTCTGCAGCTCCGATAACGGCTGTAGAAGAGGAACCTGTGCGTACGCAAGAGAAACTACAACCCCTATATACCTTTTATACTATAGGACCGGATTACATCACATGGCGTTACCCTATAGATACGACTCCATTAAAAGAATTTACTGATTTCTTGGGGTTAATTGATGCCACTCCATACAAGGCTAATGCGGAATTCTGGAATGCCATTAAAGATTATGATAATATGGCGTTGCAGAAATGCGATGAAGATTTATTGGAGAGTTTTAAAAGCGATTTAAGAAATCTTGCAAAAAATCACAAATTATATGGCGCATACACCTTATTAGGTTCACTCGCGGACACATCACAAGATCTATATGATTATTTCTTTTTAGCCGCTCGTCGAGGAATCAAAGAAGGCATGGTAACATGTGGATTAGAACTATTAAGAGACGGTCAAACAGCGAAAGGTCGTGAATGGATGGAAAAAGGAGCGGAATTAGGAGAAGAAATAGGTATGATGAATATGGCAATTAGTTATGAGCATGGCACATTTACACCTATTGATTACAACAAAGCGGCTTATTTCTATCGTCGTCTTATCAAGGAGCATAAAAATTACTTTGCTTACATCAATTTAGGTGTAATGTATGTGATGGCGAATTATTTTCACACTGCGCTTTCTCTTTTCAAAAAAGCGAATCGACTCGCAGATGGAAATGAGGATTTACAAAGTGATATTTCTAATATTGACGGAAAAGGTACGCTAACTAATTACGAATCCTGCAAACAGCTTCTTACGTTGCCCTTGGAAGAACGTATCAAACGTGCGGTAGCTCAATATCACTCACCGGAATTAACAGCTCTCTTTTGTAGAAATAACATTTCTCCTGCGACTACAGTCCCAGCCTATAGCGAACCACCGGCACGTTGGATTCCGAATGATGAATCTGAAATAGATTCGATGGACATTAAGGAGCATAAAGCAGCATTAACAACAACTTTAGTTCCTCAGAAACCGGAAGTCAAATATCCACATGACGATTTTGTATTCCCTATTTATGATGTGCAAATCCGTGACGAACGAATTATGGGGCGGCAACACGAATTGGTTTTCTTGGAGAAGAATGTTCATGCAGAATTAAACCAATTTATCCAACAACATATAGGTCAGTTACGTGAGGTATTCCGCCGGAAAGACTACGTATTTGTTTACTTGCCGACTCATGCCCAAAACAACAAAGATCTCCTCGGCTCGTACTCGGATGGTATTGAACCACGCAATATGTTAGATTTATGGTTCTCTAACAAAAATCGCACAGAGCAACAATACTGGTCTGCGTTCTTTTCCGAGGAACACTTGCCTGCTGATTGTGCCGGTTTCTTGAGGTATAAGCCAAATAGAGATAATCCCGATGATCGCTATAACTATGAATATATTTTGTTTCCATTCCAACCTGGCACCAATTGGGAGAAAGCATTCTCCTATTTGGTGCAATTTGTGGGAACCTTGCCTTTCGTTAAATCTCGCAGCAAAAAGTCCTTGCCGCGCGACACGATGTTATTAGTGGATAGTGACTATGGCATCTATTTGGTAGATAGTACCGGCAATAAGTTGACTGAAGAAATCAAAATGCCGATTCTCTCCAAAGCTCTGTATTTCACGTTGCTGCATCATAATGAAGGCATAGCGATTAAGTACCTGAGCGATTATAAGGATGAGTTGCAAGTATGGTATAACGCTTTGTCCAATAGAAAAGACACCAAACAAAGCATAGAAACGCTGATTGATCCGACCAATAACTCCGCGAACGAAAAACTCTCACGTATCCGCAAAGCGTTTGAGTCGGCATTAGAGAACTATGAAGATGCCCCGGATGATTTCATCCCTGTTGGCAAAAAGACACAACCTTATATTATTAACCTCCCTCGCACACGTATCTTCTGGCAACCGGAAGGTATGAGTGTGTTTTCGATACAAACTATATTATGAGTGTAGAATTAAGTGATATTAGAGATATTACGAGAGAAGAGCACCGTGAATTCATGGAGTTTTTAAGAATGAAAACCCATTCCCTTTTCAATCACGAAGTAACTGTCGCTCTGGACCAAGGGAAGACTCCTAAAAATTCTTATCAGGGAATATTTCATCAATCGCAATGTTTTATTGCAGAGCCAAACGGCAATGTAAAGATTTTTTTTGCATACACAAGAGAGTTTATTACCTTTGCTCGTCAAATATTTGCAAAGGTAACAAGAATGGACCCTGAGATATTCAATAAAGATGCATATGATGTAATGAAGTCTTTTTATGAGGCTTCAAATTATGCTTTGATGAATAAAACAGAAGAGGATTATAGGCGATACATATCTAGCGACACATGTGCATATATAGCATTTAAGGAAAATGGTGAATTTAAAGATAGAATATTTAGACTTGATTTATATCGTCAAATTGATTACAATACCATGTCAAAAAAACATGAATTTACTGGTGGGTTATTTCATGTTCTATCTCATTTTCGAATGGATGATTCTACGCACTCTGATAATATCCTTGATTTATGGCATTTAGTAAGAGTGTGTTCAACCGCATTTGTCAATCGAATCACTCCTATAAATGATAGTACGTTAGAATTGTACCTATATTGGAATAATAAGTATGATTTGCATTTCATTTTCTTTCGCGAAGAAGAATCAAATGTATATTATATCAAAACTTTTTACGTAAGAGAGAGGAAAGAGCGCACTATGGAAGAAAACAAAAAAGGTCTCATCGATGATAAAGGAGAAATTATAGTACCTTGCAAATATGATGAGATGCATTTTGACGAAAACATAAAGTGCTATATCTTCGCGAAAAATGAAACTTTTAAAGATAAAGAGACGAATAAGGATGTAAGTCTCTGTGTAAAAGATATGTATTCTTCTGAAGGCGAATTTATTATAGGTGGTTTTGAAGAATATAAAGTAATCAGTTCTAATCAAATCATAATTAAAAAAGCTAAACATTTTAAATCATACATCGATGGACCTGCTTTTAGTTTGCTATTTGTGGCAACTAAACATCTAACAAACTCATATAGTTGGTTCTTTCCATTAGCCAATAACATCGCTATTTATCTTAATGACGTTTGGACAAATGATTTGGGAATTATCACGCCAAGATTTGAGACGCCAGCCTACTACTCATACATTTCAAAACCATTTAAAGGTTGGTGTCTTGGAGTTGGTCGAATGCATAGTATTCCTTATGAAGGGAAAGAAGCATATGGATTTTGTGAACTAATTAATACGCAACGTAATGAAGCGTTTCGTGTGATATTATTCAAAGATTTGAAGTATGAAAAGGTAGAGGATCTCATAAATAGAAATATATTAAGGATTTTAGATATAGATGAGGCTACGAGTAATACTAATAGCACTCCTTGTATAACTATTCCGAACGAACTATATGAACAAGGGATTATCAATCCTGTAATTAAAGAGAAAGTAAGGTGTGGAGATTCTGTTCGAAATCTGAAAAATGAAAAGATTTTTATATCCAGTGAAGAATTATCTCGTCAAAGAAAAGAATATCTTGAATACTTATGTCCGCGCGATATTCATGTGCCAGACAGAACAAGTCCACTTGTAGCATTTGAGGGTGATGGAGAGCTATACAATGATTGGCTTAATTCGTAATATTAGCGCATATTAAAGGAACTTGTAACATGGATGAAGAAATAATAAATAACATCTTTGGTTTACTAACTATAGCGTACTTCGCATTTAGTATCATAGTTATTAGTATCGTTGGTATAAAGTTTCTAATTGATTCAATAAAAGATAAAAAGAATATGGAAAATCAAGGCCAAAACAAAGATCTCCTAAATAGAAGAATTTCAAAGTGGAGAGCATTGCCATTTGAGCAAAAAGTTAACTATGCTTTATGGATTATTGCTTTGTTAACAGGCATTGCAAGCATAGTAATGTTCTTTTTGATGTTTTCTGAAGATGTAGCAATAATATGGCTTCTACTATCTTTCATATCTGCATTGTTTATAGGAATATGGTATTATCTAAACTATCAGCGATTTACCATAGAGCAATGTAAGAAATACGGAGTGATTTTTATTGTTGCAGGATTCTTATCTCTTATATCTCCATTTATTGCGATTGTCCTATTAATAGCAGGAACAATATTGCTAAAAGATGTTTATGGTAAGAATACTGAAAATCAAACAGATGTGTTGGCAACTGATAACAAGTATGAATACGTTATCAATAGTGGACTTGATGTTCTTGATGGTTTTAAACATTTAACAAGCGATTCTCGTATTATTGCTGCATTCTTTTGCGGTTCTATAATCTGGGAAAAAGGAGGGAGTAGAGAACACCCCAGTTACAATTGGCATGTTTTCAGAACTCTACTTATTAACTTTGACTTGTGGAAAAAATATGATGACATCAAAAAGGTTGATGAAAAAGCAGAACAATTGCTATCACTATTTTTGAAGAGGAATGACAATCCGAACATTGTGTATCAATGTATCTACGAACATAAAATAGACGAGGACATTACTACATTTGAAAGTATAGTTGAGAATGCTTTAGTTCCTAAGGAATTTGAGAGTGTCCTTTCAACATGCAAAGAGAATTTACTTAAAGCAGTCGAAACTATCAATGATTTAGAATCAATAGGCGTAATTTATGATGCAGAGGATGCAAGCTTGAAGGCTGCAGATAATTTCTTCTATGCACAAAAGGAGAAGATAAAGAAAATCGCTATTCTCGCAGGTTTAAGAATGGCAGAATTTAAAGAAGATTGGGTAGATATGTCTTTAGAAGAATTGATTTATACTGCTGACTTAGTAAAAGATATTGGTTTAGAAGACGGAGTGAGGCATCTTGTTATCCCACGTTTACAAGATATTACCGATCTTGAATTACATAAAAAATATCAGCAATACGAGGCTGATAAAAGGCGTTTATTTTTGCATAAACACGCTGACATGATACATAAGTCAAAGTTTAAAGACAACCAATATCAATTATTTCCTATGAAAGGAATGTGTGCATGGTATTTATGGTGTGGAGACGAAAATATTACCGGTAGTAAAGAATCCCTTCTTCACCAAGCAGAATCAGGAAACTATGAGGCATATAACAATTTGGCAACAAAGTGTGAAGACGAGGAAGAAATCCTAAAATATTTTCATCTGGCTGCTGATCATGGTTCTTCCAATGCTCAACAAAACTTGTGGGTTCAGTATTATGTTAAAAAGAATTACGAAGAGGCTATGAAGTGGATGAAAAAGGCAGCGGATGGTGGGAATTTATATGCATTGACAAATTTAGCTCGTAGTTGTTATTGGGGTATTAACATAGAGAAAGATCTGAAAACTGCATGCTCATGTTTTAAACAAATAGCGCAAATGAACTGGAATGCGCCAGAGTTTGCAAGTATGAATGTGTATAATAAATCTCTTATAATAAGTGGCAATATCTCTTATTGGTTAGTCAAGAAGGAATGCGAGGAACAACACATTGATATCTGTGATGCACATAATGATAGTCTGCCCAAAATGAGCAAGATTGAGGAAGTGTGGAATTTTCTTGATTTTGCAAAGAAGATGGGACAACCAAAGAGAGCTACCTTAACAAACAATGAAACAGGTGAAAATTATGCAGCATTAATGTTTCCAACACCTCAAGGGGATAGAGAATTTACAATGGTTGCCTTCAGTTCTGATTTGGGAGAACTCACCGCAAAAGAGATTGTAGATAGAAAAGATGAACTCTATGTTGTTAAACTAGAATCTGGAAATTATTATTTGCGCGACAATGTGTCATTTCAATAGAAAACATCTATCCTCTCGTATCTGTCCCGTATGTCACTCGTAAACCGCTGGTTTCTCGGATGAAGACATCGACACCATTTTTGATGGCGAACCGGATGCCTATTGGAATCTCTATTAACAAATTACAACCAACTATGAAACTTTTCTCTTTAAATCAAGAAATTGCCATTGATCTTGGCACCGCCAATACCATCATCATTGTAGATGGTCAAATAGTAGTAGATGAACCTTCTGTAGTCGCCATTCGCCGTTCAGATGAGAAGATGGTAGCCGTAGGACGCAAAGCCGCTGCAATGATCGACCACGGCGAAAACAAGATATACACCGTGCGACCACTCAAAAAAGGTGTGATAGCAGACTACAAAGCCTGCGAGATGATGATTCGTGGTCTTATCAATCTGATTCCCGAACAAAACAAACTATTCAAGAAATCCATTAAGATGGTGGTTTGTGTGCCTTCCGGTGCTACAGAAGCGGAGATACGTACTATCAACGATTCGTGCATACAATCCGGAGCGCGTGAACTCTATCTTATCTACGAACCAATGGCTGCTGCTCTCGGAATGGGCTTCGACATAGAAGGCCCTCAGGGATGCATGGTGGTGGATATAGGCGGCGGAACAACGGAGATTGCCGTTATGTCGCTTGGTGCTTTGGTCGTCAATAAATCCATTCCGGTTGCAGGCGATGCCCTCAATCAGGATATTATCCAATACATGTATTCCGTCAACAACATGCGAATCAGTGAACCTACAGCTGAACGCATTAAGAAACAGGTCGGTTCTGCTTTGATGGAATTAGAAGAGCCACTTGACGAAATGATTGTTGTAGGTCCTAACAGAAGCACGGACCTTCCTCTAAAAGTGCCCGTTAGTTATCCGGAAATAGCACATTGTCTGGATAAAACTATCTCCTCCATTGAGACCGCTATTCTGCAAGCTCTTGGTGAAACGCCCTCCGAACTTTATGCCGACATCGTTGAAAACGGTATCTATCTAACCGGTGGTGGAGCTTTGCTCCATGGCCTTGCCAAGCGTCTCTCCGATAAAATGACTATCGATTTCCATGTAGCCGAGGAGCCACTGCATTCGGTAGCAAAAGGAACCGGCATTGCTCTTCAAAATATCCACAACTTCAGTTTCCTTATGAACGGGAACTAATTTAAACATTTATAACTATGAAAAAACTATTATTTATCTTACCCTTCTTTGCGCTGGTGGCAATCTGTTCTTGCAATAAGCAGAAGCCGGAAACGCATGAAAAGGCTATATTATGTGATACTCTGCATGTTGATGCTACTGATAGCGCTTATGAGGTTGGTCCTTACGAGGCATATATGGATAGTCTGTTTACCACCTCTGATGAGTACCACAATCAGTGGGGAAATTTTGAACTATTCAAAAGTGCTCGTCAAAAGAAATTCGTAAACTATATCTATTATGCGGATTCATATGAGGTCTATTTTGGCTTGCTGAATGAATATTACCCTGTTAAATTTTCTAATAATCCTACCGAATATGACAGATATTTGGCATCGCTTAAACAAATTGAACAACTGCTCGATTTTCCGGGAGATGAAGCCGGAACTTATGGAATGTATCTGTATGATGATTATGGACAGCAACATGATGAATGGTGTATTCAAAAATTTACAGACCTTTCGCGGATTTCAAACTTTTATTCCGTAGAAGTAGATTCCGCTTGGAATACCTATTGTCGAGCCATGTTAACGGTCGTGGACTCTGTTCTTTTAGAGCGCCCCGCATGCCTTGGTACTATCAGTTATATGGAGAAATATGGTTTTATTGACAATCACAAAGAAGCGCAGAAAAACGCTTTATTGGATGAACTATATGGCAAGGAACGTATGGAGTATCATGCCACTATTTCTGACGAGATGATATCTAAAGCATTTCAAGAGGTGAGATCCCATTTGCGGGAACATGAATATAAGGAATATCAAGAAGATCTTTGGGATTGCTTTGTACCCCTCGCAACTCGAGTAAGCACCATTGATGAAGATGAAAGGACTTGGAATGCCTTTATAGAAGCACGTAATAAGAAAGCGAAAACATTAAGATGGAAGCAACGAAAAGCATATAACAATGCGACAAACAATCTGAAGCGTAATAAGTTATGGTTGTTGAAGAACGAGTACCATTATTATGCTATATGTGAAGCTTCTTTCAATGATATGTTATTGTCGCAAGAGTGCTCAGACGAAGAACTACAAGCTTACAACTTTCAGAAAGCATATAAAGCGGTTTATGGAGACTATGATATGTTTTATTGATCCCGAACCGGCTAATATAAATTAACAAATTTAAACAATGATTAACTATGAAAAGATCCATTCTTTTCCTGCTGGCTATTATGTGCCTTGCAGGCTGCGCGAAGCGCGCAAATCAATCAGCCACCGACGAAAATGTGGAAGTAACCAAAATCTACAATCTTGTCATCCTCGACCGTAGCGGATCTATGATGCCTTTGCGCGAGGCAGCTATACAAGGCTACAACGAGACGCTGGAG
>ODAI011387190.1_pt1 | contig 10485 bp, 14 predicted proteins | sample 1539321 | NCBI WGS metagenome assembly ODAI01 (sample SAMN02144231, study PRJEB22623) | gut metagenome | biome: sheep rumen | host: Ovis aries | place: New Zealand | reverse complement strand
TTTTTTTTTTATATCAATCAGTTTACAAATTATTCATTTACCGGTTCCTTCTTAGAAATAAGAGTGGTGCGATCCATGATAGCCTGGTGTTTCTGATTGAGGAAGATAAGATATGAAGTATCAATCGAATATGGTTCATGGCAACCCTTCATATATTCATTAATGGCGAGAATATCATGCCAGTCGCTATATCCCTTAAATTTAAGATTATTAAGAAGACGAAGAGTGCTATCATATGCACCGTAATCAATATCCTTCAGATCCTTGGTTTTCCAAATCTTTACGAGTTGGAAAAGACCGAGAGTGTAAGACCAATCGACCTCCGAACGATTTAGGAAGGATACAATCAACTTCGCAATATCATTCTTAGTATGCTTCTCACCGTCAAACTCAGCTGCATCAGGAAGAGAATATTTAACGGATTTAATGTATTCGTCTGCTGCTTTCTGTTCAGTCATAAGATCCTCTTCCATCTTATTAAGAACTTCAACGTCCATTACATTTGAAACCTCTACCTTAAACTCTTCCAGAGCTTTTTCCAATTCTTCTGCAACCTCTTTATAGGTTTTCTTTTTTAACTCATTAATATCTACCATAATTACGTAATTATTTTATAAAATTATTAAACATGTCATGCCAATTATCAATAATATAGTCAATAAAACAACCATTCTTTTACTCCACTTAAAACAGTCTTTGAGAGTTAATGGTTCAAGAATAAACAAATAATTATCATACTCATCAAGTTTTTCAATAGAATATGTTAATATCTCAAATAAATTGTTTACATTTATAAAATCGGACACAACCAACATTTTCTCCATTACCCATTGTTCCACCATCTTGGAGTTGTCTAATCCGAGTTCGTTATATTCAAATATCTGAGTGTTTGGTGAGTATTTTCCGTCTTCACTAATATTTGGATTCAGTACAGCATATGCTCTACCGACCCAATCTAGTCTGAATGTAGACCTGAAAATTTTAGAAAGACCTTCTAATAATTTTTCATCTTTATATACCTTCTTGATAATTCTCGTATACTTCAGATTTAAGAATAGATATTTGAAGAAGTTATATATAATCACAATTTATACTCTTTATTTTAGATTTTGCCGAATTTATTATTTTAACATACGTATAAATATCTATAAAAGCATGCATAATTTTACACAATATATATTAGAAGTACATAAAAAGATAGAATCTACTCCATTGACTGATGTGGAGATGACCAATTATATAAAGGCCGTATCCAAGTCTATCTCTAAGGATGTGCAGAATTTGCTTGTATTGACTCAGAAATATGCATTATTTGATTTAGAGCAAATCGAGAATATCAAAAAGCTAGGCAAAAATGATCTGAGTAAAGCATCTACAAAACTAAATATATCAACAGAAGACCTGGAAGATATGTGGAGCATTCTTAATAGCATGAAAGACAATGAGCTACGTGCGCTGCCCCAATATCAGACATCCATTGAACGCGAAGGTATTTTGCAAAAAAAGCTTCGTGTTTCCGACCTTACAATTGATCTCAAAACAGACAAGGGTAAAAGAGAAGTGGTTAAAATGTACATGCCGTTGATGTACAAGATTGTGAACAGTTATGTTGGAAAAAGCAAGTTGACTAAACCTGAATTGATGTCAGCTGCTGAAGTTGGGTTTGCTGATGCAATCAATGACTGGGACCCTAATAATGAAAAACAGGTTTCGTTTAAAACATATGCTTCCTATCGTGTCCGTCAACAGATACTCAACGATATCAATGAATATGGACATAGCCTGAGTGGGACGAGTTGGTATTCCAACAAGAAAGCAAAAGAAAAAGGAATTAAACTCGACGCACAATCTCTCGATTCGTTTATAAATGATGATGGAGATTGGTCTAACGACCGACTTGCAGAACTCGGTTCAGATGATCGTAATCCCGACGATACAGAACAATGGAAGACTGTATTTGATGCTATTGAAACTAGATTCAAAGTAAGAGATGTTGATATTTTTTATCGTTACTTTGGACTAAATGGTAGAAAGAAAGAAAAGAGTAAGGACATTGCAAAAAGCTATGGTATGTCAGAAGGAAATATCAGAAATTCTGTGATTAATAAAATTCTTGCATTTTTAAGAAGTGATAAGGAATTGCTTTCTATTCTCCAAGACATCCAAGATATATATAACGAAGGACTAATGGTTGAACTATTCTGTTTGGATAAGGAGCAGATCATCGAAAGTCTTCTCAACGATGACACATTTATTCTTTTGGAAGAGATCAATAGATGGTCCAAAAAAGAAACCTATAATGATGCCGTTGCATTGGCATTATCTGAATTTAAACCATCTGAGTCATCTATTATCAAGACTATAATTTCCGGTGATTTTGATGATATTGATGATACATATAAGAAAAACAAAAAGTTAATAGTTGCATTCCTATCAAATCTATATCCAACTGAATCGTTCTCCAGAAAAAGCGATGTTGAGATCATTGACAGAATGGTGGAATTGCAAGATGCATGGAAAAAATTTAATAAATAAAATCATATTGAAATGAAAGACATTACTGTATTTTTAACCGAACAATTTGAATCAAAGAAAGTTGCTTCCGTAAAAGAGGCTGAAGTGAAGTCCGAAAAGGATTTCCGCGAGTTCGCTCGTGCAATGGCTGAAGAAGCATTTGGTGATGATTTTGATGAAGATAAGTTCAATGAAACCATTGATAAGTTCCTTGAAGATCACAAAGATCTAGTTGATGACGAAAACTGGGGTGAACTTGTTGGTACTTGGGAACAAGGATTTACAAAAGAAGACTAATTATGAAAGATATTAAAGAATACGTTAACGAACGTAAACAATTATCCCCAACAGTATACATCACTGTTGCCGATGCTGAAGATATAATTCGATTTATTAAGGACAATAATCTCGAGAAGGCCGCCGAAAAATATGATTTCTACTACCTGCTCAGAGAACAAATTGCTTAAATTAAAAAATTATTAATATGACAGTAGAAGAATTTTTTGGTACACTTCAAGAGAGTGTTGTAGCAACCTGGAGAAAGCATTTGAAGACTAAGAAGTACTCATCTCACATGGCTCTTGATGAATATTATAAAGAAGCACCAGAACTTATTGATGCACTTATCGAGGGTTGGCAAGGAACACATGATAAAATTGAATCCTATGTTGACCTGCTCAAAGATAAGGAGTTTGACACAGCTGTGGACTATCTTACAGAACTTCGTAAGATTACAAAAGAAGGCCGTAAGTTGATGGATTCATCCGAACTTGAAAGTGACACGGATGCAATCCTCTCTCTTATCGATGGTGTTATATATAAACTTAAAGAACTTAAAGAAAATCTCGGTCTAGTCGACTATTTGCGAATCTTAAATGAATCGAGAACCGATCTAAAGTCCATGACACAATATGCCGAGTCTTGGACCAGACAATGCTGGACAAATCCAGAATTCGTATCGTTGTTTGAGGCCATTACTAACGGTGTATATCGTGAACTTTCTGAGAGATCTGTTGCCGATTGGGCTTCAGAAGATGAAAAGAAGGTTGCAAATGAGTGGCTCGACAAGATTGAAGATATGTTAAAAATTATTAAGAAGAAGTAATTATGAGAGATCGTTTTAGTGAATTAATAGCTGCCGGAGTAGCAAGTTTTCAAGAAAAACCAATCGGAACAGATATACCATGTCTTGATCCTTTGGTTCGTATGTATAATAATGTTTGGGGTCTATTAACTGACACTCATATGAGTTTTGCAGATGACAGTTATATTATCACCGGAACATTTATTGATTCCCCTTATTGGGAACGCTTCTTCTATGCATGTAACTGGGGGACAACATGTTTCAAACTCAGTTCTGGTTTCTGTTCATTGGAGAACATGATCAGTAACTATGGATACAGAGTGGAAAAAGATGTTTATAATGGTGATCATGTTCTTAGATTGGTAAAACGTGACGATGCCGCAGCGGCTCCAGAAGAAGGAACATGTGTTGCGTGTTCTCCGATGTGTCCCGTGGTTGTTACAACAGCAGAATCCGAAATACCACACCCACTCAAAGAGTTCTTTACAGAAGCACAGATTAATGATATTAAGAATGCTTGGAATGATGCTGCTGGAAATGCAATAAAGATTGTTGAAAATCTCAAAACATCTCGTATAGTTGATGCTTCAAAATTCCACATTTCCGCGGATAATCAGTATATGGTTGTCGGGGAACGATTAAAGATAAAACTTTAATATTATGCCTGCTCGTAGTAAAGGACAACAAAGACTTTTTGGTATGGCTCTTGCGGTGCGTCGTGGAGAGATGAAAAGAAGCGATGTCTGGGATGAAGTTCTGGATATTGTTGATAGCGATATGACTGATAAAGAAATTGAAGACTTCGCCAAAACCAAACACGATGGATTAAAAGAACACAGAGGTATGAAATCATTATTTAACTATATTAATGAACGCCAACTCGGTGATGGATGGAAGGAGTGGTTAGAAGACGGATATCAGATTAGCATGTTGGCTTTTGATGAGGATAGTATGTGGGGTATTGATAAAGGCAAAATATCAAAATTGTGTATTCGTAAAAACGGCAAGACTGTATGTAACTATGATCGCGGGTGGGATATAAAACCCACCGGAGATGTCAAAAAAATATATGACAATATATTAAATAAATACAATTGATATGAAAGACATTAACAATTATATAAATGAAGCTGGTGGGAATTATCCCGGTCAAGAGGCGATAGAAGTTTCGGAGCAGGGTAGATATGGTTATATGTACTATGATCCAAACAGTGGTATTGTATCAACCTATTGCATGGATGATTGGAAAGAGCTTGTAGATGATTTTGGTGAGGATGATGATTGGGCAAAATCCTTACAAAAACTTAAAGTCGGACAATCCCTCAGACACCCCAGCTGGGCTATTTATACAAGAATCTGGTAATTAAAACAAATACCAATAAATACAGGATGATGTCATTGAGATATCATCCTTTATTATTTATTCATGAGCAGAACAAAAGAACAAATAATAGAAGACATAAAATCAAAAATTGGAGCAAACGGTAAGCAAAGCATAACCGGAAACAAACTCCAAAGATTACTTGTCGACACGGTAACTGACTTATCAACAACCAACGAAGAAAACATCAAATTAGAAACCAAACAAGATGTTTTGGTTAATGAAGTCAATATTAAATCTCTTGGTGGTGTAAGTGTGCTTGGTCGAGGAGATATCCCTGTTGATTCAACAGTGACTAAAAATAGTAGTAATGTTGTAACGTCGGGTGCTGTTTATGAAGCAATAAAAAACATCTCTCCAACCCCAACACCTTCTGAAATACCTGTACTTTATATATGTGATAAAAGTGAACCTGCGACCGACGAAGAAGCAGCTCATAATCTTACTATTTTAGATCAATTGGCTGAACAAATTAGTGATTATAAAGGACAAATAAATATCCCTGTTAAGTTGGTATTTAGATGGAATGATAATGAAGAGCAAGTTGAATATAAGGTGGATGGTGATATATTGGCATTGGAGAAATTGCAAGAAGGTTCATCGGATACGTATTACTTAAAAATCGAATATAAGTCATATGACGAACTGATGGAATTAGAACGCACCACTATATTGGTAACCGATAATGATGAAGAAAATGGTCTTAATGGTCAATTGTTTTATAATTACCCTTCGCTTTTCTATGACTTTGGAGTAATGAATCACCCCATTAATATACCCATAACAATCCTACAATATGCAGAAGACTCAGAAGGCGAGGAGATTGAGTTAAATATACCCTGGCCTGTAATTAGAAAAGATTTTCATATAATTTCATATGATATTGTAAATGAAAGTCTTAAAGATGGTTTCATAATACAATACACAATAGGCGGTGGTATATTATCATATAATATTGGTGGTGGGACGAGTAAATCAGCTGATGGTGATCTATATGATGATGTTGATTATTATCAAGTCTTTTTCGATTATAATGACAAGATAATTAGATTGAGAGTATATGGTAACGATCATGTAACTACAATGTGGAAAAGCAAGGGTTCCCAGCAAAATACAAATGTTGTGGTTTATGAGTTATGGAATGAAAAAAATATATCCAACGAAGCTACACCGAGTGAACAAGCTGAATCTGATCTGTATGAAGGAACAATCCTCGAAGGAAATCCCGAACGTTTGTATCAAGAAAATTGGTTTAATGTTAGAGATTATAATACAAATAACAACATGTTAACAGAAGCAATAACTAATTTCTTAAATGGAAAGACAGTTATTCTTTATGATTCAACATCGGAAGGTTTATATATGAAAGTTATCGCCGCAGCATCATTAGAAGAACCCGTTAGAATTGTTAATGGAGATAGTACATCACTCAAACGGTGGCCCCATAATCAGACTGTTGGTCTTGTATGTATCAACCCATATAATATGAAAAAGGCAGTTTGGACATATATTAGGCCAGCTGCAGAATAATACATTTAATATTTGCTATCAAAACTCGCGTATAACAAAAGATAATAAAAAGGATGACTAAATGGTCATCCTTTCTTTTTGAGTTTGTTAAATCGAATTTATTCGTGTCTGATAAACCAACACGGGTTCGCCTGGATCATGAGATTTTTCATCCACCCGGCCTTTTTTACCCGTACTACAAATCGATGCAGATTACCCTGCATAGCAAACCGTTCGAGTTGAGCTTCGTTTTCCTCTTCATAGGCCACAGTAGAGAGAGTTTCATACTTCATTTTACGAGCGGGAATCAGATTTCCGTTGTCATCAACGCTTTTGGCAACTTCGAGGTAGTAGAGAGTTTTCATATGCATTAAATCTTTTATGAATATATTTAACAAAAAACAGATGATTATTTAATAGAAATCTAATAAATTTTTTCATTATTTTAATATATGGCATCAAAAAAAGTAAAAGTAAAGACACCAACTATTCAAAATTCTCCATCGAAACCCCCAAAGGATTTCAGTCTCATAAAAGAGATTAGAAATGAGAAACTGTATAAAAGTAATGTTGGAGTAAGAGACACTAGAGTCAGGAAGTGGGTGGATGAGAATTTCCAACCTTCAAACCAGGGTAATATTATGCCTGGACAATTGATCATGTTCGATTACTTCGAACCAGCAACCAAAGAAGAACTTGAATATTACGATGCGATGCCATGTACCATATTCTTCAATGAATTCAAAACTCAAAATGGAGAAACCCGAGTGCTCGGATTTAACCTTCATTATTACCCACCAAAAATGAGATATATAATAATTGATCGTATATTCTCTATATTCAAACCCATATATGAAAAGTCTTGGAATACTCCACTGAAACAAGGTATGACTTATATGCAATATAAAATGCTTTTACAACAACTACAAGAACAAGGTCTAGGATTTGGAGTTCGTGAATACATACCAAATCTCATACATAACATCAAACCAATACCACCAAAAGACTGGAGTAAGGTTGTGTTTACAGAAGGAAGATTCAAGAAAAGAACACGTGAGCAGATACTTAATTATTGGAGAACTTGGGTAGATAAACACTTGTAATAAAAAAGAGAACCAATCGGTTCTCTTTCTCTATTTAATAGTACTCGCAACAGTTATTAATTTACGCATGACAGTCTGATCAATATCATCATATGTATTTCTATTGATTAATAAATATGTATTAAGTCCTCGTGGCGATCCGGATGAATTGGTTGTAAATAAAATCCATTCGGTTATATCTTTCCAATCATTTTCATTACCCCAGATGTACCATGGAATATCAAGACTTGATGCATACATACGATCATTCCAACAAAGCCCCTTATGTATGGTGCCTGGTTTAATCCAATCAATAGCTTCTTGAGATATGTCGTTTTTAGGATTCCAAGTAGAATATGTGAATGCTTTTCGTTTCTCAAATTGTACCCCAATTACAGCCCTATCATAAAATTCATCAGCCCAGTGGTAAAAAGTGGGATTTTTTATCCCACGAAATTCCCCTTCAGAACCACCTTCGACAAATTTTTTAATATCGTCCTTACTTATTCTCCCATTAATTAATTTTTCCCATGGAAGTTTTCGTGAAACTAAATCTGAATCGAATAGACTTTCTGATAAGTTTTTCATTTTATTTTAATCACATTTTTTGGATATACCTGTAATCCTTTACAAGCACAAAACTTACCCATTGGTTTAACATATACATCGTACTTAGGAATCGTATCGCCAAAAACCAAAACCAAATCCCCATAATGTAAATCTTGTCCACATGCATCTTTGGTAGAGTCAGTTTTATTCACCACACGATTCTGTGCCTCTATGGCGTTCTTATCAAATCTCTTTTTCTCTTCACTTTCACCCCCACCAGAAAGATTTCTTTTTACAGTATCAACATCTTGTTGTGATATAAGTCTACCTTTAAACAAGACTTTATTTAAATCGTTATTTCCTATATTTGTATTCGATAAAATATTTATTAGTTCGTCACCATCACACTTTGCGGTTATTTGCTTAATACCGGCAGGGAGATTTTCTAATTTGCTTATATTATATCCAATTTCAAGTACATTAACATCTTGATTCGGGTTGAATTTAACCGAATGATCTGCTCCTAAATGTGAGGATGCATACACTTGAAGTCTTTTTAATTTTAATGATAAATTAGAAAGATCATTTTGAAGTGAAGGGCAATTAATAGTAAGATTGCTTAATTTTTTAGCCTTATTGCACGAACTAAGCATATCGTTTAATTCAGATTGTGTGTATTTATCATGAATCGGACCGGTTATGGATAATTCAGTTACACAATCGGGTATATTCATGATGTCTTTTACTCGACATTGAATTACATATTTAGTATATTCTTTTCCACTTCTGTTTAAAATCTTCCAGTCTTTGGGAGGAAATGAGTAAAATACGTTATCGTCCTTGCCTGGATCTATATACAATGTATCCCCTGGAAGACTTATTGTAATCGTCTTTTTTTCGGTGTCTATATTATCTACATAATTTAGTCGTGATTGTTCTTGAAAATGTGCAACAAAATCATTAACCATTGTCATATCTGGTGATTTTGTTGATAAATCATCATCGAACAAACTTTCTTTTAAACTTTTCATACTTTTAATATATTAATATAATTCAATAATCATATGATCAAAGTCGTATATAAACAAACAGATAAGAGATATATATTCTTAATAGGAGACACACATGAGTTGATTGAGTTGGAAAAACATCTCAATAAAATTCCTTCGTACATGTACATGCCTTCGTTCAGTGGCATACCCAAACCGGAAGTGTTCTTGAATCGATTTACTACAAAATCTGGAGAGACTGCGTGGTGGTGTCATGCTGGGTTATATAGAGAGATAGAGTTGTGGTGTAAGGATAAGAAGATTCTTATCGATGGAATCGATAGACCGCTCAAATATTCTAATTTCAATATGTCCTACGAAGACTGGGTTGAGTTGGTACAAAGTTGGAATTTGAATATAGAACCTCGGGAATATCAATATAAAGCAGCATATTTAATTCTTCGATATCGATGTAGTCTGAGTCAACTCGCAACCCGTTCTGGGAAGACCCTCATTAGTTACCTTGTCTTCAGAACTATGCTAGAGTGTGAAGGTGGTCATAAGATACTTATGATTGTTCCTTCCATTCAACTTGTTAAGCAAGGTGTAAAGGATATGTCTGAGTATGGAGAGTTCTTTAAGACCGAACAGATATGGGCCCAGTCCGAATACTGCGATTCTCCCAACATGATCATTGGTACGTTTCAGAGTCTTGTCAAGAGAGCCGATCCAAAGGATCCCAAATACGATCCTCATTTCTTTGATGGCGTTGACGTGGTGTGTTGTGATGAGGCTCATAAACTTCCTTGTAAAAGTATTAATACTATTCTCGGTGGTGGTTTTATGAAGGATGTTAAGTTGAGGTTCGGATTCACAGGAACACTCCCTCAACCAGATACTATTGAATGGTTCTCTTGTCAAGCAATGATGGGTCCGCAGATTCAAGACCTGACCACTATGGAACTGGTGAAAGAAGGGTTTCTCGTTCCACCAGATATAACACAGATTCGTCTCAAGTACGATTGGAGAGAAACAGTAGGAGATATAATTAAGTGTGGTGAGTACTTGAATGGCAATACTAAGATGAAAGATGGGAAGAAAGTCACGCTCCCGAAAGAAGAACAAGAGTTTACTATAAAGGAAGTCAAGACTCGTCCGTTTGCACTCGAACAAATGAGAGCAATGTTAAGTGATAAGGAATATGCTCAGTACTTGATAGAATTATGTAGAAAAAGAGGAGCAAATCTCCTTATGCTGGAACAGATGCTCGTACATAGGAGCAAGAAGAGAATTGATGAGATGGATAATCTGATTAACAATATGGATGGGAACTGTATTGTACTAGCTCATCATACAGAATATATTAAGTATCTTGTT
>ODAI010752917.1_pt1 | contig 10485 bp, 3 predicted proteins | sample 1539321 | NCBI WGS metagenome assembly ODAI01 (sample SAMN02144231, study PRJEB22623) | gut metagenome | biome: sheep rumen | host: Ovis aries | place: New Zealand | reverse complement strand
TCGGCGGCCGGCATTCCGACGGCAAAGGCGGGATCCGGATTGTAAACGGGAAGAAATACTTCGCAAGACAGTGAACTAACCAATTATTATTAACTCTTTTAATTTAACCATCATGAAACATTTTAAACTCTCTCTGATCGCTTTTGCTCTGCTGGCAGGAAGTGCCGGCGCGTATGCTGACATTGTCGACTTCGGCAGTGAGACGCAGACGGAATGGACAGCCACGTCGGCCGACGGCTGCGACATGGGCTCTACCGTTACCCTCGACGGCGTCGTCGTCACGCTTGGCTCGCCCGACGATACTGGTGTCAACTGGACTTGGCATGCCAAGAATGCCGGCCTGCTGCCCTCGCAGATGCCGTCGACCGAAGGCACTGCCGAGTCGCTCATCACCGAGTTCTCGGAAGAAGCACCCTTCGGCCTGCTTCCCACGCATGGCGCCTTCCTGAAGATCGAGCCCTCGAAGGCTGGTGCCATCACCATCACGGCCAAGGCCTCGGCTAACGCAGCCCAGCCGCTGGTGTTCGTCACGCTCGACAAGAACGATCCCACCACGATCCTCTCAGCCCAGATTACTCCCTGGGACAACAGCGTGACGCAGTGGACCTACGAGGTCGATGCCGACCATACGTACATGTTCTTCCAGCAGTCGTACCCCGGCCAGTTGGGTGCCTACCGCATCACGCTGCGCGGTATTGCCTTTGCCGTCGATGATATGGCAACTGGCCTGAACCAGCTGCATGCAGCACCCGCAGCATCGCAAGCCTTCGACCTCGGTGGCCGTCCTGCCAGCGCCAAGAGCGGCCTGCGAATCGTAGGCGGCAAGAAGGTCTACGTGAAATAGAGCTAACAACCCATCAATCAACACATGCTTATGAGACACTACAAACAATTGCTCGTCTTCCTGGCCCTGCTCGCCGGCCCTGTCAGCTCGTATGCCGACATCAAGCAGTTTGGCAGTCTGGAAGATACGGAATGGACAGCCACAGCTGACGACGGCTGCAGCAACGGCTCGACCATCGTCCTCGATGGTGTCGTCGTCACCATCGGTTCGGCGGACGACACAGAGGCCAGCTGGACATGGAACGCCAAGAACGCTGGTCTGCTGCCCTCGCAGATGCCGTCGACCGACGGCACCGTCGAAACGCTCATCACCTCGTTCATGGATTCTGAGCCCTTCGGTGAACTGCCCACGCATGGAGCTTTCTTCAAGGTTCAGCCCAGCCGCCCTGGACTCATCACCTTCCGCGGCAAGGCTTCGGCCAACGCAGCCCAGCCGCTGATCTTCGTCACCTGCATGAAGGGCTACCCCACCATCACTGCTGCCGAGATCACTCCATGGGACAACAGTGTGACGGAGTGGACCTACGAGGTGGACACCGAGCACGACTACTACTTCTTCCAGCAGGCCTACCCGGGCCAGCTGGGTGCCTACCGCCTCACCTTCCGGGGAGTGGCATACGAGGCTACGGGCGAGGCTCCCCCTCCCGCCGACCAACGCAACGTGGGCTTCCTCTATGGCGGCGACCTGTCGGCCGACCTGGCCTACCAGGTGATTGCCGGCGACCGCAGCAACAAGGTGACTGCCATCGAGGCCGACAAGGCTTTCACCGTAGAGGATTTTGCCGACTATGAGGTCCTCGTCATCAGTTCGACCGTCGACAACGACGAGGCCATCGCCTCGCTCCGCGACGTGCATCCCTTCCTGCCCGTGCTCAACCTGAATCCCCAGATCTACGGGAAATGGGGCTACGGCGAGGTGGTCGACGCAGGCATACAGTTTGCCACCACCCGCAACCCGTCGCATCCGCTGTTCCGCAACCTGGAGCTCATCGAGGACCCTGATGCCGAGGAGCCTACCTTCGTGCTCGCCCTCAGCGACGCGACGCCCTTCCCCGGGCTGCACCTCAGTGGCATCTTTGCCGATGACCCCGTGCTGGCCGTGGCTTACCAGAACGAGGATGTGGTGGCCATCCACAGCCACAACATCTCGCGCAACGGCTATCTCTATATCCCTTACACGCAGGAGACACTGGCCGACGCTGCCACCCCCGACATCCTTACCAATGCCATCGCCATGATGAACGGCACGAAGCAACCGCCCCTCAAGGCTCCGCTACCTACGTTCTCGCTGGATTATGACTTCGAGTCGACCATCGTCAGTATCGCCGATGCCGCTCCCGGGGCAGAGATATTCTACACCCTCGACGGCTCGACGCCTACCGAGGAGAGCACACGCTACACCGGGCCCTTCACCGTCGACCACGAGTTGACCGTGCTGGCCGTGGCACGCGGCGAGGGCTACCTGCTAAGCGACGTTGCCGAGCGATTTGTCGACATCCAGCTGGTTTGCCCGCGGCCTACGTTCAGCATGGAGCGCCAGGACGGCCGTACTGTCGTCACCATCCACTCCGACTTGGACGATGCTACGATCTACTACAACTACAAGGGCGACAACACCACGGGGAAGAGCACCAAGTACACCGGGCCCATCCCCCTCAACAGCGGACGTACGATCTATGCCTTCCAGACCTGCCCCGAGTATCTCAACTCGAAGGTCGGCTCAGCCGAAGTGCCAGTGACGAATCCCCAGGTACGCGTCGACATCCTCTCGAAGATGGATGCCAACCAGGATGAGTACTACAACCTGACCAATCCCGACTCACAGACAGGCAACACGGGCTACTACTTCTCGTGGGGCAATGCCGTCAGCAGCATCGGCCCAGAGGAGGTGGTAGACTTCGAGAACGGATGGAGCGTCCGCTCACGTGGTCAGCGCATCGCATGGGAGAATGTCAGCCCGTCGTTCAACTACGGCGACTATGCCAGCGGCGCGTTCAACCCGGCAACCGTGGAAGACGAGGATCCCTATCTGCCAGTCACCGGTGGCCTGCTAGACCTCTACGACTGGAACACGACTGATCCAGCCAACGCCATCGTACAGACCACAAAGGCCTATACCGGTCCCTTCGACGTAGTGGCATATATTGCCAACGAGAACGGCACGCTCGACTTCGGCGGTGCTACGGAGACGGAATGGGCAGCCTCGTCGGCCGACGGCTGCAACAATGGCTCGACCATCACGCTCGACGGCGTCGTCGTCACACTGGGCTCGCCCGACAATAGCGATGTCACCTGGACATGGCACTCTGGCAATGCCGGACTGCTGCCTTCGCAGATGCCGTCGACTGACGGTACTGAGGAGACGCTGATCACGGAGTTCTCGGAAGAGGCCCCCTTCGGCACCCTGCCCACCCACGGCGCCTTCCTGAAGATCGAGCCCTCGAAGGCTGGTCTCATCACCATCAAGGCCAAGGCTTCAGCCAGTGCCGACCAGCCATTGGTGTTCGTCACGCTCGACAAGAGCAATCCTAGCGTCATCCTCTCGGCAGTCATCACGCCTTGGGACAACAGCGTGACGGAGTGGAGCTACGATGTCGATGCCGACCACGCCTACATGTTCTTCCAGCTGGCATATCCCGGAAAGCTTACCGCCTATCGTCTGACACTGCGCGGCATTGCCTTCGAGGCATACGACGGTGGTGGTTCGGGCGAGGGCACTGCTCCTACCGGCGACCTGGCTGCCAAGTTGGTGGTTGAGGTGGCTGGCAGCGATGCCGCCAACGCTGAGTGGACACAGCTGGGCGAGCCGCTCGTCCTGCCTGATGCCCGCCGTCTCTACTGCAAGTTCGTGCGCAGCTACGAAGGTGCAACGCCTGTCTTTGTCCGCACACGCATCATCAACAACGTCGGTCGGGCTGGCATCTTCAACATCTACCTGGCCTACCAGGGTGAAGAGTCGAAGCGTATCATCCAGGAGCAGATGGTGGGTATCGACGACGTGCAGCCTGCTGTCAGCCTTCCTGCCGGCATCTACAGTGTCAGCGGTGTGCGCCGGAACGAGCTGCGACGCGGATTGAACATCATCGTGACATCCGACGGCAACGTCAAAAAGGTGTTAGTTAAATAAAGTTAGTTGTTATTTTCGGGCCATTGCGTTAGGATTAACGCTTTGGCCCTTTGTAATTCCGCCAAGACGTGTTTTTCAAGAATATGAAACAAATCAAACTACTTATCATCACACTATCTGTCCTCGCCAGTTCAGCGGGGTTGTTTGCTGCCATCATCCAGTTTGGCAGTACGTCACAGACGGAATGGACGGCCACGTCGGCCGATGGCTGCAACATGGGGTCGACCGTGACGCTCGACGGTGTCGTCGTCACACTGGGCTCGGCCGACGATGCCGGTGCCAGCTGGTCGTGGCATGCCGGAAACGGGGGCTTGCTGCCCTCGCAGATGCCTTCCACCGAAGGTACTGTCGAGTCGCTCATCACGTCGTTCTCGGCCACGGCTCCATTCGGCACGCTTCCCACGCATGGCGCCTTCCTGAAGATTGAGCCGACGAAGGCAGGTGCCATCACCATCAGCGGCAAGGCCTCGGCCAACGCTGCCCAGCCACTGGTGTTCGTCACCCTCGACAAGACCGATCCCACCGTGATCCTCTCGGCGAAGATCACCCCCTGGGACAGCAGCGTGACGCAGTGGACCTACGACGTCGATGCCGACCATGTCTACTGTTTCTTCCAGCTGGCCTATCCCGGCCAGCTCGGTGCCTACCGCTTCACGCTGCGCGGTATTGCCTTCGACGACGACCCCAAGCACAAGATCACGGTCTACACCATCGGCGACTCTACGATGGCCAACAAGAGCGCCAGCTCCACCGAGCGCGGATGGGGTATGCTGCTGCCCTGGTTCGTCGATGCCTCGCAGGTCATCGTCAGCAACCACGCACAGAACGGGCGCAGCACTCTCAGCTTCATCCGTGAGGGCCGCTGGGACGCCGTGGCCCATGCCCTCAACGAGGGCGACTACGTGCTCATACAGTTCGGTCACAACGACGAGAAGACGGATGCCTCTCTGCATACCGATCCCCAGACTACTTTCAAACAATACATCACCCGTTTCGTCAACGAGACGCGGGCGGCAGGGGCACATCCCGTGCTGCTCACCCCCATCGTACGCCGCATCTTCGGCAGCGACGGCAACATTGAGAGCGAGCATACGGCCTATTCACAGGCCATGCGCGAGTTGGCATCGGCCCTCGACGTGCCCCTGATCGACATGGACCTGCTCAGCGGCTACTACGAGAACATTGCGGGCATCGTGGGTTCACGGGCCCTGCACGAGTACTTCCCGGGCAAGGAGATCGACAACACCCACCTCTGCCAGCTGGGGGCCTACGTCACTGCCCGCTGTGTGGCAGAGCAGATAGCTGCCAACCCTGCTATCGACATCCCCGTCAACCAGAATCCTCAGGCACTGAACGGAGCCTACACATCGACGCTGGCCTTCGCCCGCCAGCACTTCGTCGCCAGCTATCCCGACAAGCCCGTTCCCTCTACCCTGGCAGCCATCGATGCCAGCGTGAGGACCCTGCGGCGTGAAGCCCGTCAGGCACTTGCCACAGCCGCGAAACCAGCCGACGCCACCTTTGCACTCGTCAACCCCGACTTTGCCGAAGGTGCCAGCTGGTACAATGCTCCCCAGGCCACCTACCCCATGGGTTGGCAAGTGGACAAGAGCACCGGCGGCACTACCAACGTCGAGATCAAGACGGAGGCGAGCCAAGGCTTCAACTACTTTATCGTCTGGGCTCCTACGATCAACTTTATTGACATGCACCAGACCGTCGTCAACCTGCCCGACGGCACCTACGAGGTGTCCGCTCTGGTCAATGCCGGTGCAGGCGCGCAGGGTGGCGGCACCTATCTCTACGCCACGTCGGGCGAGGCCACCTCGCGCACCCCTGTCACCGTCGCTGATGCCTGGTCGCGCCTGACGACTTCCTGCGAGGTCAGCGGCGGGCAGCTGCGCATCGGTCTCCGCTCGGAGAATGGCTGGTACGGCCGACTGGCTGATGTGCACCTCACCATCACCGATGCCCCTGAGGTCGTCGACGACATGAGCCTGCTCAAAGTCACGGACGAAGCCACGGAAGGTGCGTTTGTCATTGCCAATGCCGAGGGGACGGCTCCCATCGTCTTCGATGCTGCCGACCACAGCGTGGTGGGCATCGCCGCCCAGGCTCTGGGCAGCGACATGGAGGCCGTCTGCGGCCAGCACCCCACCGTGGGGAATGAGCTGGCGGCAGGCACAACCCCCATCATCGCCGGCACGCTGGGGCAGAGTACGCTTATCAACGCCCTTGCTGAGTGTGGCAAGCTCGATGTGTCGGACATCGCAGGCAAGTGGGAGGCTTATACGCTGCAGGTCGTCAGCCGTCCGCAGGAAGGCATCGGCCAAGCCCTGGTCATCGCCGGCAGCACGCCTCGCGGCACGGCATACGGCATCTTCGAGCTGTCGCGGCTGATGGGTGTCTCGCCCTGGATATGGTGGGCCGATGTCAAGCCTGAGACGCATCCCGCCCTCTATGCCACGGCCGGCTCGCTCACCGTCGACGAGCCTTCGGTCCGTTTCCGAGGTATCTTCATCAACGACGAGGACTGGGGCCTGGAGCCTTGGGCAGCAGCCAACATGGACACCAACATCAAGAATATCGGCCCGCGCACCTACGAGCGGGTCTTTGAGCTGCTGCTGCGGCTGCGCGCCAACATCATCTGGCCCGCTATGCACCCCTGCAGCACGGCTTTCTGGCGGATAGCTGAAAATCCGCAGTTGGCTGCACAGTACGACATCGTGCTCGGCTCCAGCCATTGCGAGCCCATGCTGCGCAACAACGTGGGCGAGTGGACGGCCAGCGCGTCGTCCTACAACTACGCCACCAACCCCTCGGGTGTACAGGCCTATTGGCGCACACGCGTAGAGGAGAGCAAGAATCAGGACGTGATGTACACGCTGGGTATGCGTGGCGTGCACGATGGTGCCATACAGGGCTATAGCGGTGCGGCCAATATCGCTGCGGGACTGGCTAAGATCATCTCCTTCCAGCGCAGCCTTATCCACGACATCGTCAACGAGGACGTGACACAGGTGCCACAGACCTTCATCCCCTACAAGGAAGTTCTCGATGCCTATAATTACGGGTTGCAGGTGCCCGACGATGTCACGCTGACATGGGTCGACGACAATCACGGTTTCATCCGTCAGATGCCTACCACTGCCGAACAGGCACGTGCAGGCTCGAACGGTATCTACTACCACATCAGCTACTGGGGGGCGCCGCAGGACTATCTCTGGCTCTCGTCCATTGGTCCTTCGCAGATCAGCTATGAGCTTACGCGTGGCTATCAACAGGGCATTCAGCGCTTGTGGATCATCAATGTGGGCGACATCAAGCCGGCAGAGGCCGAACTCGAGTTCTGCATGGACCTGGCCTGGGACATCGACGCCTGGGGTCCCACCAAGGCTGCCAAGTGGAGCCGTCAGTGGGCTGTACGCACATTTGGCAAGGACGTGGGCGACGAGCTGGGCTCCATCAAGCAGGAATACTATCGGCTGGCCGCTGCAGGCAAGCCTGAGCATGTGTCGTTCGTGACCTATACGGCTGAAGAGATGGACCAGCGCATTGCCGACTATAAAGCCCTGGCCGACCGTGTGGCAGCCATCAAGGGCAGCATCCGTTCCGACCTGCAGGATGCTTTCTTCCAGCTCATCGAATACCCTGTAAGAGGAGCCTATCTGATGAACGTGAAGCACCTGCGTGCGAAGCAGAGTTTCATCGAGGCCGGAGCCGGACGTCGCACCACTGCACTGCAGTATGCTGCTGATGCCACATCGGCATACAATGAGATTCAGACGCTCACCAACAAGTACAACAAGCAGATAGCCGGAGGTAAGTGGAATGGCATCATGAGTGCTGCTCCACGCGGACTGGCCACCTTCGGACGGCCTGCAGTTGCAACGGCTGCCGATGTCAATCCCATTGAGAGCAATCTCTTCGAGGGTGCCCATGTCACTGTTCCTGCTGCGTCCTATCTGGCCTCCAGCCCGTCAGTCAAGAAACTCGATGGCCTGGGCATGCAGGAGCAGGCCGTCTGTGTGTGGCCGATGGACCTGACCAGCTACAGCCGTGCCACTGATGCTCCCTACGTGGAGTATGAGCTGCCTGTCAAAGCGGGGTCCAACACCATCACACCCCACTTCCTGCCCACCTTCCCCCTCCATGCCGGCGGCACCCTGCGCTATGCCTTCCAGTTTGTCGGCACCAGCGCCTCGCCCACCGTCGGCAGCATTGCCACCAAAGCGACGTCGAGCGTGTGGAGCCAGAACGTGCTGCGAGGATGGGCCACGGGCAACAGCTACGACTACGAGGCCACGGCCGATGGAACGGCTAAGGTGCGCATCTACCTGATGGATCCAGGTATCGCCCTCTGCGAGATTGCCATCGACCAGCCTGCAGATGCCACGCTGACCGATCAGTACATCGTGAACGCCGACTTCGAGCTCTCGGCTAAGGGAGTGGTCAACACAGGTGGAGGAACTGTGCGCGGCGTGCCCTACGGCTGGAGCACCAACAAGGAGTTCCCCGGCAACTCGCGAGGCATCAACAGCGACGGGGCCAACAAGCACGGCGACAACTCCTGCTGGTTCTGGAACAAGCCTATGCCCAGCGACTTCGAGCTCTATCAGGTCATCCACGACCTGCCTGCCGGACGCTACCGCCTCACCTGTCGGCTGGGCTGCAAGTCGGGCTGCCTGGGCACGCTGAGGATGTTTGCAGACCAGGACGTACAGTATTTCGGAAAAGAGACGGACTACGCCAAGAGTGTGCTGACCGCCGGCGAGCACAACACCTTCGCCGCCCATAGCGGCACGTCGGACTACAACACACTGCAGAACATGTTCGTCGACTTCGAGGTGAAGCAGACCTCCGACGTGAGGATCGGCATCCGTACAGGCAACGAGAAAGCCTCGGGAGGCACCGACAACGCTGGTGAGACCGGCACGTTCCGCGTCGACTATTTCCAGCTCTATCAGACAGACGAGGTGGAGAACGGCATCCAGGCCGTCGCCCCGCCGCAACCTTCTCCTTCGGTTGCCTATAATATGTATGGCGTGCGCGTTCAGCATCCGCGGCACGGCCTGTATATCATCAATCATCGCAAAGTACTCATCAAATGAAGATAAAACAATGATCAGACGAGTCCTTTTTCTGCTGCTGCCCCTTCTCGGCTCGATAGTATGCCAGGCACAGACACTCGACGAGGTATTTCGGCATCCTCCGCAGGAGGCCCGCCCGCTGATGATCTGGCAGTGGATGGACGGCGTGGTGTCGAGCGAAGGCATCACCGCCGACCTTGAAGCCTACCGTGAGGCGGGCATCGGCGGCGTGCAGCAGTTTCTGGTGGGAGGTCCGCTGCAGACCATCGTCCGCGACACGGCCAACGCCATCGGCACCGACAACTGGCGCCGACTCATGCGCCACGCCCTGAACGAATGCCAACGCCTGGGGCTGACGTTCGGCACACACAACTGCCCCGGGTGGTCGTCGAGTGCGTTTCCCACGGTGCCGCCCGAGCTGTCGATGCAGAAGCTCGTCTGGTCGGAGACGGTCGTCCAGCCCGTTGGCCGCGACAACCAGCTGCCGTTGCCCGCACAGCCGGAGGTAGACAGCCGGTGGAACTTCTATCGCGACATTGCCGTGCTGGTGATGCCTGCCGACAGCCTGGTGCGCCTCAGCGACATCCGCGTGCTGCAGCCGACGGACTTCCCCCTGCATCGGGAGAAGGGTGAAGGAGCCCTGCGTGTGCTGCGTGTGGGTCATACCACCAACGGTAAGACCAACAAGGGTACGGCTCCCACGGGCGGCGTGGGCCTGGAGTGCGACAAGATGAGCCGTGCTGCGGTGCTCAGCTACTGGCAGGGCTATCCGCAGATGCTGCTCGACCTGGCAGGGACGGCTCTGGGGAAGACTTTCCAGCGCATCGAGATAGACAGCTACGAGGCCGGCGGACAAGAGTGGACACCGTTGATGGCTGAGGAGTTCCGGGAGCGCTGCCACTACGACATGCTGCCCTGGCTGCCCGTACTGAAGGGGCTGACCGTGGAGAGCACCGAGCGCTCACGCCAGTTCAGCCGCGACTATGCCGCAGTAGGTCAGCAGCTCTTCACTGAGAACTACTACGGCTACATGGCCGACCTGGCTCATCAGAACGGCCTGAAGCTGCTCTACGAGCCCTACGGCACGAACAGCTCGAAGCCTTTCAACCCCATCAACACCGAGGCCATCGCCCGCCGGCTGCCCAATGACTATTTCTGCACGGAGTTCTGGACTCAGCCAACCAGCTGGGGATGGCCGCAGCTGCCGCGCCACACGCAGGCAGCCCACAAAGCAGGCCTGAGGCTCATCTTCGCCGAGGGTTTTACGCACTGGCCGCGAGGAGCCTGGCAGGAGGATCCTGCCTCGCAGAAGGTGCTGGCCGACAAGGCTTTCTGCATGGGAGTCAATGCGCTGATGCTGCATGCCGGCGCACAGAACCCCTGGCTCCACGTGCTGCCAGGAATGACCTTCGGACAGTGGGGGTC
>ODAI014414217.1_pt1 | contig 10486 bp, 6 predicted proteins | sample 1539321 | NCBI WGS metagenome assembly ODAI01 (sample SAMN02144231, study PRJEB22623) | gut metagenome | biome: sheep rumen | host: Ovis aries | place: New Zealand | reverse complement strand
GGACCCGAGCTGAACATGCACGAGTGCGGTCTGCCGAAGTTCATGGCCGCTGAGCTTTACAAGCCGTTCATCATCCGCAAGCTCATCGAGCGCGGAATAGTCAAGACTGTCAAGTCCGCCAAGAAGATCGTCGATCGCAAGGACCCTGTCATCTGGGATATCCTTGAGAACGTCATGAAGGGTCACCCGGTTCTCCTGAACCGCGCTCCTACCCTCCACAGGCTTGGTATCCAGGCTTTCCAGCCCAGGATGATCGAAGGAAAGGCTATCCAGCTCCACCCTCTCGCTTGTACGGCTTTCAACGCTGACTTCGATGGTGACCAGATGGCTGTCCACCTCCCTCTTGGCAACGCTGCCATCATGGAGGCCATGCTGCTGATGCTCGGAAGCCAGAACATCCTCAACCCGGCCAACGGAACTCCTATCACCGTTCCTTCACAGGACATGGTTCTCGGTCTGTATTACATCACCAAGATCCGTCCCGGAGCGAAGGGCGAGGGTATGACTTTCTATGGTCCTGAGGAAGTTATCGTGGCCTACAACGAGAAGGCTATCGACATGCACGCGAAGATCGGTGTGAAGCTTCCTGTCGACAAGAAGGATCCCTCCAAGGGTGAGCATATTGTCCAGACGACTGCCGGAAGGATCATCGTCAACCAGTATGTCCCTGACGAGGTGCCCTACGTCAATGAGGTCCTTGGAAAGAAGCCTCTGCGCAAGATCATCACCGATGTCATCAAGAACACCGGTGTGACCCGCACGGCCCAGTTCCTTGACGACATCAAGAACCTTGGTTACGACCAGGCTTTCCGCGCCGGTATCTCCTTCAACCTCGGAGATGTCATCATCCCCGCCGAGAAGTCCAAGCTTATCGAGGAAGGTTACAAGCAGGTCGAGGACGTCAAGAACAACTACGCCATGGGTTTCATCACCAACAATGAGCGTTACAACAAGGTCATCGACCTCTGGACATCCATCGACAACAGGCTGACCGGAATCGTCGAGAAGCAGATTTCCGCCGACCAGCAGGGCTTCAACCCTGTCTACATGATGCTGGATTCTGGTGCTCGTGGTTCAACACAGCAGATCAAGCAGCTCTGCGGAATGCGAGGCCTTATGGCTAAGCCGCAGAAATCCGGAGCCGCCGGAGCTGAGATCATCGAGAACCCTATCATCTCCAACCTTAAGGAAGGAATGACGGTTCTGGAATATTTCATCTCCACCCACGGTGCCCGTAAGGGTCTGGCTGACACCGCTCTTAAGACCGCTGACGCTGGTTACCTCACCCGCCGTCTTGTCGACGTCTCCCACGACGTTATCATCACGGAAGAGGATTGCGGAACCCTCAGGGGCCTTATCGCCACAGCGATCAAGAACAAGGACGAGATTGTCGAGTCTCTCGGAGAGAGAATCCTCGGACGTACTTCTGTCCACGACATATTCAACCCTCTGACAGGCGAACTGATCATCAAGGCCGGCGAGGAGATCCGCGAGGACACCGCCAACCTTATCGACTCTCTCCCTATCGAGCAGGTCGAGATCCGTTCCGTCCTCACTTGCGAGTCCCGCAAGGGTGTCTGCGCCAAGTGCTACGGACGTAACCTCGCGACGAGCAGGATGGTCGAGAAGGGTGAGGTCGTCGGAGTCATCGCCGCCCAGTCCATCGGAGAGCCTGGTACACAGCTGACCCTGCGTACCTTCCACGTCGGAGGTACCGCTTCCAGCACTGCCGCTGACTCCTCCATCGAGTCCAAATATGATGGTAAACTCGTGTTCGAGGAACTCAGGACTATCCAGAAGGTTGATGAGGACGGCTCTGTCCAGGATATTGTCGTCAGCCGAATGACTGAGGTCAGCATCATTGATGAGAACACAGGTATCACCTATTCCCATTATGACGTGCCCTACGGCTCAAGGCTGTACTTCAAGGACGGTGACAAGATCCACAAGGGCGACCTTCTCTGCGAGTGGGATCCTTACAACGCCACGACCATCGTCGAGACCGCTGGTAAGGTCCAGTTCGACAACCTCATCGAGGGTGTGACCTACCGTGAGGAGATCTCCGATGAGTTTGCGGTAAACAAAGACAAGGTCATCATTGAGGCCAAGGACAAGACCCGCAACCCTTCGATCATCATCCTCGACGCTGAAGGCAACCAGGTCAGGCAGTACAACCTGCCGGTCGGTGCCCACATCATCCCCAACAATGGAGACAGTGTGAACGTCGGTGACGTGATCATCAAGATCCCCCGCGCTATCGGTAAGTCCAGTGATATCACCGGTGGTCTGCCTAGGGTCACTGAGCTCTTCGAGGCCAGGACTCCTTCCTCTCCCGCCATCCTTTCCGAGATCAACGGAGAGGTGCTCATGGGCAAAGTCAAGAGGGGCAACCGAGACATCATTGTCAAGAACAAGGCTGGCGTCGAGAAGCACTATCTGGTGCCCACGACCAAGCAGATCCTTGTCCAGGAGAACGACTACGTCAAGGCAGGAACCAAACTGTCCGACGGAGGCATCTCTCCTACCGACATCCTCAACATCCTCGGACCTGTCAAGGCTCAGGATTACATCGTCAACGAAGTCCAGGCGGTTTACCGTCTGCAGGGTGTGAAGATCAACGACAAGCACTTCGAGATCATTGTGCGCCAGATGATGCGCAAGGTCCAGATCACCGATCCCGGCGACACCGAGTTCCTCCAGGAGGAGCTTGTGGACAAGTGGGATTTCATGGACACAAACGACAACATCTTCGGCAAGTCATTCGTGCTCGATCCTGGCGACAGCCAGAAGTATATGCAGGGTGACATCGTCGACGCCCGCGACATGAGGAACGAGAACGCCTCCCTCGAGCGCCAGGGTCTGAAGATGATGTCTGTCCGCGACGCCAAGCCCGCCACAGCGAAGCTTGTGCTCCAAGGCATCACAAGGGCTGCTCTCCGCACCAACAGCTTCATCTCCGCCGCTTCCTTCCAGGAGACGACCAAGGTCCTCAGCGAGGCCGCCATCAGGGGCCGCGTAGACTATCTTGAGGGTCTTAAGGAGAACGTCATCTGCGGACATCTCATTCCGGCCGGAACGGGCCAGAAGGAGTTCCAGGACATCCTGGTCGGCCGCAAGGACGAGTACGAAGCCCAGATGATCGATCTGTAAAAGGATTTCGTCGAGGGAAACACCCGTTTGGTAGATCAGGCCAGGCATCACCCGATGTCTGGCCTGATTTTCACAAATATTCCGGCATAAAACATTTGTCGGTATGAAAGCATCAACAATCATCCGGACAGTCTTCGCACTGTCCGTCTTATTATTTCCAATGAGCTGCGAGGGCGATGAGATCCTCCTCAACATAGACGAAGAAACCGGCGAGATCGAGACAACAACTCAAGCTGATCCACTTCTCTCTTGGAGCGCGAAAACTTACGAAGCCACATTGGGGGCCGAGAATTCATTCCCGACTCTCACAAACAAGTATGGTGTCACAGTAAGTTATTCATCCTCTGACGAATCAACCGCAGCGATCTCCTCAAGCGGCGAGCTGACTCTTGTCGCGGCAGGAACCACCACAATCACAGCATCTTCCGCCGGAGACGACACCTACAAGGCTGCCTCGGCCTCCTACACTCTCGTGGTGACAAGCGAAGCTGACGAAGGAGCCGGATCTTTCTCCGAGGACGACATCTCCAACACCACATTCACCAGGATGATCACGGTCACATATTCCGGCAGTACAGCCTCCATCACCGGAGACCACTACGGATACGTCTCGACCAGCGGCGCCAACGTGACAGTCAACAACACCGGAACCGAGAACATCATCTACAAGCTCACAGGTTCCAGCACCAAGGGATCTTTCAAGCTTTACAGTTCCAAAAAGCAGGCTATCCTGCTGGACGGTCTGACTCTCGCCAACCCTGACGGGGCCGCGATCAACAACCAGAGCGGCAAACGCACATTTGTCATGGTGGAAGGGGCGAACAACCTGTCCGACGGATCATCCGCCGCTTACAGCACCTCTGACGATGAGGACATGAAGGGCGTGTTATTCAGCGAAGGACAGCTGGTCTTCAGCGGAAGCGGCTCCCTGACCGTGACAGCTAACAATAAACAAAGCAAATCCGCCATCGTTTCTGACGACTATGTCCGAGTCATGGGGAACCCCACGATCAAAGTGACATCCGGGAGTTCGGCCGGCCACGGAATCCGTGGAAAGGAATATGTCCAGATCACCAGTGGAGAGCTTTCCGTAGCGACTTCGGCCGCAATGAAAAAAGGCATCGGATCGGATGACTACGTCCTCGTCGAAGGAGGAAAGACTGACATAAACGTCAGTGGTGGAGTGGCTTACGACAGTGACGACTCGGAGTACAAAGGATCTGCCGGAATAAAAGCCGACAACTACTTCGCGATGACCGGAGGCTCTGTCACGATCAAGAACACCGGAGCCGGCGGCAAAGGAGTCAGCGCTGGAAGCTATGACTACGACAGCGAGAAGCACACCTTGTCCGACAGCTACATCTCTGGAGGAACACTAGACATCACCACGACCGGCAGCGAGTCCAACGATGTCTCATCCAAAGGCATAAAAATCGGCTATAAGGAGAAATCCGGAAACAAATATGTCTACGCCGGGAATCTCAAGATCAGTGGCGGAGTGATCATCGTCAAGGTCTCCAAGAGCGAGGGACTCGAGGCAAAAGGCAACCTTACCTTCTCAGGAGGAGAGACTTATGTCACATCTTCCGCGGACGACGCGATCAACTGCCAGGGAGAGCTGAACGTCAACGACGGATACATCTACGCTTACTCATCCCAGAACGACGCCATGGACTCCAACGGCAACATGAAACTCAACGGAGGTTACGTCTTCGCCGTCACGACCAAGGGCCAGCCCGAGGTTGCCCTCGACGCCAACACAGAGGGAGGCTACAAGCTTTACATCAACAGCGGAGCCACTGTCGTGGCTTACGGAGGGCTTGAGAATGGATATTCCTCATCCCAGACCATCAACACAGCCAGCTGCACAGCAGGCTCATGGAATGCCCTTTACGACAGCAAGGACTATGTGGTCGCCTTCAAGGCTCCTTCCGGAGTGTCCTCAGTAGCCGTCACCGGACCCACATTCAGATCCTTCTACAAAGGTGTGAGCGTCAGCGGAGAGACCTTCTGCAACGGGATCTGGGCCAAATCCGGAATCTCAGGAGGCACCGTCACCAACCTCAGCACGTATTCCGGAGGAATGGGCGGAATGGGCGGAGGTCCCGGAAGAGGATGGGGACGATAATATTGAAAGAAATATTTATATTTGAAAGTTATGAAAAAGTTAATCCTCATATTAACGGCAGTCCTGCTCACCTGCATGGGAGCGGCAGCCCAGACCAAAGGAGGTTCCACAGCGTCACCTCAGTTGAACAAGAAGAACCTTGTCGTCAAGGAATGGAACGCCAACTCAAAAGGTACCAAGACTTTGGATCACATGACAATTTATTCCCCCGAAGGAAAGAAAATCGAGGAGGCCGAGTACTACTACAATGGGAAGCAAAAATGGCGCAAGCGTTTCGAATGGGGCGAGAACGGGCTTATGGCCCGGGAGCTGCTCTACGATGAAAGGAATCGCCTGGTGAACTATAAAAAGTTCGAATTCAATGAGTTCGGCAAACGGAAAATCCAATATACTTACGATCCGAAAGGGAAACTTATCTCCACAAAAACGTATGAATACATAGCTCAAGATGCCTGAGACCCTTCATATTTTCCCGTCAATCACCCTCGAGGAGATGGACTCCATCAAATTGATGAACCGCATCGACTCAAAGTACCTGACCAACGAGGCCACCCTCGTCCAGGTACTTGAGGACGCGGTCCGGGCGGGGTACAGGGCGTTGGAGACAGAAGGAACCCAGATCAGTCCCTACAACTCGATCTACTTTGACACTCCCGGTCTGAAAACTTTCACCGACCATCGCAACAAGCACCTCCGAAGGCAGAAAGTCAGGACAAGGGTCTATGTCAATTCAGGGAAAACCTTCCTGGAGATCAAGCGGAAAAACAACAAGGGACGCACCAAGAAAAAGAGGATGGAGATCCCTTTCTCCGAAATGGAGGACTTCTCGAAGGATCAGGAAGCGGTGGCCTATCTTGCCGGACATTCGGAATTCACCGTCGACCAGCTTTCACCCGTCCTTTCCACAGCGTTTGACAGGATCACCCTGGTCAATCCTTCCAAAACTGAACGGATCACAATTGACAGACATTTGGAATTCAATAACTTCCGTTCCGGAAAGAAGGCCTCGCTCCTTGACACCGTGATCATCGAGATCAAGCAGGACGGCCGGGCCGCCAGCCAGATGAAAGGCATCTTGCTAGACAACCGTGTCAAACCCGCCAAAGTCAGTAAATACTGTGTCGCGGTAACTCTTACTGACAGCACAGCCAGAAGCGGACGTTTCAAGGAAAAAGTCCGCATGATTGAGAAGACAATAAACAAAAAAATACAAGTGATATGATTTCAATGCAGGACCTGGGAGAGTTTTCCCTCGCCGACGAAGACCTCTTCGACGTGCAATCCATAACTGACGCGATGATGACCACAAGCCAGAGCATCACGGAACTAGCCATACGCTTTTTCCTCAACCTCGCGGTTTGTTGGATCCTGATCCAGTTCTTCTACTACAGGAAGAGCAGACGCAGGGACTACTACTTCACCTTCATGGTGTTCTCTTCCGCCATGTTGATGCTCCTCTACATGATGGGTAATGTCGAGGTCGGTGTAGGACTGACTCTTGGACTTTTCGCGATATTCGGGATCATCCGTTACCGCACCGAGACCGTTCCGATCCGGGAAATGACCTACCTTTTCGTGATCATAGCGCTCGCCGCGATGAACGGACTCGCTCCGGTCTATAAGCTAGTCGGAGCCACCACCACAAACGCCCATTACGAGCTCTCGACGGGAACCATCGGCGTCATGCTGATAGCTAATGCCTTGGTTGTCTGCCTGATATGGATCCTGGAAAGTCCGAGACTCCTCCACCACACATCGACCAAGCTTGTCCTCTATGACCGGATTGAGCTTATCGTGCCGGAGAAACGCTCCGAACTGATCGCCGACCTTGAAAGCCGGATAGGAATCAAAGTCGACAACGTCGAGATCGGCCACGTGGACTTCCTCAGAGACGCCGCTTTCATCAAAGTTTATTACACGCTGGAGAAGGGCCAGACCGCCACTATCGACACCCTGACCAAAGCGAAGGACTTCGTAGAACAGTAAGAGAAATGAGAAGGGAACTTATAGCCATTTGCGTACTGCTGGCCGCAGCCTCGGGCATATCCAAAGCCCAAGGAACTGATAATGAGATGGAAAGCGAGTTGGGGGCAAGAGTTTCCATCGGTGCGGACAAGAGGATTTCCCAAGGTTTCCACTGGATCGCCGAAGGAGAGGCCCGCATGGATGAGAACTTCAGCGATTTCAGCCGCTACCAGTTAGGTACGGGCTTGACATGGAAAGCCACCCCGTGGCTCAAGCTTGGTGCCGGATACATATTCATCCAGGACAAGAACTCCTCGGATGTGTGGAGACCTCGACACAGGTTTTACGGTGATGTGACGTTCAGTTACAAGACAGGACCTTGGAGGTTCGCCCTCAAGGAGCGACTTCAGCTGACCCACAGGGATGTGAACAACCCGTACCAGAAGACTCCTAACCTGCTTGGACTCAAAAGCCGGTTCAAAGTGTCCTACAAGGCGACTCCTTTCCTGGAGCCTTACGGGTACGTGGAGCTAAGGAATGTGTTCAACGATCCGGCCTGCTCAGCGACCTGGAACGCCGGGACCCAGAAATATTCAGATTACTCCTTCCTCGGCTACCAGGACACCTATTTCAACCGTGTCAGAGGAGCTTTGGGGTTGGAATGGAAGCTTGACACAAGGAACGTTCTTGACTTCTACGTGATGGGAGATTACTGCCGCGACAAGAACATCGACACAAACGCTGAAGGGACGAAGCTCAAGTCCCTGACCTACGACCGGACATTCAGAGGATGGATCGGTGTCGGTTACACGTTCAATTTCTGATTCAATTCCCGTCCTTCTCTTCGGCCCCAAGAGGGAAGTGATTGTAACCCAGATAATCAAGTACTTTATTCAAGGCTACAGCCCTGGTGCGGAACCGGCTGTAGTCTTTTTCCATCCTGGGGCTCCACCCTGTCTCAGCAACAGCGAAAAGCCTTGGATAGAGCATCATCTCGGCGTGCCACCACTGGTTGACAAACTCTGTCCAGAGATTCCCTTGGACACCCAACACATGGTGGACGTTCTCCGGGGCGATGTTCTCGTCAATCGGCTCGAATGAATATGTCTGCCTAAGTGGCTGGAGAGGTCCCACAGCCCGATACTGGCCGGAGGCCTGCTGGTAATCAAGGTAATAGCACTGAGTCGGAGAGAATATGACATCATGGCCCTCGGCGATAGCCTTATGCCCTCCTTCTGTGCCTCTCCAGGACATCACGGTGGCGTTCGGAGCAAGTCCACCCTCGAGGATCTCATCCCATCCGATGATGGTCTTGCCATGGTCATTGACAAACTTCTCCATCCTCTTGACAAGGTAGCTTTGCAACTGCTCGACGTTCTCAAGCCCCTCAGCCTTCATCTTGGCCTGGCAGACAGGACATTTTTCCCAGTTCCCCTTTCCAGCCTCATCCCCGCCGATATGGATGTATTTCGACGGGAACATCTCAAAGACTTCCGAAAGGACATTCTCCAGGAAATCATAGACCTGCTCGTTGCCGGGACAGAGCTCTTGCACATTCTTCAGATGCTCTTTCCCTTCGGGATCCAAACAAGAAAGGAAAGGATAAGCGGCGATGCTCTCAAAGTTATGACCGGGCATCTCGATCTCAGGAATCACCTCGATATGGCGTTCTGAGGCATAGGCAAGGATCTCAGCGATGTCTTTCTTTGAATAAAAACCTCCCTGGGCCCCGGGATCGTCCTGGGAAAGGAAACGCTGTCCGTCATTGATCCAGTCTTGCCAGTCGTCCTTCGTCCTCCAAGCGGAGAATGAAGTCAGAAGAGGGTACTTGTCTATCTGGATTCGCCATCCCGGATGGTCCACCAGATGGAAGTGGAACTTATTCATTTTCAGAAGGGCCATCATGTCGAGCTGCCTCTTGACAAACTCCACCGGCTGGAAATTGCGGCTCACGTCGAGCATCATTCCCCTATGACGGAACCTCGGGAAATCAAGAATCTGGCAGCAATGGATTTGAGGAGAGATAAAGTTCATCATATAGGCCGACTGGAAGGCATAGAAAACTCCTTCCTGATCCGCGGCCTCAACACGCATGCCCTCCGGAGTCAACTCAAGATAATAGGCTGACTTGACCTGCCAAGGCTCGAGGTTGAAACGCTTGATTCTGGAAAAGAATGACTTCTTCCCTATCACAATGTCGATGTCCCCGGCCTCGGGAAGGCTTGTCAAAGCGTCTGAGACAGTGTATTTTACCGGCGTCGGGATAATATCCCCAGGCCCACTTTGGCCAAAAGCGCTGACTATCGCCGCGAACATGGCGGCCGCAAGAACTATAAAACGGTTTCTCATACTTCAAATATAGTATTTTTTCTTATCTTTAAGCCATGAAACACCTACGAATACTATCATCTTTAGCGGCACAGGCATTAGTGATCCTCACTGCCGCGTTCATTTCGCCGGCGGCGTCCGCCGCTACCCCTTTAAAAAGTGGCATCTACAGCTATGAGGACATAGGAGCGACCGGTTCGATCAGCGTCGCTTTCAACGACAAGGGTGAGATCTGGTTCCACGCTTTCGCGATCGACGAGGACGGCCACACGGCCGAACTCACACCTGAGGGAGGCAAGTGGATCCCGCTGAAAGACAACTCCTTCAGCTACAACATCAAGTCCGATTATTGGGACTACACACTCACCGGAAAGTTCGACCCGGAATATGACATGCTTGAGCTGTTCGACTCCTACAATGCCGGAGGCTCCCCCTTCGGCATGGGTATTGGACTAGCCGCCCAATACCGCCACGAGGGCGCGACCTACGCCGACAGCAAAGGCTACATGTTCAACTTCGTGGACGAGGCGACAGCCGTTGTCCTGGCAAAAGGTGGACGGTATTCAGGAATAATAGAAGTACCTGAGAGCGTGACAATTAACGGAGAGGATTATCCCGTGGTCGGGATCGGCGACAGCGCTTTCACCGGCAACTATGACGTCACTGAAGTCCGCCTCTCCTATAAGGACCAGTATATCACACCGGGAGCATACTGGGGCAGCGGAATCCCCTACGACTGGGAGAGCCTCGAAAAGCCAAGCTATGTCTATCCCGACAAAGATCTCTTCGAATTCGTCACTCCCAACGATCAGGAGACCGAATATGACTACTCAATGAACAACTGGCTGATATTCAAGCAGAATGGCGGCAGGCTCTTCTTTGTCAAGGACAATTCCACGGACGAGAATGCCAAGT
>ODAI012424035.1_pt1 | contig 10486 bp, 9 predicted proteins | sample 1539321 | NCBI WGS metagenome assembly ODAI01 (sample SAMN02144231, study PRJEB22623) | gut metagenome | biome: sheep rumen | host: Ovis aries | place: New Zealand | reverse complement strand
GACTATCCGTTCTATCCCATTGTCATCGCCGATAGCAGGGCACCACGAGATGGTAGATTTATTGAAAGGATTGGTTCGTATAACCCAAACACTAATCCTGCTACAATAAGTTTGAATTTCGAGAGAGCTCTTTATTGGATTAACGTTGGCGCAATTCCAACCGACACAGTTCGCAACATTCTTTCTCGCGAGGGCGTTATGCTCATGAAGCACCTTCAGGGTGGCGTGAAGAAGGGCGCTTTCAGCCAAGAAGAGGCTCAAAAACGTTTCGACGCTTGGAAAGCCGAGAAGGATGCTAAGCTCGAGGCTGTTCGCAACAAAGTTCGTGAAGACAAGAAGGCCGACAACAAGAAACGTCTTGAGGACGAAGCTAAGAAGAACGAGGCTAAGGCTGAGGCCGTAGCTCAAAAGCGTGCCGAAATCGCTGCCGCCAAGGCCGAGGCCGAGGCTCAAGCAGCTGCCGAGGCACAAGCCGCCGAGGACGCTGCCAAGGCTGCCGACCAGGCTCCCGCCGAGGAAGCTCCCGCCGCTGAGTAACACTTCGGTACTTCTGTTTTGATTAACTTATAAGGCAAAGCCCTGATGGATATCCATCGGGGCTTGCTGTTTCTTCTGCCAAATACAGGAGGGGGTACCGAGCCATCACGGCAGCGCAACCAATTGTATCTCAATTATTTATCGTTATAATAGGTGTCGTCATCAAGATGCTTGATGAAGCCTTCGTCAACAAGGAACGACACCATGTCTATCACTTCATCTTTAGGGAAAGACAACGTTGCCACAAGCTCCTTGAGCGTTCGAGGTCTTATTTGAGTCATGTACAGGATTCCTTCTTGCACATCTTGCGCCGAATGGTTCTCTCGCTTGCGCAACTCAATGCAGGTGTCGCAATGACCACAGCGATGGGCGGCTTGCTCTCCAAAGTATTCCACAAGATACTTCTCACGGCATATCTTGTCGTCATAGCAGTAGGTCAACACTGCGTCAACGCGTTGTTCCATGCGCCTGCGCAGGTCTTCATATATCACCTTGGGGATAAGCAAGTACTGGGGTTCCTCACGCGAAGTCGTGTAAATGACATAAGGCGTGCGCTTGCGAGGGATATAATGCAGAATATGCAACTTGGTGAGTTCTATCAGCGCATCATATATTGTAGATTGCGGCAAGTTATAGCGATAGGAGATCACATCCTCATTAATAAAGACATAATCGGCAAAAAGTCCCGAATAGGTGCGCAATATCGCCTGTAGCACCTCATCGGCGCGCGGCGTGACTGTTGGGATGTTGTATAGCTGCTCCTTGTTGGCCAGAATCATCACACGCGATTGCGTCTCAATCTCTTCGATAAATTCAATGTATCCCGCCTGCGACAATATCCTTAATGCGTTGTGGGTTGGAAGCACTGGCAGGTTAAACGTGCGGCAAAAAAGGTTGAAGTTGAAATCAAGCATTTGGCCATAGCCCTCACCTACTGCCACTTCTAAAAAATTGCCTGTGCGCTCATACACTTTCTTAATGAAATCTTTCTCGGGAAACGCCTCACTGATATGCCTCTTTAATAAGGCTTTATCGGTCTGCTTGACAAGCATAACGGCGTATGCTCTTTTCCCGTCGCGCCCTGCCCTACCGGCCTCTTGATAATACTCTTCAAGTGAATTTGGAACATCAACATGGACCACAAGCCTTACATCGGGCTTGTCTATGCCCATGCCAAAAGCGTTGGTCGCCACAATGACCCTAATCTCATCGTTTTTCCACTTGTTCTGCTTATCTTCTTTTTCCTCTATATTCAGCCCGGCATGGTAATAATCGGCGCTGATGCCATTGCGCTTGAGCTCGTCACTGATAATCTTGGTACGCTTGCGGCTCCTAACGTATACAATGCCACTGCCAGGAACCGACTTCATGATGTGAATGAGTTCCGAAACTTTCTCGGTCGTTTTTCTTACCACATAGGAAATGTTGCTGCGCACAAAGCTCTTTTTAAACACATTGTGAGCTTTGAATTCAAGCTTGTCCTGAATATCATCAACAACTACTGCCGTAGCGGTAGCTGTCAGCGCGAGTACGGGTGTCGAAGGGAAAACCTTGCGCAACTTGGCGATATTGAGAAAGGAAGGCCTGAAGTCATAACCCCATTGAGATATGCAATGAGCTTCGTCAACAACAATCAGGCAAACGTTAAGCCGCTTGATGCGGTCAATGAAATTCTTGTTCTCAAGCCGCTCAGGCGAAACATACAGGAACTTATAATTGCCGTTTAGGCACTTTTCCATTACCTTTCGGTTCTCAGTAACCGACAAGCCTGCATGCAGATAAGTGGCTTTAATTCGACGGGAAATCAGGTTGTCAACCTGGTCTTTCATGAGTGAGATAATGGGAGTCACCACAATGGCAATGCCTTCCATAGCCAGTGTGGGGATTTGAAAGGTTAATGACTTTCCACCACCAGTAGGCATAAGCCCAAGCGTGTCGCGCCCTTCAAGAACCGACTTTATAATGTCTTCCTGAAGAGGGCGAAACTGCTTGAAGCCCCAGTATTTATCTAAGATTTGGTAAATATCACTACTCTTGGGCATCTTTGCTCATTCTTATGCCTTTAATTTGTAGCTGTATTGTAACGTTATTGCGATGCCTGTTTTCTTCAACAGTATATATGATATCAAAAGGTTCACCCTTCTTAATGCCGTCGAAGTACTCTCCCATGCCAAATGCGATACCATTCATCATTTTTCCTGACTTGGGGTCGATGACATCGAGTTTTATGTGTTCTAATTTCTTTCCAACAAGCTTACTGGTGCCTGCATCACGACACATCCGAGTCATGAATACTGGCTTCTGGTTCTCTGGACCAAATGGATTGAAGAGCTTGATGTATCTTACAAACGAATCATTAATCTCATCAAAACTCAATTCGCAATCCACATCAATCGAGGGTATTACCTGCTCGTCCTCAATGTGTTGCTCGACATATTCTTCCAGGCGCCTTTTAAACTCTGGAATATTCTCCTCTTTCAGCGTCAGGCCCACCGCGTTGGTGTGACCGCCAAAGTTTTCAAGCAAGTCACGGTTGCTCTTGATTGCTGAGTATATGTCAAAGCCCCTTACCGAGCGAGACGAGCCTGTGGCTAAGCCATCGTTGCTATAGGTAAGAACTACCGACGGGCGGAAATAAAGCTCCGACAGACGTGATGCCACAATACCAATAATGCCCTTGTGCCAGTCGCGGTTATAAAGCACTATTGGCTTCTTTGAGCCCATCTCTTCCTTGTGGTTCTCAATGATAGCATTGGCTTCCTCGGTAATGTTGCGGTCAAGCTCTTTCCGACTTTGATTATATTGATCGATTTTCTTTATTATTTCAAACGCAGCCGAAGAATTCTTTGTTACCAGCAATTCCACCGACTCTTGCCCCGACTGCATGCGTCCCGAAGCATTAATGAGCGGACCAATCTTGAAGATAATATCACTGATAGTGATTTCACGTCGCTGCAAGCGGCATAAGCGCAGAATGCTGCGCAATCCAACGCAAGGATTATTGTTAAGGCGTTTTATACCGTAATGAGCCAAGATTCTGTTCTCGCCGGTGAGTGGCACCAAGTCGGCAGCAATACTCACAGCCAGCAGGTCGAGCGAATTCTCAAGGTCATACATGTTGTCGATGCCATTGCTTTTGGCAAATCCCTGCATGAACTTATAGCCAACACCACACCCCGACAAGTCTTTATAAGGATACTTGTCGTCAACGAGCTTGGGGTTTAAGATTGCCGCAGCATCGGGAAGGACGTCATCAGGCACATGATGGTCGCAGATAATGAAATCAATGCCCTTCGACTTGGCATAGGCAATTTCGTCAACTGCCTTAATGCCACAATCAAGCACGATTATCAGTTTTACACCAATGCTCTCGGCATAATCAATGCCTTGCATTGATATACCATAACCCTCATCGTCCCTCGTTGGAATGTAATATTCAACGTTGGAATAAAAGCGTTGTAGATAGCGGTAAACAAGAGCTACCGCAGTTGTTCCGTCTACGTCATAGTCGCCATAGACCAGTACTTTTTCTTTTGCCCCCAAGGCTTGATTGAGCCTCTCTACAGCCTTTTTCATGTCCCGCATCAAGAACGGGTCGGGCAATTGGCTTAGAGAAGGATAGAAAAAGTCTCTCACCTCCTCCGGAGTCTTCACTCCACGCAACACCAAAAGCCGAGCGATAGAAGGGCATTCCGGGAATTGAACCGCAAGCTGCTCCTCTATCTTTTTTTCTTCGGATGTAAGGGGTAAATAAATCCATTTACTTGTCATTTATGTTGTTCTTTAATTGGCTTTGGTAGTGGGCGGACGGCTCTCTTGCTCTCTTCCGCCGGAGTGAAGGAGGTTATATATGAAAAATATAAAGAAATGGTCCAAAAATAAAAGTATATAAATTAACAAGTCTTCACAATTATATATAAAGACTTATGCCTTATCATGATGATAACACATCGTCATTGAAGTCTCAACACGATACATTAGCATCAAATGGCATTCTCTCTCAATATCAACAAGTTCGCACAATTCACATTAAATAAAAACATCAATCATTCAGTGAAAAGAGCGAAAGGTTGACCATTCTTAATATTTTCATCACAAAATTAGAGAAAATAATTAGGTAATACAAAAATATTGCCGACTTTTTTTTCATTGACAATGATAAAAAATCAGCAACTTTAAGAATATTTAACGATTATTACTCGCCCAAACTGTTATTGAATTTATTAATGATAACGGTAATTACAGCAAAAACATTAATACAGGTACAGGAATGGGTCCATCCATGGTGTAAAGAATATCACTCACATAAGTACTACGCCCCCTGAAAATGTGCTCTAAATTGATGGTATATAGAATGTCGCTCATGTAGCTACTACGGCCACTAAAAACATGCCTGCCATCCCAGGTATACAAAATGTCGCTCGTGTATGAAGAACGACCTTTATATAGATGCTTGCCATCCCATGAACACACTATATCACTCGAGTAGGAACTTCGACCGTTGTAAATGTGTTTGCCATCCCATGTGAGAATCACATCACCCATGTAAGTGCTTCGACCACTATAAAGGTATTTGCCATCCCATGTGGCAACAATGTCACTCAAATAGTGACTATTACCTCTATAAACATAACTTTCGGATTTGCTATTCAGCGACAAAGTCACAAAAGCAATCAATATCAACAGTTTAGTCCTCATCGGCGGTCATTGTTTCATGATGCTTGAAAGTAACTGTGCGGTTGTACACGTAATTGGCAATAGTGTAAACAACCATCGAAATAATCATGACTATGTTTTGACCGGCATTTTCCATTGGCAAGAATGGAATTGTATCTACCGGGAGGTGCTTCCACCCAAATCCTTCAAGAAGCAAGAGGCTCACTCCACCTTGAAACAACCAGCAAATAACAAATCCACAGCCAAACAGCAATGCTTCACGCTTAAGATTTTGCTTGGTCTTGAATACCCAGTTACGATTCCAAATAAAACTGTTTATAACGCCAAGGACATATCCTATTATGTTGGCCGCGCCATAAGGCACTTTAAGCCAAGTGTTCAATAGATAGAAAGAAATCGCAGTAATAAGAGTATTCATCACTCCTATCACCCCATATTTCATTAATTGAATGATGGTTTTGGCAGCTTCGCTTTTAGTTATCATAGTATGAATATCTTTTTCATTGACGTTTTGCAGCTAAAAAATCCTTGAACATAGCGTCAGGAGTATTGTATTGCCAATCGGCATTATTGCAGTTTCCAAAGCCATAAGCAGTAAACACAAAAGGAACTCCCGCCAAATGAGCCTGGTCGCAATCGGCTTGAGTATCACCCACATAAACTGGCGATTTCAATGAATAATGGTCAATCATGTAGGCAAGGTTCTCACTCTTGGTTGCAGGACGCTCGCCTTGAGAGAGCAATCCTTCAAAAAGACTCTCGGTCTTAGTAAAAGAAACAAAATTCCTTAAACCGCTTGCCGAACAATTACTCAACATGAACAATCGGTAATGCTCATGAACCATTTCAAGTCCTTCTTTAACCCCTAAGAACATAATGCCCCCCAATTTGGGCATTAGCATGCTCTCCTTATTAAAGAGAGCCGACAGGAATACATTTTTATCCACAGGCAAGTTGCCTCCAAGAAGATGGTTTAGAATCTCATCAATACTCTGTCCCATGTATTGTGTCAGTTCTTTGCCTGTGAAAAAGGTATTAATTCCGAATTGCGAACATGTCTCGTTCCAAATGCGGGCATAAGACTCGGTAGCATCCCACAAGGTGCCATCCATGTCAAAAATAATCGAATCAATATCTTGGAATCGAGGCATCATGCTGTAAGTCATTTACTTGGCGTTATCACAATTCCCATATCTATTACATTCTTAATGACATCACAATTGTTCATTGCCTGCCACACTACTATTGAGTTCACTTGAGATGGTGCAACGTTTTGAGCAATCACAACGCTTGACTGATATAACGCACCAAAACCCGAACCTTTCCAGTTGCCAAAGCCATCAGAGAGTTCAAAGTCGATATTGTTGCGGGTAACATTCTTCACACTGTCAACCAAATCGACAATAAGGCTCAAATTACTATATTGATAATCATTGTTGTGGCGAATGGCAAGAGCAATATCATAAGTTATTGATGAGTCGGAATATTCTGGCTCAAAGGTAATGGGCAGCGATTTATTCCATCCTTCATCGGGCAATGTCTTAAACTGAGCCATCGAGTCTTGCTTGAAAGAGCATCCAGTCAAGCAAGACACAGAACACAGTATCACTGCCATAACGGCAACAATGCTTATTGATTTTATATTAAAGTTATTGAACATTATTGCGTTGACGTCGTTCAGGTCGTCTATTTGGTCTTGGCGGCAGATTGTCGTTGCGACGAGGGCGGAACTCACGCTGACCTATGAATTGGTCTGCTTTGTTGCGCTCACGAGCTTGACGGCGGTTCTCGTTCTCATCAAAATGTTGGCGTTGCTTTGGCTGAGCAGCTTTGGGAGGCTGATTGGCCTGCGATTTATTGGGCTTATTTTTCTTTTTCTTCTTTTTCTTTGCCTTGTCAAAACGATTTATACTATCTTGACCAACGAGGTCGCCATAAGCTGTGCGTTCAAAGTCCACTTCAATATCCGACTCCTGCAACCGCTCAGGTTGAAAGCCTTGCTTATTGAGTTCTGCAACCTCTTCAACACGCTCGGGAGAGATTGTCACGAGATCGGTAGGGACACCTTTTTCGGTAGAGTAGGTAATCTCTCTCTTCAGCATATCGGTCTTAAAATGATAGTAAGTCTTATCCTTGGTCTCAAGCACTATATCCCTGCGAGGCAATGATTTAGAAGCCTCGACATAGGTGTCTACTTCAAAGTTGATGCAACACTTGAGTTTTGCACACTGACCTGCAAGTTTTTGAGGGTTCAGTGAAATGTCCTGATAACGAGCCGCACCTGTCGCAACCGACACAAACGTGCTCATCCAGCTTGCGCAACAGAGGGGCCTGCCACATGGCCCAATGCCTCCTATTCGTCCTGCCTCTTGTCTTGCTCCAATCTGCTTCATCTCAACACGAATCTTAAAGACATCGGCGAGAACCTTGATAAGCTGCCTGAAATCAACTCGCCCATCGGCAATGTAATAGAATATAGCCTTGTTGCCATCTCCTTGATACTCCACATCGCCGATTTTCATTTCCAAGCCTAAATCCTTTGCAATCTGCCTGGAACGAATCATCGTATCTATTTCTTTAGCTTTAGCCTGCTTGAATCGCTCAAGGTCGTTGGGCTTAGCTTTACGGAAAACACGAAGAATCTCGGCATCAGGACGCAGGCGTGTACGCTTCATTTGCAGCTTAACCAAGTTGCCAGTAAGAGCCACTGTGCCTATGTCATGCCCGGGATTGGCCTCAACTGCAACAATATCGCCTTGCTTCAGGTCAAGCCTTGAGCTGTTGCGATAAAAGCCACGCCGAGTGTTTTTAAAATGCACTTCAACGATGTCAAAGTCATTTTTCCCACCAGGCACATCTTTAAGCCAGTTGTAACTGTCGAGATTAGACCGGCAGTCATGAGCGCAGCCGCATTGCCCATTACAAGTCACACAGGCTGTGGTGTCGATATTTTCTTGAGTATTTAATTGATTAATGTCATCCATGATGCTCATCTCAATTATTTAGCAAAGCTTACTGCACGTGTCTCGCGTATTACAGTGATGCGCACTTGTCCCGGATAGGTCATCTCGTCTTGAATCTTTTGAGCTATCTCGGTCGAGAGCTTCTCGGTCTCCTCGTCGGTAATCTTGTCGGCTCCAACAATCACACGCAATTCACGACCAGCCTGGATAGCATAGGTCTTAACGACTCCAGGATAGGACATTGCCAAGTGCTCCAAGTCGTTGAGACGCTTAATGTAAGCCTCAACCACCTCGCGACGGGCTCCAGGACGGGCACCTGAAATTGCATCACACACTTGAACTATGGGCGCATAAAGGCTTGTTGCCTCTTCCTCATCATGGTGAGCACCTATGGCATTGCAAATGTCGGCTTTCTCCTTAAACTTTTCAGCAAGTTTCATACCCAGTTGTGCATGTGGCAATTCTGGCTCATCATCGGGCACTTTGCCAATATCATGCAACAATCCTGCTCGGCGTGCTTTCTTGGGATTCAAGCCAAGTTCACTTGCCATCACGGCACAAAGGTTGGCGGTTTCACGTGAGTGCTGCAATAGGTTTTGACCGTAGCTTGAACGGTACTTCATCTTGCCTATCAATCTTATCAACTCGGGATGCAGGCCATGAATGCCAAGGTCGATTGCTGTGCGCTTGCCGGTTTCGATGATTTCTTCCTCGACCTGCTTGCGCACTTTGGCTACCACCTCCTCGATGCGAGCAGGGTGAATGCGTCCATCGGCAACAAGTTGATGCAAAGCCAGGCGAGCAATCTCTCTACGAACTGGGTCGAAGCTTGAAAGCACGATTGCCTCGGGTGTGTCATCAACAATAATCTCAATACCTGTTGCAGCCTCAAGAGCCCTGATATTGCGACCCTCACGGCCAATTATGCGTCCCTTCATCTCATCATTGTCGATGTGGAATACTGTAACCGCATTCTCTATGGCAGTTTCGGTGGCAACACGTTGTATCGTGGTGACAATAATGCGTTTAGCCTCCTTATTGGCAGTTAGCTTGGCATCATCCATTATATCGTTGATATAACTTGCCGCAGCAGTCTTGGCCTCGTCCTTCAACGATTCAACCAGCTTTTCTTTAGCATCTTCGGCCGAGAGACCACTAACATGCTCTAAGGTATCGCGAACCTTCATTTCCATCTTGTCGACTTCTTTCTTTCGATCCTCGAGTACAGCAATCTGATTGTCAAGATTAACTTTTAAGGCTTCAGTTTCATTCTTCTTGCGTTGCAACTCCTGTTGCTGCTGATTAACTTGTATCTCGCGTTGCTTAAGTTTGGCTTCGCTCGATTGCACCTTTGCCAATCGTGCATTGGCCTGTTTCTCGCTTTCGCTCTTTATGGCAAGTCCTTCTTCCTTACCTTTGAGAACCTCGTTATTCTTAAGCACCTCGGCTTCTAATTTAGCCTTTTCAACAATCGTATTAGCATGAGACTTAGCGCTTTTTCGGGAAATAAAACTTGCTATTACTGCGCCAATTACGAGCGACACGATTGCTACTGCAATGTAAATTAAAATATTCATTTATTTATAAATTTATTATTAAATAAAAGTGCACTACTCACAGCAAGAACCAACTCCATGAGCGGAGTTTTACTTGCGCAAGAAGTGCAGGAACCTGTTAATTTCAATATATACAGCACATTGCAATGCGTTGTTTGAAGTATTTATTTACTTCAACATCATCGCAACATGGTCTTATATCTTCAAGACAACATCATTAAGCTTTTGCTCAAATGTTGCCAGAAAGTTGTTCACAGCGACATTTTGATTATACGACTTAGAATAAAGCCGTGCAAACTGGAATGCAACCATTGCCATAACCCGTTGAGAAGAATTGTCGCCATCAAACTTGTCAATCCATTTGTTCCATAAGGTGTTGACAAGTTTCTCGGCTTCTCGGTAGCCTTCTTCTTCATTGCTTGGAATCGTTAGCGCTATTGGCTCAACGTCGGCAATTCTTATTAATATGTTTAAATTGTTGTCTTCAGTTGCCATAATCCTGCATCATTCATTTAGTTGAGAGATGCATTTGTCAATGTCCCGCACCAGTTTGGAGATTGTGGCTCTTGCACTTGCCACATCATCAAGATTGGGAGCTAACACACGAGCCATTTTTAGATACTCAATTTCTTGATGCATGTGCTCGTTGTCTTTCTTCATTTGCTCTATATCTTCAAGAAGTTGCTTGTTCTCATTGGCGAGCATTGCATTAGCGTTTTCAAGCGCATGATATTTTTCAACTAAGATATTGCT
>ODAI010629103.1_pt1 | contig 10487 bp, 8 predicted proteins | sample 1539321 | NCBI WGS metagenome assembly ODAI01 (sample SAMN02144231, study PRJEB22623) | gut metagenome | biome: sheep rumen | host: Ovis aries | place: New Zealand | reverse complement strand
CGCCTGGGCAATTCTGTCCTGTCCGTGGGAAGGCACCACATCCTGACCGCAAGATCCAGGTTTAATTATCAGCTCATCGCCTTCCATTACCGCCACATCCCGGATACGATGGAGCAGGTACCGGACAGCGGCAGGATCCGCACCTTTGAGAAGGAATGCAGCGAAACCGGAGACCGCCTGCACCTTCATTTTCAGGTCAGCTGCGCAGCCCCCGGAGCCTATATGATCAAAATGATCCGGATGAATCCCAAGGTCGGGAGCCTTCACAAGATCTGGCTCAACCATGCCGCAAGCCTCAACAGTCTGGACGAGCCCGATTACGCGTTCTTCCGTGAGCACGCGCTCCCGGAGGCATCTGCTTCCCCCTGCCAGGTGGATTCCTCGGGGGAGCTTGTACTGGACATCATGCTTGCTCCCCTGGAGGTCGTCCTGCTGCTCGTCGACAGACACTTAGGAACTGGCCCCATATAACTCGTACAGATAGCGCAGGATTTTCATTCGACCAGCGCATCCGCCAAAATGCTCCGGCACATTGCTGTCAGATGCCGGTCTGGAATCGTCGTTAGGAGGCAATATGCAGACAATCGATTTCCCGCTTACCTTCCTGATGCAGAAGCACCTGAAAGACAGGGTTTCCGAAAGCAGCGAATCCTTTGAGATCATCTATGTCCTTTCAGGCACCCTGCTCATCATCCGCAAGCCCGGGCGCCCCCTCACCTATGAGCAGGGTGACCTGACCATGATCCGCTCCGGCGTGAACTATGACCTGGTTCCCAAGCCGTCCTGCATGATCCTGCATATCGGGATTACGCCCGCCTTCATTGAGCAGACCGCGTGCCCGGAATACCGGATCATGTGCGATTCCGTCCTTGAACCGGACCGGGACTACTTCCCGATCCGAAGGATCCTCGTTTCCGTATCCAGTGAGTACATGGATTACACCAGGGACCATACCCTGTCGATCACAGGCTGCCTGTTTCAGCTGCTGGATCTTCTGTCCCAGGATTTCCGGATCAATCCCGCAAGGACAGAGGTGGATTCCAGCGGCAAATACGACAGCCGCATCCGGCAGATCGAGGAGTACATTTCCTCCCATTACAAAACCTCTGTCTCCCTGTCCGACCTTTCGGAGAATCTGCACCTGACGCCCCAGTATGTGTCAAAGTTTTTCCGGAAGAACTTCGGAAGCAGCTTCAGCGGCTATCTGAACCATGTCCGCCTGGAGCATGCCGTGCGTGATATCCGCTATACCGACCGGAGCATCACCGACATCGCCTTCAGCAGCGGGTTCATCAATGTCTCCACCTTCAACCGGAATTTCCGCAGCGAGTACGGAATGTCCCCGAAGCAGTACAGGGAGAACCTGCGCAGCCAGAAGCCGGATACTCTGCCCGAAGAGCCTGCCCAGCCGGAGGAATTTACGGCCCTCTCCAACCTGATCAGCAAAAGGAGCATCCGCATCGATGTCCTTGACGGGACGCCGTTCATTGACAGCTTCTGCAAGGTGATCAACGTCGGCCTTGCGAGGAACCTCCTCTCCTCCCATTTCCAGGAGACGCTCCTGTCCGCCCAGGCCGACCTGAACTTTACCTATGTCCGCATGGAAGGGCTCGTCAGCAGTTCCCTGATCCCGAAGCTCATCGACTCCGACGAGTATGACTTCAGGGACGCCTTCTATATTCTTGAGTGGCTCTATGAGAACCATCTGGTGCCATTTATCGAATTAAGCGGCAATTCCGTCCATACGATGGAAATGCTCACGGGGGACGACACGCAGTCCCATCCGCTCCGCTACACTCCCAGGGATCTTGGCCGCCTGGATACCTTTCTGGAATTCGTGCGCAGCCGCTTTGACCCCAGATGGGTGGAACGCTGGGTCTTTGAGTTCTACTGCCCGGCGGGCCTTGCCCCCGAACTGTACATCAAGGATTACCTGCAGATACAGGATATCCTTCATAAACGCGTGGCCTCCTGCCGTTTCGGAGGCCCCGGCACATCCTCCGGCGTCCTGTCGGATGATTTTCTGGCGCTCCTTGACCGGATCAGGGATGCCGGCATCCGTCCGGATTTTATCTCGGTACATTTTTTCCTTCTGCAGTACGAAGCCCAGAAGGATACGCTGCGCCGCAGCCTGACTTCCGTGGAGCGTTCTCTGGTCAGGCAGCAAAGCTGGGTCATCGAGCAGATCGACCGGATCTTTGGAGAGAACATCCCGCTTTATATCACGGAATTCAACTCCTGCATGATCCCGGATACCTATATCAATACCTCATGCTACCAGGCCACCTTTCTGTGCCACAATCTCCTGAGGCTGTGCGAATTCTCACCGATGGTAGGTTACTGGATGCTGAATGACATCGCATTTTCCATCGCCAACATGACCAACCGGCCGCAGGCAGGAGTCAGCCTCCTGGACAAGTCCGGCATACCGCTCCCGGGGTACCATGCCTACCGGTTCCTGTCGAAGCTCGGCCCTGTACTGATCCGCCGCGGGGAGCATTACTGCGTCACCAAAAAAGGCCCTGGCTGCTACCAGGTCCTGACCTATTACTATGTGCGCCCTGCCGACCTGCAAAGGCTGCATGGAACCAGAAAAATATCCATCACTGACATGTACTCCTACTTCGAGGACAGCACGCCCATCGACTTTCATTTTTCCCTGACAGGAGTTGAACCGGGCGTATACCGGATCCACAGGTACATTCTGGACCGCTCCCACGGCAGCCTGCATGATATCCTGCTCGCGGGCCTGACCGCCTCCAATCTGGAAGAGGAAAGGTACCTCAGAAGGATCCATCTCCTGAAGCCGCAGATGAAAGAATACCTGTCCCAGACCTGCAGGCCCCTGGAGACTACCACCTATATCGAAACAGAGAATGACCTGGAGCTGGAGGTTCATCTGTCCGTCCACAGCATCTGCCTGTGGGATATCACCATGGAGGCATGACCGGTTGCTCCGTTCCGATCACGTGAAAAATGTCACAAGACACATACCGAACACAAGGCCACTGCGTAACTGTTCAGAACCTGTTCTGAACAGTTACGCCACTGCAACATTAGGAGGTTCCATGAATTTCAAATCAACCATAACCAGAAGCTACCGTATCCTGCATGCCGTCGGTGCCTGCGTCTGGCTGCTGTGTTCCCTCATTTCGGCAGGTGTCGTGGTCATGATCATGATCATGCCAGACAAGAATGCCTGGCAGTATTTTCTGATCGCTGCGCTGAGCTGCCTGGCGGTTGTGCTTGCCTGCAATGCTTTTGCGCTTTTTTCGCAGATCTTCAAATCACTCGAGGTTGCCGACAGGGGAGAAACGGTCCGTCTGAAGCAGCTGGGTAAGACCGTTACGCTTCCCCCCGCGGACATCACGCAGGTGAAGCTGGAGGAGAAATACCTGCTCTACAGCTTCTCAGCCAAGGCGAGGAAGATGCTGGTCATCGAGGCTCCGGGAGTCCGGTGGGAGATCCGTTCGGACATCATCACCAACTATGACCGGGTCATCAATTTCTTCATGGAAAAAGACAAGTAACTGTTCAGGACAGCCCGAAGCACTTGCTGCTTAGGGCGTATGAAAGTGTAGATGTGGACGCAGCATCAATGCAATGCTTTCTTCTTCCAGCTTCCTTTGAAGAAGAAGAAACAGGTTACCGCTGTTCCGATCACCCATGCGCACAGCAACGAGACGTAGATCATATTCTGGTCGCCCTGCGGAAGCTCCGGAGTCTTGGACAGGTGCACAAGCAGGTAAGCCAGAACCACGCGGACACCCAGTGTCTGGAAAATGGAGATCCACATGGGTGTCATCGTATCGCCGGCCCCGCGCATCACGCCCTGCAGGCACTGAAGCACGGCCATCGCGATATATCCCAGGGCAAGGATACGGATCAGTCCCACCGAGATATCGATCAGCTCCTGGGTGTTGGTGAACAGACCCATCAGCGCGTGCCCGAAGACAAGGATCAGGCCAGTGATCGCTGTCGTCACCGCCGCCGCCAGGACAGTTCCCTGCTTCGTCCCCTTTACAACCCTGTCATACCGTCCTGCCCCCACATTCTGGCCGGCATAGGTCGTCATGGCCGTTCCGAAGGACATGTTCGGGAGCATCGCGAAGCCATCCACACGCATCACGATCACATTGGCGGCGATAAACTGCTCGCCGAAGGTGTTCGTCAGGGACTGCACCAGGATCATGGCCATGGACAGGATCGCCTGGGTGACCCCGGAGGGAACGCCGAGGCGGATGATATTCATGGCGTATTTCGTGTCCCACCGGATATAGCCAAGGTTCATATCAAACAGATCCCGCATCTGATAGAGCCTGCGAATGCAGAACACCGCGGAGACCGCCTGGGCGATGACCGTTGCCAGCGCAACGCCCGAGACACCCATCCCCAGGGAGCGGACAAAGAACAGATCCAGAAAGATGTTCAGGATGCTGGCAACCACAAGGTACAGAAGCGCTGCCATCGAATCCCCAAGCCCTCTCAGGACGCCGCTGAGGATGTTGTAAAACGCAAGGCCCGCGCCTCCCCAGAACATGATATAGAGATAATCCGCACTCCAGTCGAGAATGCTCTCAGGCGTATTCAGCGCCACCAGAAGCGGCCTGGTGACCAAAGTTCCCAGCACCATAATGATCACGGACGCGATCACGGTCAGGATCAGGCAGTTGCCGATAGTCCTGGACAGGGCCTCCCTTCTCCTTGCGCCCAGAAACTGGGACACCGTAATGCTCGCGCCCATACCGATCCCTACAAACAGGCAGACCAGAAGGTTCACGATGGGACCGGCGCTGCCGACGGCCGCCAGGGCATTGTCGCCCACATATTTCCCCACCACAATGCTGTCCACCGTATTATAGAGCTGCTGCATGATGTTGCCGATCAGCATCGGAATCGTGAACAGCAGGATCTTCTTCCAAGGGGAGCCGGTGGTCATATCCACCGGCTCGTATAATTTCTTGAATAAATTCATCATTTCACCGTTGCCGGCGTATTATCATTATCCCTCGATCGCTCTTCTCAATGCTTCCTGGTGACGGCGGCACTGCTCGATGGAGTCAACTCCCACATCACGCAGATGCTCCCCGCCCTCATACTCTGAGCTGAGGAATCCGTTATAACCGGCCTTCTTATAAGCCTCGACAACCTCCGGGATCGCTACGGCAGTCTCCTTATAATCCTCATGGACATTGTAGAACTTCGCATGGGTATGGAAAATGTAATCGATGTTGTCGATCAGATCCTGGGGTTCAGACCAGCTGTAGGTGAAGGAAGTACCCGCATACCACAGATCTCCTTCGTTCCCTCCTGCTGCCTTGACCGCGTCCATCATCTCGCCCATCCCGTTGGACATCCGGTATTCCATGTTCGCCTTGCCCAGATCCAGGTCATACTTGATCTTGACAAAACCATTGGATACACGCTTCGCGTAAGCATCGTTGACGATCTTGATGCATTCCTCGGAAGCGCCCATGCGCCTCGCCTTGTCAGCAACGACATCCGGGATGTTCAGGCAGAAGATTCCCATATCCGGAATGAATCCGAAATACTTCGTCCCGGTGCGGTTGATCATTTCCATATAACCGTCCGCCCAGCCGGAATTCAGGGAGAAGGGCGCATGAACCTCAATACCGATCTTCACGCCAACCTTCTCGGCATACTCCAGGGAACCCTCGATGACATCCATCGGAGTAGAAACCAGCGTGCGGATCACCGGGAAGCCAAGGAGCTTCGCACAGTGAAGGTCACGCTTCATCATGTTAACCTGCTCCGTCAGGCTCAGGGTACGGTTCGCAAACAGCCTGTTCTCCAGAAACGCATCATAGCAGGACGGAGTCAGACCGTATTTTTTCAGCATCGAAAACCAGTTCTCACGGAACGCTTCGTCTTCGATGGGATTCGGGAAATTGCGGATCATCTGCTCCGCCAGAAGCTCCACACCGGTCGCTCCGGTCTTCGCCGTCTCACGCAGGCATCCCTCCAGATCCAGAACCCCTGCATAGTACTCATCCTGATAGCTGTAAAGGGAGATGCTTCTCTTGATATCGCTCATGTTCACTCCTCCTTAAATCTCGAAGTCCGTGCCGGTCACCGCAACATTCGGGAACGGCATGTAAGACGGGCAGATCGTAATTTCCGTGTCAATATGATGCTTCCCGGCAGCAAGGCCGCCTTCCTTCAGCACCGTAAAACAGGCATACTCGCCGTATTCCCAGCGCATGTCTGCATCCACCACGGTCGTCAGCTCATTAAGGGTAAATGTCTCTCCCTTGTTCGTGAAAAGAATCGCGTCCTGGGGTGCCTCTTCCCCATCTACGCAGATCTTGACACCACGCACGATGGACGGGGAGAATCCGCGGTAATACTGCGCCTTGTAGCCGAAGCAGTACCCGATCACCTTGCCGTCCTTTTCCACATTCCTGAACCCATTCGGATCATAGATCACTCTTTGTACCATAGCTATCCTCCGTGTGTGATGATAATGTGACACAACGATCCGGCTCCCTCAGCGGGAAACATGCCGAATCGTTACAACAAAGACCTGTCACCAATTCACGCATACACCTTGCTGTATCGTGCATTCCGTGACAGATCTGAAAGCCTATGAAACAATCAGACATTCCACGGAATGTCCGCTTCTGTCTCCTGCAATGCGCCGATTGCCTCATCGAACTTCTTGATGCGGCTGTCCATCTTCTCGTCCAGCATCTCCTTGTTCGCCATGATCTTCGGCCCGCAGATCGCGCCAAAGCCCTGGATCTCGGTAGTATGCTCACGCAGTCCCTTGAAGGTGCCGCGTGCCCGCTCGAACTCGGACGCCGGCCAGTTCACCTTGATCTTTCCGTCTTCGATGGAGAGGGTTCCATGTGTACCGCAGATCGGGCAGGTCACATTGGTTCCCGTGCGCTCGATGGTAAGAAGCCTCTGGTGGCAGACCGGGCAGATGCCGTCTCCGTCCTTCGGGTTGTAATACTCGATCTCGGACTTCTCCTTACCGTAGGCCTGCGCCGTGCGCTTTCCGATCTCATGCATGTGGTCAATCAGCTCCTCCTTGAGATACGGATTGCCGATAGTGCCCATGCTGTTGGCGTTGTAGTTGGAGACCACGTTCATCATGGTCGGGAAGCCAAAGATATGCAGGGAGCAGGTTCCCATGGAGGTCCAGTCCTCCGTGGTCGCGCCGCCGACCGAGACATAGGACACCGACTTCACCCGAAGCCGCTGCAGCGGATAGTCGTCCGGGTTGCCAGGCATCTCGCCGTTGCGCCTCTTATCCAGCACCCAGTTGATCGCGGAGGTATCGTGGCGGCAGGAATAACGGTCCACCATGTTCTTGAACTGTCCCACCGGCTGCAGCGCGTAGACCGGCGCCACAAGGATGATCGAATCCGCCCAGCGGATCCAGTTCTCCACCATCTGGAAATCATCCTTCACGATGCACTTGTTGTCTTTGCCGTGCTCCAGAGCAGTCGAACATGCGCCGCAGCCGATGCAGCGGTCGATCTTCAGCCTCTGGGTATTGATAAACTTGATCTGTGCATCCGGAAATGCTTCCCTTGCGCCAAAGAGCGCCTCCTTACACAGAATATCACAGTTTGCATTCTTCTTCCCAAACGAAAGTCCCAGTACGTGCAGCATTGTATCTCTCCTTATTCCTTCCTGATTCCCGATAAGCGTCTTTTCCCTGACAGATACCATCGTTCCCAATATCCGATTCCGATGCCCTGCTCTCCAAAAGCAACCCGCTCCCGCAGGCAATGCCTTCTGCCTGCTCTCCAAAAGCAGCCCGCTCCCGCAGGCAATGCCTTCTGCCTTTGCTCCTGCCTGAAGCCTCACTTCCAGCTCAGGCCCGGAGTTATACAGTCATCGGATCTTCCACAAGTATCCTCATTATAGAAGCTCTGCAAAACTGCAACATCTTATTATTTATCTTATTCCGATAATCAAATAAGCCTGAACCCCCGTTTCAGAAAATCCTCTGATCATCTCAGGTTACTTTTTTTCTGTTTTTTTTCGTTTTGGAATCCCATTCCGCAATTCGCTGGTATCAAGTCACGCCCCTGCCAGCTGGCCGGCCTGTGGGCGTGCCCGCAAGCAGGGGCGTAATTCCTTCCCTTCCCTGTCACATGCTTCACCCCCGCCGGCAGGTAATCCTGCTGCGGGGGTGTCACGCAATATCATATATCTTCTGCTCCTGGCAAGATCACATCATCCCGCCTGCGCGAAGCTGCTCCAGGGTACCGTCCAGATCCTTCAGGTCATGGTCAAGGCTTTGATACATCCTGACAAAATACGGATACAGGCTGTTGTAGACCTTCACCCACTCCGGATCCGGCTGGATGACCTCATCCACTTTGACCGACTTCGCGACACCTTCCTCCAGGCTCTGGAACATATCTGTGATATCCGCGGCCATCAGGGCATCCCCCACCGGGACATCCCCCGATGTCTGGTTCAGAACATAGACCGGCAGGTTCAGGACAGATGCCTTGATCATGTTCCAGGTCCGGCTCCTGGCGCCGCCGCCGCAGATCCGCAGGCAGTCGATCTGAGCCCCTTCCTCTTTCAGGGTCTCGATGACATGCCGAAGAGCGTAGGCCGTGCCCTCGAAAATGGAACGTGTCAGCTGTGCCCTTGTCATCTCCAGGCGCATGCCGATGAACATGCCGCTTGCGTAATTGTTCCACAGCGGCGCCCGCTCTCCCTGAAGATAAGGGAAGAAGAGAAGACCGCCGCTTCCGGCCTCCGCCTCCAGGGCCAGCTCATTCAGGTAGGCATAGATGTTCATCCCTCTTCGCTCTGCCTCTTCCTTCTCAGGCCCTGCCATGGTATCGATGAACCACTTCAGAGCGGAGCCGGAGGCCTGGATCGGCGCGTCAAAGATCCACGGCATGCTCTCGATCGGACATGGCCTTGTCACCACCGGCACGTTTGCCGGGCTCTTGATGCTGGTTCCCGCAAAGACCAGGGAAGTGGTTCCGGAGGATTCCCCGCACTCCCCAAGGCGGTTCAGGCCGATGGCCACCATGGCTGCCAGCGCGTCAGAGCACCCGCCCAGCACCGGCATCCCCGCAGGAAGCCCTGTCATTTCAGCAGCCTCAGGCATCACATGCCCGATCACCTCCTGCGCCAGCCGGATCTTCGGAAGATACCAGTCCAGATCCACGCCCATGGCATCCCCGATTTCCTTTGACCACTCCAGGGTTTCCCTGTCCAGGCACTGTGTCCTCAGTGCCTGGTCCAGATCTGTCATCATCACGCCGGTCAGTCGGTAATTGATGAAGGAGCTCGCCTGCAGGAACCACCTGGTCTTCGCAAACAGCTCCGGTTCATGCCGCCTGAACCACAGGACCTTCCAGGGAAGAAATGCGACCGCCGGCTGTCCTCCGACGATCTGCACGAACCGCTCCGGGCCGACCTTCTGTACGATCTCCTCCATCTCCTCATAGGAGCGCCCGTCCTGCACCGTCAATGCACGGTACAGGGGCACCCCATCCTCAGACACCGGAAGCATGGAGACGGTATGGGAGCTGATGCAGATCCCCTTGATCTTTTTCGCCTCTTCCTCCCCGATCTGCCCGGTGACTGACCGCAGGATCTGGCAGACGTGCTCCCACCATTCCTCCGCGTCCTGCTCCTGCATGTTCAGTCCCGGGTTATAATGCGTACTGGGACGGCTCTCCTCTGCAGCCACCTCTCCATCTGAGCGGAGAATGATCGCCTTGATATTCGTCGTTCCCATGTCCATACCAACCACATAAGTGTATCCTGAATCCATCCTCACGCCTCCTGAATCTGCATGATGCACTGAAACAAAAACATAAACCATCCCCTGCCGGCAGGGGTAATACAACACAGGCCAGGATTCGGTTCCACAGTCCTCTATGAACCCTCTTCCCGGCCTGCAACCTCATGCAATTTTACTCAGCTTCTTCGTCCAGCTCAAAGAACAGAGTCGTATACCTTCCCATATCATAGAAGACTGGCTTTACCCGGACCGGCAGCTTCGGCTGGATCGCCCTTGCCTTCTTACGGTTGATCCCGAGGATAACGGCATTGATCGCCGGGCCTTCGTCAAACTCCACCTCACCGCAGACATACTTCAGCCCGCGGTCCTCCAGCTCCAGGCGGGCATTCAGGACACCCGTAAAGACAAAGCTCTTCAGCTTCCCCGTTCCCTTCAGGGTGGTCCATTCGGTCTCATGGTATCCGCAGGTGTTGCAGGCGTGATGCGGAGGGAACTCGATCGCGCCGCACTCCTTGCATTTTCTGGCGTAGATCACGCCCTCCTTCAGCCCGTTCCAGAACTTCTCAACCACATGCTCCCTGTTCCAGAAGTCCTCTGTCCTGACTTTGATCCTCTCTTCGCTCATCTCTGCCCTCCTTAATAGTTTGCTTCCAGAATGATGGCGCGCACGTTCTGGGCACCGCCGAATCCACGCAGGAAGGTATGCTTAGGCAGCTTCTTGATCTGTCTGTCTCCT
>ODAI014723615.1_pt1 | contig 10488 bp, 8 predicted proteins | sample 1539321 | NCBI WGS metagenome assembly ODAI01 (sample SAMN02144231, study PRJEB22623) | gut metagenome | biome: sheep rumen | host: Ovis aries | place: New Zealand | reverse complement strand
TAGATATCTGCAAAGATCATATGGGCGATCCGCTCCACAATGGAAGCTGTATCCACGTTCATTGCATTGATCTCTTTCCAGATATCCTGCTCCTCATCAGTCAGAAAGTTGTAAGTATCTCCGGATCTGCCGATGTAGTTCTGTGAGAAGAGCCGGTTCAGGGATTCTGCTACTGTCTTACGCATACTGATGGGATCGACGTTGATGTTGTCAGCCATCAGGATGACGATGTTATCCAGATTGGCGGGCATATCCTGCGGCACATAGCGGATCAGGTACAGCAGCTTCAGCACATCCACATCGAGCGGCTCGATGCCAGCACCAGTAGCGGCGGCATTGGCACAGCGTTCGATTACACGGCGAATGGAGCCGTCCAGGAATTCATGGATGGAATCATAGAAGCTGAAAAGCGGAGCCAGGTTGTATTCGTCGCCTGCCTGGATTTTCTTCACAGCAATCTGGAAACCATCCAACATGGAACGCTCTGCACCGGAGTAGTGTTTGCCTGCGTTGCCGTGCTTGCGGATCTCAGAAAAGATCTTCTGGATCAGCAGGAACTGATACGGCACGAACGGGAAATTGATGGCAAATTCCTGCGGGCCGGAATAGCCCTTGATGTCCAGCATGGCATCCTTGAAGGTAAACAAATTGCGCAGGACAGAATCGCTCTGGGTATAAATGCCTTCCAGCAGTTCTGTTGCAGTATTTGTCTTCTTCAGGAGACGTTTTTGAATCACTTCATCAGCGGAGGAAGAAGTCAGGGACAGATGAACTTTAAAGCGGGCCTGAATACGGCTGAATTCGCTCTGTCGTACCTTAATGATCTCATCCAGCGCCTCCTGGCCGGTACACATGACCCAGACCTTTGCCCCGCAGGTACGCCCGATTTCTTCCACCAGGCTCTGCAGGTTGATCAGCATGTCAGTATCTGTGCCCACATACTGACCGACCTCGTCGATCATAAACAGGAGCCGGAAATCCTTCGGCTTCTTTTCCACATAAGTGCGGATCTCATCGGCCAGCAGTGCGATGCTCATCTCAACAGCACTCTTATCCCGGAACCAGGAATCAGCATCCTTTTCCGTCATGTCCAGCACTTCCATGAGCGTGGGCACAATATACTTGCCATTGAAGGAGAACGCCTTCCGGGCCTGCTCCCAGGGCATGCCGCGTTTCTCTTCAAACACCCTGCGGAATTCTTCAGTCTTTCCAACCTGCTCGATGTAGTACTCCATCTGGGCTACTTTCAGGTTTTCGCCATAGAAGCCCAGGTGATTGTAGAACATCTTGGCAAAGACGCGCAGCACAGCGGTCTTGTCCTTGTTGATGGAACCTTCAATGTCAATATTAAACAGGATGGTCTCCGCTTTCACACGGGTTGCCCGGTCGATCAGCATGAAGGTAGCCGGATCATCGGAGAATTTCTCCCGGAACATTTCGACGACTGTTTTACCGTCGATTTCCTTATTCTCTAGAATGTAGGAGAGCATCTTGAGCAGGTGAGATTTACCACTGCCAAAGAAACCGGAAAGCCATACGCCGATATCTGCATTGGGATTGTCGAACATCTCGCAATAGTAATTGAAGAAGGTCATGAAGTGCTTCTTCAGTTCGCGGGTGATGACGTATTCCCGCACTTCCTGCTTGATAACATCCAGATCATCCTGATTGACTTTGATGACACCATTGATTTTCCGGTTGATATCATCCTGGAACATGTTTTGAATTCGCATTTCAGTCTCCTCCTTATTACACAGCGGTAAAGGCGCGATAGTATCCATTCGGTGTCAACCGGTCAAACAATCGGAGTGCACTCTTGTTAAAAGTGCCTGGGTACATGACAAGAATCGGAATATCCGAGAAATGTGGCTGCAATGCCTCCAGCAGTGCGTGAACTCGCATAAAAGGGAACACGTCTCCAACGCCCGTCAGCAGGAGCACATCTCCTGGCTGATGGGGTGAGTATTGCAGCTTTTCCACGAAGGCTTCCGGCGTAGCAAATGCCTGCAGCTGTTCCAAAAGGAACTCTGATCCTTCATCGTCCTCCATCACTGCGATCTCATCCTGAATGCCCATGTCCTCACAAATGGAGAGAAATGTCTGGTAGAGATTGCATTCGATCAGATGGCAGTTCAGCGTCTGATCTGTCGTCAGCTGACGAATAAAGTGCTGCACCGGCATTTCATCCTCTGCCGCATAGCAGAAGATACGGATGTTGACCTCGTTGGAAAGACCGTCCCCGGTTAGAAACCCATGGCTCTGAATCAGCGCACGAAGCGCATCCAGCCTCTCGGTTAATTCATTCATGTCCTGTCCTCCCGATTTAATCCAGGCAGTTGAAGGCGGGCAGCATTGCCTCATCATGGTTGGCGCGGATCGCGTTTTCCAGCTGTGAGTCCAGCCAGACCGGATTCAGATGATCCGCATCCGTGGCATCCAGATACTCATTCTCCACCAGCACCCGGAGCAGCACCTGCTTTGCCTTTGCGACCGTTGTATCACTCCAAGCGGCGACGGAGTCGATCTGCTCCTGCAGGCGGATGAAGTAAACATTCAGATCCCGACGACCAAAGCTCATATCGCGATTGCGATATTTCTCACCAATGACCGTCACCATGAAATCCCATACCAGGCGGTTGTATTTCATCATCGCGTACAGGCACACCTGCTTGGCGGTGTCCGATGGCTGGGTTGCAATCATCGCTACTAAGGATTCATCATTCATGCCATGCAGCCGTTTGATGCAAGCCAGCGCTTGTGAGCGGATCTGCTTCTCAGTCGGATACTGAAACAGGTTTTCCGCAATAATCCGCTGAACAGCTTCTTTATCAGTTAAACCTTCCATCAGGAGCTTTGCTGTGGTGCGCATCTCATAAAACATAAACTGCTCCCGGGTGATGGAAGCCTTATACTGCGCTGGCTCCTGAGGGGCCGAAATCTTCTCATCTGTTTTCATATCATCACTCATCCCGGTGTTATTGTCCCGTCTTTAATGTGGTAAGCCTTTTTTCTTGCTTCGCAGAACCTGATAACTTCCTCGGCACACTGATTATAGAACTTCTTATGTGCGGAGTAAGCGGAGACTTCTTTGCTGTAATTCGTCCTGCCGAAAATAATCTTGTCTGTGAACTCGATGGCTTTCAAAAGCTCATCCAGCTTTTGATCAATCAGGTTCGGGGTTGGATAAGGCTCAACGCTGACCCATGTTTTACATCCTTTATCGTGGAGTGCTTTCAATGCCGCAAGCCGCTCTGTGTATCCTGCGGAATAAGGTTCCATACGCTGCCTGAACTCTTCTGATAGAGAAACCAAGGTAATACCGTATTCGTTTTTCTTGGAACATTCGGCCAGTTCTATTGGCAGAATTCCTTTCGTGAGGACAGTGCATACAATATCGTTTGCGTTTAGCTTTTTGATAGCGTCCAGGCTCATTTGTGCTATTTCATCATACCCATACATGAAAGGATCTGTCGTAAAGCACAATTGAACTGTTTTGATTTCATGCTTGAGTCTCGGGATTTCAGCGTCCAGCAATTCGAGTGTGTTGCTCACGAGATACGGTTCCAGCCAGTCTTCGTATGAAGCCACCTGGCCAAAGCGCTTCTTCATCATAAAAGCATAGCAAGGATACTTACAGCCATGAGCACAGCCAAGAACGTGGTTCATGGTAAAGTCGCCATATTCAACTCCGGTTTTATACAGCATCGTCTTCCGCTGTATGTATCCCTTTACTTGCTTCATTACTGCAGCCTCCTGATGGTGACTTTAGTTCCATTTTCTTTATCATCCCAGGCTTCACTTTTCTTGCCCGTGGGTGTAAAAGGTGGATCGCGAAGGATAGCTATCTTACCATTTCGTTCCTTACTTTTTAGACAACCCTGTATCATATCCAAGCGGCAGATTAATCCAAATCTGTTGTAGAAACCTGCTATAAATTTCTTATAGCGTGTGTTAACCTCACAGTCTTGGATATAGCGGTCAAGCTTTTCTGATACATCTTTTTCGGTAACTATATCGCCCTCAACTGTGGAATCAACATCCGGCATTGTGTCGAAAATACTGATCTGACCGCCTGACTGAACATTCAGATATAGCTCATCTTTTCGACTTAACATATTCTGTGCCATTAGGAAGCAAGCGTCCGGATGATCGCTAACATGTATCATCCTATATTTAGGGCGATGCTCTTTTTTTAATCGAATTGGCATATCTAAGACGTAGGTATGCCTTGTTTTCAGATGCTCCCTGTAGGCTGTCGATAAGCGCATTTCAGCTTGGTAACCATCGATATGACCATTTTGATATTCTCTGACAATAGATTTCCAATAATCGCCACCTGCAATATCGTTCAGAAGCCATTCTGACTTCTGTGATGCATCGACTGGTGTAGGATCATACTCAACCAAGTCATCCAGATCTCTGAAGGCAGCATCATTTGCATAGTCAACTTTCAGCACTTGACATGCATCCCGGAAGAAGCCAAAGGAGTTGAAGTTAATTAACATCTCGAAAGAGCGAAATTCAAATCCCTGGATCTTAGCAAACAAATGCGAATCCAATGCCTTTATTCCATAAGGATCTATGTACAGGAAAACATTGTCTCCTTTTCGACCAGACAGAATTGAACAAATTTTGTCTTCAAATCTTCCTTCAACCACATTATATTTGCCTGGAAAAGATGGCGCTGAGGACATATTATTTCTAAGTTCTTCCGCATGGTTAAGCTCAATAAAATAAGGATGAATGGCATCTTGAACCTCCCAAGGCTTTAGACTACTTCTCCCTGTACTGCTTTGGATGCAGCGAGCGGCAATCATGGGTGATCCATCCTGACCATCATCAAATTTTCCTTTCCCGGCAAAGCAATCCACATAATAAATAGGTTTATAGGTTAAAAGCACCTTCTGGAAGTACTGAGGTAGATATCCTTCCAAAAGAGTGTCCTTGATTTTTGACCATTCTTTCTTTTCTTTGAAAAAACCTGTCTGATCCTTTGCCACGTGCGGTGCTCCTCCTCAACCTGAAACGTCTTTTTCCGTCGGCAGTAACTCCATTACATCCCCAATGTCACAATCCAGAGTCTGACAGATTTTCATCAGCACATCCATGCTGACTGTCTCACCCTTAGAGAGCTTTGTGATTGACGACCAACTGATACCGGACATCGCCTGAAGATCTTTTTTCTTCATGTCTTTATCAATCAGTAGCTTCCACAATTTTTTGTAACTGACTTCCATAGCCTCACCTCAAATCCTCTCTGATGACGGTGTTTCTTACAACTGCATCCGAGTACGTATATCATTATAGCATGTCGACTAGAAATGCACAACAAGAATCTTCGAGATCTCACGAATAAACTTTGATTTTGGATTGTAGATTCGTGCATAATCTGCTATAATGATGTTTGTTTCATTCTGGGAACTTTTACGAAAGGAACTGGCGCGATGGCGACGTACAGAAACGATCTTGAACAGTTTATCTATGAGTACTGTTTCGACGAGATTTTCCAGGCAGCTTCTGTCTTTCTTTCCATGCATCCCACTGTGCTGGATCTCTCGTTTTCACGAATAAAATATCCTGAATCAGCAAACGTGCTGAGTCTTTTGCCTGAGTTTGCCACAAACATAACTATCGATGGTGATCAGCTTTCATTTGATGCAATTATGAGCGGCATCATCGAGCTTACCGAAGAAACCTACAATGGCATAAAAACAGCGGAGCTTAACCAGTGGTTGCGTATTTCATGTGTTGCTACCGTCACTGACAAGTTGGAGTCTTTTGTTGTCAACAAAATCGTTACCTACAAGAAGGGTGCAGATGAGAGCAAAGAAGGCGTTGCTGCTTCACCAAATATCGTTCCCATCATTCGAAAAGATGAGCTCGACCAGGAAGCCGAAGCCTTCCTCTCTGTGCATTACGCAAAAGCGCTTGAAGAGCCATGTGCTGTACCTATTCTGGAAATTGCGACGAATGAGTTTAAGCTTAATGTGGTACAGGGAAAGTGCATTACTCAGGATTTTAGCGTTTTCGGCCAGATCTGTTTTGCCAGTGGTGATATAGATCTTTATGATCCGTTCGATGACGGCCCCAAAAAAGTAACGGTACCACGAGGAACAATTGTCATCGATGCAATGACATATTTCGACAGAAACATCGGCTGTGTAAATAATACTCTCGCCCATGAAGTTTACCATTGGTATCGTCATCGGCTATACGCAGCAGTAAAAATGCTCCTGCAAAGGAAGCAAGTCATTGCACACCGGTGCCCTGCTGTAAATCTATATCCCAAAGAAAATGAGCCCTGGACAGATGAACAGCGTATGGAGTGGCAAGCAAATAAGATCGCTCCACGTATCCTTATGCCCATATCAACGTTCACGCGAAAAGTCCAAGCTCTGCTTTCAGAGTATGACTATGAAAACACAGAAGACAAGGATGCCGTCATGGAATGCATCATTGACGAGCTTTCTGAGTTCTATCTGGTTTCCAAGCAGTCTGCCAAGATTAGGCTTATCGACGCCGGATATGAGGATGCAGCCAGGGTTTACAATTATGACAACAACCCTGAGCCTGTGTTTTCCAGCATCGATCCCAGGGATGCGTTTTACGAATACCATGATAACCTTGAGTTTCGTAAGCTAATCGATTCCGGACTTTTCGTATATGCAAATGGATTCTTTGCTGTTAATGATCCCAAGTATGTGACCCACCAGCCTGACGGTACTCCAGTATTAACAGATTATGCCTGGAGTAATATCGGAGAATGTACGCTTCGGTTTTCCTATCGAAGGGTCAACGTACGGATACATGGGCAATATCATGCAGACACATTTCACCGTGATAATGAAAACACGTATGAAAAGCTCCCTCATTATGACGCAAGCAGGAATGCTTCTGTTGTTGCTTATGCCAGTGATCTTCAGGCAAAGCGTGCTGAATTCGAATCTCAGTATGCGCAGCATAAGCTTTTTACGAAGACATTCTGGCAGGCCGCGTTTGAAATAATGGAAATGAAAAAGTGGAACACGACGATATTCTGTAATGCCACTGGGCTTAATGAGATGGTCTATAGCCGTGCCAAGAATAACGACAAATCCCGCCCTGATGTTAGAACGGTTATTTCTATCTGTGCAGGTCTCGATCTTGATATCGGCATGACCAACCAGTTACTTGGCCTTGCCGGGCATACACTCAGCAATAGCCGCGAGGATCAAGCCTATAGTTTTGTCATCACCGGCTATAAAGGCCGAAGCCTCAACGACAGAAATGAATTTTTGCGTTCTGTCAACGTACCAGAGCTTGGCTCCAAGCAACGAAGATGACCTATTTCCTCTTGCCGTGCGCGATTAAAGCGCACGGTTCTTTTTTTTGCAAATTTCTCTAACTTCGAAAGTTAGACTCTATGAGCTAACGAACAGCGTATTATGGGTGTTTTGCAAATAAAAGACCGCTCAAATTTCTTGAAAATGCCAGCATTTACACGGATATTCACTAACTTTCAAAGATTTCCATTCTTTTTTCGCTGTCTATAGAATGTTACATGAAAGGGCCTTGATCAAGCCTTTGACGTCTGGTGTTCTGCAGAACTCATACCTCACGACCATCACGCCTGTTCCCAGAGCCCGGTCGCTCCGGCATCTGATAGGCTGGGACAGGCTGCAACCCGCACACTTTATATCAGAGGGCGTGCATCACTGAACGGAGGATCAGTTGATGACACGCAAAATGAGGCTGTTTACAGCGGTTTTCCGTTCGCGACCTATGCGAAGGAGAATCGCAAATGACGAACAGCGTAAAAACGAGTCCTAAAAAGACCTATTACCTGCCGGGAGATCCGTCTCGGACGCCCCTGACACATGAAGAGTTCTGTGATATCATGAGACCGTTCTGGAAGCAGCGGAAGCAGCTTCAGCGGGCTGGTGAGTGTAATGCACCCGCGCGACATGTTTGTATGTGTGACTGCACGGATTGTCCTTACCGGCGCTGCGGTAATACCGTCCCCATGGAAACGCTGGAAAGTATCGGCGAAGAGGTAGCTGACCCCTACTGCATGGAAGAAGCCGTTGCCAATCGTATCTTTGAGCAGCAGATCTACCGGTGTCTGCCGCAAATGGACACGATCGACAGGATCATCATCCGCTGCCTGGTACTCCATGAACGCAATGTGACTGAGCGCCAGCTGGCTGCTCTAATCAGCAAAGCCATCGGGAAAAAGTACAGCCACCAAGCGGTACACAAGCGGATACCTGCCACAGCCAAACGGCTGGCTGATCTGATGAATTACCCCTACTAATTGAACTAAGCCGAGGTTGGTACCAAAACCAGCCCCGGCTCTTTTTATGCCTTCTGATAATACACCATCTCATCGCCATCAGCCCGCAGCACCAATCCTGGTGCCCAGGGTGGCGTCCGGCCCATCTGTTCTGAAACTGCCTGTAGGGATACCTCCGGTGGGCATTCGATGATCAGCTCATCATGCACGTGTGCCACGATCCGGCTGGTACGCAGCGTTTGCATGGCATAACACAGGATGTCCCGGCTGATGGCTTGCACGATGTTTTCACAGAATTTGGGGCCGTAAGATTCCAGCCTTTCCCACTTTTTCGTGCTGCCAATGCCCATGTAGGTGATGGCATCGCCGCCGAACTGATTGGTGCCGATCTGGGGCTTGACGTAGCTGAGCCTGCGCCCGGAAGGGAGCGTGATGAACAGCATCCCGTTGGTGCAGGTAAATCTGATTCCATGGGTTTCCGTTTCGCTTTTGTCAATGACAGTCTCCATGACCGCCCTGTCCACGTCCCACCAAAGGCGGACAATATTGGGGTTGGATTCCCGCCATGCGTCCACCAGCGGCTTGAGTTCCTCCTCGGGAACACCCATTTCCAGTGCGCCCATTGCCTTCAGTGCGCCAACGCTGCCCCCATAGCCGAGGGCCAATTCAGCGACCTTGCCGCGCTGGCGAAGGTGGCCATTTACGCCGTGCTTCACCACGGGCACATGAAACATCGCCGACGCCGATGCGCAATAAATGTCGCCGCCCTCCAGGAACACCTTCTGCCGCCAGGCTTCTCCGGCCAGCCAGGCAATCACACGGGCTTCAATGGCGGCAAAGTCGCTGACAACGAACTTGTATCCTGGTGCTGGAATAAACGCTGTGCGGATCAGCTGGCTGAGGGTATCCGGCACATCATCATACAAAAGCTTGACCTGCTCATAATCCCCGCTGCGCACCAGCTGCCGGGCAGTGTCCAAATCCGGCATTTTATTCTGCGGCAAATTTTGCAGTTGGATCAGCCTTCCACTAAACCGCCCTGTCCGATTCGCGCCGTAAAACATGAACATGCCACGGGCACGGCCATCAGTGCACACCGCATTCTTCATGGCAATGTACTTTTTTACGCTGCTTTTCGCCAGCTGCTGGCGGAGAAGCAACACTTCCCGCAGCTCTGGCGGACAATCCTGCAGCAGTTCCGCAACAGCCTTTTTGCCAAGGGTTTCTGTCTCCAGCCCGTTGTCTGCCAGCCATGCCTTCATCTGCTGGACGCTGTTGGGATTCTCCAGTGCTGTCAAGCGCTGGATGGCTGCTGTCAGCTCATTCCGCGACTGCGTATCCATCTGGATTGCATTGTCCACCAGCTCCATGTCCAGCGCGATGCCCCTGTCATTGATCTCCTGATCCTGATGGTACTGATCCCATACCTGCTCCGGAACAGGGTAGTTCCGCAGCCTGTTCTGGATTGCCATTTCCGTTTCCACATCACGGATGTTGTACGCCTTGAAGGTTTCCCATTTCTGCCGATCATGGGATGGCAGGTTCCGGGTGCGTCCGCCGTTGGTTTTGCTCGGCGCACAGGGCTGGCAGAAATATCGGATCAGTTCTTTGCCCTCCGCCATTTTCTGTTTGTCCAGGCCCAGCACCGCGCCTGCTCCGGCCAGGGACAGCGGCAGGCCCAGATATGCTGACCATACCATGGTGCAGCGCCATCCGGCAGGATTCAGGAAGCGGGCACAGTCCGTCGACAATGGGTTCTTGTCATGAAAAGGATCAAGCGAAAGGCCCAAGTCAGATAGGTACCGGGACAGGCACACCCGCTCAAAATTGGCATTGAAGGCCCATTTGGTTACGGCGTCATCCGTAAGAGCAGCCACCACATCCTCCGGGATGTTTTCCCCGGAAGCCAGGTCAACCATCTGCACCTCGCCGCCGTCCACAGAATAGCCAAAGAGCAGAATCTGGAAATCAGGCGATTCCGCATATTTGTATACGCCACATTTCGCCAGATCCACGCTGCTGAAGGTTTCGATATCGATACTGATATTATTCACGCATACACCCCCCACAGAGAGAAAGGGTGGCAGACTGCTCCGCCACCCTGTTTTTCCCGGATTAGTTCAGGAAATCCTCATCACCATCATCCACGGCATCAAAGTCGTTGCTGGCGTTGGTGTGTCCGCCAAGGGGCTCGCCGTCGCGGATCTTCTGGATGT
>ODAI014468869.1_pt1 | contig 10488 bp, 11 predicted proteins | sample 1539321 | NCBI WGS metagenome assembly ODAI01 (sample SAMN02144231, study PRJEB22623) | gut metagenome | biome: sheep rumen | host: Ovis aries | place: New Zealand | reverse complement strand
CCGGGGCTTTTCGCATTCTTCCTATCCATTGTCCGCGATTGTCCACCCGGGCGGACAATCGCGGACAATGCCCTCCTATTCCCCTAGAGAACCCCTACCATTCCCCTACCGATCCCATCCATTTTCGCACCCCAATCTCCGGCTCCGCAACACACCGTATCAAAAAAAAAACTTACAGATTCCAAAAAAAAACGTATCTTTGCAGTTCGGAATATATAATAAAAAAACAACAAATATGCTGAAACACAAACCGATAGCATCCACTTTGGCCGTGGCACTGGCCGCCACAATGCTGCTCTTCACCTCGTGCGTGCCCGAAAACGCCGACCCCGCCGCCGACCTCCCCAAAGGCGCCATCCGCCTCGTATCCGAAGGCTTCCGCAGCGCAGGCGGCACCAAACTCGGCGTCGACGCCCTCGGCGCCAATGTCCACTTCATCGCCGGCGACTCGCTTTGGGTCAACGGCCAACCGGTCGAAGTGAAGCAGTCGCGCACCACCGCCTACATCCAGCTGCCCGACGACATGGAGACCTCCGAACTCATCGCCGTCTATCCCTACAGCATCGTAAAAGCCTATGACGAGGGCGCCGGAACCATCGACGTCCAGCTGCCCGGCAGCTACCAATACCGGGTCGACCCCAACACCGGCCGCCAAAACGTGCAAGCCCCCCTCTTCGCCCGCCTCGCAGCCCCCTCGGCGGGCACCAACGAAGGCCGCACCCTCCAATTCAGTCACCTCTCCGCCGCCATCACCCTCGCCATCAAAAACAGCACCTCGGCCGATATCATGCTCCAAAATGTTGAGTTGAGCCAAGAGAGTGGCGAATCCTACCTTTGGAGTTGTCAAAAAATTTATATCGACAATCCGGAATTTTGGGCATACTACAATAATGAACCTCCCATCTATGATTTCCCAGAAATCGAAGGTACCGGTGACGATGGGCTGGGGCACGGAGAATACTATGGCGAGAGCATACACATAGCATTCGGTAACGCCGATTGCATTATCCCTGCCAATGAAACCCGATACATACAAATACCGGTTATCCCCATAGACCCGCAATATGCTAACCCAATTACTGTCAAAGTTAGTGCAAAACATGCAGAGGAGGCCGCGATAACCAAGTTCGAATACAACTATAAAAAAACGCAACCGAATGAAGTAGAGTTTTCACTTCCCGGTGGCAGCATGGACTATGCACCTATTGACCTCAATCCCAACAGTAACGACCTTTACGACGGGGCATTCTCCGTCAGTGCCACAAAAAAAGTGCTCTTCTCCAAAGGCAACCTTCGCTATAAATTCCCGGCAGCCAACGAGACCGAGAACGAAAACTACTTCAACAACATCAACAATTGGGCCATGAATGACAACCAATACACCATCAACCCCATCACATACACCACCCATTCTTACGGCCAAACACCCCCCTGCTACGTTAATGAAAATAGCGTAACGGGAACCACCTGGCTAGAATTTTTCATGTACGGTGCCAATGGCAACACGGTGCATCCCCGCACCGCGCCAAACAACCCCGACGCCAACGCCCTGCACAGCAACATCCAAAACACCGCAAACGATTGGGGAAAACGGTTCGGCGACCGGAATTGGTTTACACTTACGAAAGACGAATGGGCATATCTGTTCAACACATCAAGAATGGTACTTAGAGGCGTAGAGACAACCAGGGCATATTACGGACGTGCGGCGATGTGGGCCATAGTCAACGGAGTAGCGGGAGCCATCATCTTTCCCGATAAATATTGGTACTTATCTAACACCAAAGCAGCCTACGAAGTCAATGAGACCACCACCCCCAAATGGTCCGAGATGGAAAAATATGGCGCCGTGTTTTTACCCACTACGGGATATTTGGCATTTTCCAGTTCTAGTTTAACATATGGTTCTAGTTCAACACATGTAAACCATATAACTAACCAAAAGCCTCCTGCTAGATTTTGGGCTGCATCAACAACGGATGGCGAGCAAGATTATATAAGATGCACCAGCGCCACGTCAGGCCAGTATGATGACAATGTTGCATTCACAACAGCGGAACAAGGTACAGAAAACACAACTCGATTTATGTATGCTGTACGACTGGTACGTCTCGCTACTGCTACGAACTGATCTGATACCTCAAACACTTAAAACAATCAAACAGAATGGAACAGAACAAACAAAAATATACAGCACCCGAATTGACGGTGGTGACTTTCGCAGCAGAGCGGGGCTATGCATTTTCCCTTAAAATGACGGATTTTCAGCGTAATACCGAACTGCTCATTATCGGAGGAGACTCTCCGATCGACAATTACGACGTCCGCAACAACCCCGACGGATCATATATCGACAACCCCAGCAACAACTTCTGGAATTTCTAAATAGCGATTTTCTCTATGCACGACAGGGCGATAGAGCTCATGCTGCGGCACCGCAGCATACGGCGGTTCACCGACCAGGCGGTGAGCGAGGAGTTGCTGCGCGAGATAGTGGAGTGCGGCCTGCGGGCTTCCAACACGGGCAATATGCAGCTCTACAGCGTCATTGCCACCCGCGAGGAGCCCCTGCGCAGCCAGCTGCTGGAGCAGCACTTTGGCCAATGTGCCACCGCCCCCCTGCTGCTCACCGTCTGCACCGATGTGCACCGCTATCACCGCTACTGCCAAGTCAACCAGTGCGACGAGCCCTACGGCAACCTGCTGTGGTGGGCGTCGGCACTGGTGGATGCCAGCCTCTTCGCGCAGAACCTCTGCCTGGCAGCCGAGGCGCATGGCCTGGGCTTCTGCCATTTGGGCACGGTGATGTACAACACAGCCCGCATCGCCGCCCTGTTGCAATGCCCCGAGGGGGTGGTGCCCGTCATCGCACTGGCCCTCGGCCACCCCGCCGAGGAGGGACGCCTCAGCGAGCGCATAGGCCCCGACGGCGTGCTGCACAGCGAGACCTACCACACCTATACCGACGACGATATCCGCCGCATACATGCCGTGCGCGACAACGACCCCTTCAACCAGGAGATGGTGCGCCAAAACGGCACGCGCAACTACTGCGAAATCTTCACCACCAAGCGCTACCCCCGCCAAACGAACGAAAGCATCAGCGCCTCGCTGGAAGCTTTCCTCCAGCAAGCCGGCATGATACAAAAGAAATACTAGAATATCTAGAAAATCTAGAATATCTAGAAAATCTAGAAGAAACGAAAACAAAACCATGACAGAAATCACACGCACCTTCGACCTGCTGGACCACCTCGTGGAACGCTATCCGAAGGACGACATACTGGCCGGCAAGGTGGATGGCGAATGGGTGCGCTATTCGTCGCACGACTACTACAAATTCGCCCACTACCTGGCCTACGGCCTCTGCGAGATGGGGCTCAAGGAGGGCGACCGTGTGGTTACCATGAGCGGCAACTGCCCCGAGTGGAACTTCATCGACATGGCTCTCTCTATGAGCGGTATCATCCATGTGCCCATCTACCCCACCCTCTCCACCGAAAACTACCACCACATCCTGCAGCACAGCGAAGCCTCGGCTGTGTTCGTCAGCACCCGCATGCTGCTGAGCCGTCTGCGCCCCGCGCTGGATCAGCTGGCGGAGAAGCCCCAAATCTACACCCTGGCACAGGTGGATGGCGAGCACCGCACACTCGAAATCCTCAAACTCGGCATCGCCAACCGCGACAAATGGATGGGTGAAATAGAGCGTCGCAAGCGCGAGATACAGCCCGACGACTGGACCACCATGATCTACACCAGCGGCACCACCGGCCTGCCCAAAGGCGTCATGCTCAGCCACCGCAACCTCTGCTCCAACTTCTTGGCCCACGCACAGGTGCAGCCCATGGACTCGCGTTGCCGCGTCCTCTCCTTCCTTCCGCTGAACCACATCTACGAGCGCTCAATGAACTACCACTTCCAGTACCTCGGCATCAGCATCTACTACGCCGAGAGCCTGGGCACCATACAGCAGAACATACAGGAGATACAGGGCCACGGCTTCTGCGCCGTGCCGCGAGTGCTGGAGATGGTCTACGACAAGCTCTACGCCGCCGGCAAGGACTTCTCGGGCCTGAAGAAAGCCATCTATGACTGGGCCTTCAGCCACGGTCGTCGCTACGACTACACGGGCCTGCGCAAGTTCTCGCCCATGTACCAGCTCAACCAAAAGATCCTGGACCGACTGGTCTACAGCCAGTGGCGCGAGAAATTCGGCGGCAACCGGCTGACCATCATCACGGGTTCGAGCTCGATCCAGCCTGACATGATCCGTGTCTTCGCCGCTGCCGGCATCAACATCTACGAGGGCTACGGCCTCTCGGAGACCAGCCCCGTTATCGCCGTCAACGACCCCGCCCACAAACAGGTCAAAATCGGCACTGTGGGACCTGTGCTTTCCGGTGTGGAAATGAAATTCGCCGACGACGGCGAAATCCTCACCCGCGGTCCGCACGTCATGCTTGGCTACTACAAAGACCCCGAGTACACTGCCCAGGTGATCGACCCCGACGGATGGTTCCACACTGGTGACATCGGCACCCTGGTAGGTGGCAAATACCTGAAAATCACCGACCGCAAGAAAGACATCTTCAAACTCTCGTCCGGGAAATACATCGCCCCGCAGCTGATAGAGAACATGCTGCGCGGGTCGGAATACATCGAGCAGGTGATGGTCATCGGCGAAAACGAGAAGTGCGCCGCCGCCATCATCAGCCCCAACTTCAACACGCTCCACTTTTGGGCGCTCAAGTACAAACTGCACTACCGCGACAACGCCGAGCTTATCGCCATGCCGCAGGTGCACGACAAGTACAAAAAAGTGCTCGAGGTCTACAATAAAGAGCTGGCGCCGCACGAACAAATCAAGCTTTTCCGTCTGGTGACCGACGAGTGGACACCCGCCAACGGTCTCCTCTCCCCCACCCTGAAACTGCGCCGCGCCCCGCTGATGGAGAAGTACAAGGAACTCATCGCCGACATCTTCGGCAAGGAGAAACCTTCGCAGAATGCTTTCTTCTCGGCCTTCAAGAGCGTTGAACTGCCCACCATGCCGTGGAAGAAGAATTGAGCTTATTCGGATATAGATATACAACATGGCGAAAAAAGGAATATATAGCGTATGGCTGATGGTGGCAACAGTGCTGCTGATGGCGGGGTGTCGCAGCCAACAAGAGCGCGCCTACATCAAAGATGCTCCGCGCGGCACACAAAGCGATATCACCAATAACTATACCTCTGTCATACAGCCCGACGACCTGTTGTACATCTACGTCTACAGCGAGACCCCCGAGACCGCCCACCCTTTCAATGAAGAGACCAACAAAGGAACGACAAACGCGGTGGCGCAAGGCTACCGTGTGTCGCCAAGCGGCAACATACAGTTCCCCGTATTAGGCACGCTGGAAGCCGCCGGCAAAACACAGGCCGAGTTGGCCGACATGTTGGAACGTCGCCTCCGAAACGAGAACTACGTGAGCGACGCCATTGTGACCATCACCATGCTGAACTTCCACGTGTCGGTGATTGGCGAAGTGAAACGGCCACGCCTGCTGCACAGCGAAAACGGGCGCATGACCATCTTCGAAGCCTTGGCACAATGCGGCGACATCACCGAAGATGGGTTGCGCACCAAAGTGGTCGTGGTTCGGAGCAATCTGGACGAGCAAATGGTGGACACACTGGACCTGACCAGCAAGGACGTTTTCTCCTCTCCCTACTACTACCTACAGCAGAATGACATCGTATATGTGGAGCCCACCCCTAAGAAACGCCGCCGCGCCTACCGCAACGAGGACTGGCCAAAATACATGAACATGGGCGTATCGGTACTCAATATGGCATGGCGAACCATTTATTCAATCCGTCTGCGCGATTCTCTTATCAATCGAAACAACTAGAAACCAATCGTGTATAAAATAAATTTGGCCATATGGGGAAAAAGTAGTACTTTTGCACCCGTTTTTTGAGAAAAGCATTCAATCTGTCCCATGGTGTAACGGTAGCACTACAGATTTTGGTTCTGCCTGTCGAGGTTCGAATCCTCGTGGGACAACAGAGAACAAGTACGCCACTCACTGTCGAGTGGCGTACTTGTTTGATGGGGGACTGAGATTACCTACCGCAGCCCCCTACCGGTACGGAAAAAATCAGCGCTCAGCGCGCATAGGATTGGTGAGGAAATCGTGGTAAGCCAAGCGGATACCATCTTCCAGTTCGGTCTTGTAGGTCCAGCCAAGGGCTGTGGCCTTGGACACATCGAGTAGTTTGCGCGGAGTGCCGTTGGGTCGCGAAGTGTCCCAATGGATAACGCCCATGTAGCCCACAATTTTTGCCACAAGCTCGGTGAGTTGGCGAATGGAAAGCTCGCGTCCAGTACCGGCATTGACGGTTTCGTTTCCCGAATAGTTATTCATCAAGAAAAGGCAAAGATTGGCAAGGTCGTCCACATAGAGAAACTCACGTAGCGGGGAACCGTCGCCCCAACAGGTTACCTCTTGGGCACCTGTCTCTTTGGCTTCGTGGAAACGGCGGATAAGCGCCGGCAGCACATGGGAGTGCTCTGGATGGTAGTTGTCGTTTGGTCCATAGAGGTTGGTGGGCATAACGGAGATATAGTCAGTGCCATACTGCCTGTTGAGGTATTCGCAGTATTTGAGGCCGCTTATTTTGGCCAGGGCATATGCCTCATTAGTAGGTTCAAGGGCACCTGTGAGCAAACACGACTCAGGCATGGGCTGCGGTGCAAGACGAGGGTAAATGCAACTGCTGCCAAGGAAGAGAAGCTTGCGGCAGCCATTCTGCCAGGCAGCGTGGATGACATTCATCTCGAGGACCATATTGTCGTACATAAAGTCGGCCAAAGCAGAATGGTTAGCCACAATGCCGCCGACCTTGGCGGCCGCGAGAAAGACGTATTCGGGACGCTCGGCAAAGAAAAAGTCCTCCACCTCGCGCTGACGGGTGAGGTCGAGTTCGGCATGCGTGCGAGTGATGATATTGGTGTATCCCTGCCGTTGCAGTTCGCGTACAATAGCGGAGCCAACCATACCACGATGGCCAGCAACATAGATTTTAGAGTCGTGGTGCATCATTTTACAATTCCTTTCTCTAGATATTCAGCCAAATTAGTACGTACCTTGGCGGCGGCACCCTCGGCGGCCACCTTTGCCATGTCGTGCTCCACCATCAGCTGCACCAGCTGCTGGAAAGAGGTCTTGGCGGGGTTCCACCCGAGCTTAGCCTTGGCCTTGGCAGGGTCGCCAAGAAGGTTCACCACATCGGTGGGGCGGTAGAAATCGGGGCTGACCGCCACAAGGGTTTTGCCCACGAGGTGGTCGGGACCGCTGACACAGATACCTTTCTCATCGATGCCACTGCCTTCGAACCGCAGTTCGATTCCAGCATTGCGGAAAGCGAGCTCGGTAAATTGGCGCACAGAATGCTGAACCCCGGTGGCGATGACAAAATCCTCCGGTCTGTCGTTTTGAAGTATAAGCCACATACATTCAACATAGTCCTTTGCATAACCCCAGTCGCGGAGCGAGTCGAGGTTGCCTAGGTAGAGACACTGCTGGTACCCCTGGGCTATACGCGCAGCAGCAAGGGTGATTTTGCGTGTGACAAATGTTTCGCCACGGCGTTCGCTCTCGTGGTTGAAAAGAATACCCGAACAGCAGAACATATTGTAAGCCTCGCGGTACTCCTTGACAATCCAAAAGCCATAAAGCTTGGCGACGGCATAGGGACTGTAGGGATGGAACGGCGTGTCCTCGTTTTGGGGCACCGCCTCGACCTTGCCATAGAGTTCGGACGTAGAAGCCTGATAGATGCGACATGTCTTTTCGAGATGACAGGCGCGGACTGCCTCCAAGACACGGAGAACGCCGGTGGCATCGACATCGGCGGTAAACTCCGGCGAGTCGAAGCTGACCTGGACATGGCTTTGCGCGGCGAGATTGTAGATTTCGTCTGGACGGACAAGATCGACCACCTTTACGATGGACATAGAGTCGCCGAGGTCGGCATAATGAAGGTGGAAATGAGGCATGCCTTCAAGGTGGGCAATGCGCTCACGATAGTCTACAGAACTGCGGCGGATAATGCCGTGGACCTGGTAGCCTTTTTCGAGGAGAAACTCGGCGAGGTAGGAACCGTCCTGGCCGGTGACACCAGTGATGAGAGCCGTCTTGGTCATATAGTTGATTTCTTGTTTTTCCAGTATATAATTTGGGGGATAACGAGGTCTGAAATAAAATATTGTATCCAAAATAAAAAAGCTGCATTTTTTTTACAGCAACACAATAAACAATGTGAAAATGAGTTATCGGGAATGTGAAAAAAGGAATAAAAAAACATAAAGCAAAGCAATTGCTGGCCATGTTGACCCTGCTTACGACATTGGGAGCTTGCCTGCAGGCACAAGAACTGCGTATGGTCAAGAAGAGCTTTAACGACAATCCGCAGCGATTGTCCATAAGCGAAGAGCCCGTCAGGGTGATCAATCTTGCCTCCAGGCAAAACCGCAAGCTGGAGGGCGAGCACTATACGTTCGCCACGGTACTCGACGGCGACACCGTACCGATGTACAACCTGCGCGAAGTTACCTGCTACTCCTCCGGCATGCTCCTCACACCCAAGGAAATCAAGTCCAACTCCAAGCTCATCCGCAACGTGCGCCTCATGCTCCCCTACGCCCGCGAAGGCAAACGGCGCCTTGACGCGCTGGAAGTCGAAATTGCCAACCTCCCCAAAAAAGAGCGTAAAGCCGCCATCAAGGCCGCCGAAAAGCAGCTGATGGACGACTATAAGGAGGACCTCTCGAAGTACACCTTCTCACAAGGCCTGGTGCTCATCAAACTCATCGATCGCGAAACCTCACGCACGGCCTACAACATCGTCGGCGAGCTCCGCGGCGCCTTCCGCGCCGGCCTCTACCAAGCCCTGGCGCGCCTCTTCGGCTTCAACCTCAAAACCAAGTACGACCCCAAGAACGACAAGAAAGACGACCTCATCGAGCGCATCGTCCTCTCCATCGAAAGGGGGCAGCTATGAGCAAGGGCTACTCTTTCCTGAGCACCGTTCCGCTGCGGGCTGAACCCTTCGACCGCGCTGAAATGGTCAACCAGCTCCTCGCCGGCGACACCTTCGACATCCTGCAACGTGACGAAAAATGGAGCCGCATCCGCCTTGACTACGACGGCTACGAGGGCTGGATCGACAACAAGCAGTATACCCCCTACGACTCCGCCGCCGACCTCGCCGAGCGCCTCTTCCTCGGCACCCCCTACCTCTGGGGCGGACGCTCGCTCTCCGGCATCGACTGCTCAGGCCTCGCCCAGGTATGCTTCAAGGCTCTTGACATCTGGCTCCCGCGCGACGCCTCCCAGCAGGCCACCTGCGGCGTCGAAGTCTGCGCCTGCGACCCCCAGCGCGACGACCTCGCCTTCTTCCACAACCCCAACGGACGCATTGTCCACGTCGGCATCTGCCTCGGCGACGGACGCATCATCCATGCCTCCGGACAGGTTCGCATCGACACCCTCGACCACCACGGCATCCTCGTCGCCGACGCCTACTCCCACCGCCTCCACTCCGTCCGCCGCGTAAAATAATTTCGCCATATCGCAAAATATTAGTACTTTTGCAGCCGTAAACAAGAAAAACAACAGACAATGTCCACCCTCGAACTCAACAACCTCTGGATGTACATCCAAGGCATGTCGCTTGCGCAAGACGAGCGCGAGTGGCTCGCCGGCAAGCTCCTGGAGCCTCCGTTGGAAGACCCCGAGACCGTCCGCCAGAAAGCCTTCGTCAAAGAGTCGCTCTGCCGCGCGCTCAAAGAAGTGGAAGATGCCAAGCGCGAAGGCAGAAAACTCCAGACGCTTGATGAATTTCTCGAAGAGCTGCAAGAGGAGAACCAAGTATGACGGTGACCATATTTCTTCACGACGAATTCAAGCGGCAATTCCGTCGCTTGCACAAGAAATACCATTCTCTGGCAAATGACCTCAAGGATTTTCAAAACGAACTGGAATCCAACCCTTACCAAGGCGCAGACCTTGGCGGCGGCGTGCGCAAGATACGCATGGCCATCTCCTCGAAGGGCAGAGGCAAAAGCGGCGGCGCCCGCGTGCTGACTCTCAACATACTAGTCCGCGACAATGCTGAAATAACACTCCTCACCATCTACGACAAGAACGAGATAGACAACGTCTCCGACGAATACATCAAATGGCTCGTCGCCGAGGCAGGAAAATAAAAGCAACCCATCTGTAAACGCATTTTAAGACAAACAGGCAAACATATTATGGCAGAACTGACCGAACAAGAACAAATCCGCCGCAATTCCCTCGCCGAGCTCAAGAACCTCGGCATCAACCCCTATCCGGCCGCCCTCTACGAGGTGAATGCCACCGCCGCCGACATCCTCGAGCGCTTCCCGCAAGACAACACGCTCTTCCAGGACATCAGCTTCGCCGGCCGCAT
>ODAI010296339.1_pt1 | contig 10488 bp, 5 predicted proteins | sample 1539321 | NCBI WGS metagenome assembly ODAI01 (sample SAMN02144231, study PRJEB22623) | gut metagenome | biome: sheep rumen | host: Ovis aries | place: New Zealand | reverse complement strand
GCCCGACGTCTGCAGGAAGCCTCCGTTTTCTCCGGGCACTGCCCTGCTCCCCCATTCCAGAGCGTCCAGGATCTGCTGGCCTGTGACTTCAATAACGCAGAGCATGTTGCCGAAGGGGTGTACGGAAATGATGTTTCCGAAAGTGACGTCGCCCTTTTCAATGTTGGCACGGACACCGCCGCCGTTTACAAGGGCAATGTCAGCTCCGGACTGATCGCGGTAGGCATCCGCAGACAGATCTCCCAGATTGGTCTCCGCCCGTCTTACCATACGGATGGGCTTTCCGTTGGCATCCTTCTCTTCGGGATCCTCGATGGTCAGCCTGACTTCCGCAGTTGCCACCACCCGGTTCATTTCTTCGTCCAGTTCTTTCTTTGCCAGATCCACCTTGTCACGAAGCTCTCCCTGAATATCCAGAAGCTCCGGCGCGGAGATCTTGTTGGACCAGGTCCAGATGCCGGTCTCTGCGATCTCACCTTCCGCAGAAATGTGAGTGTAGCCGATGCAGGACATCTTTGTTCCCACGGCAGAGCGGGTCACATCTTCCCCGTCTTTGTTTTTCATGACCACCTGGTCGGTGTCATGGCTGTGGCCATCCAGGAATACATCGATTCCCGAAGTGTTGGCGATCACATCCGCATAGGTCCAGGGCCTGCATTCTTCTTCATTTCCCAGGTGGGCCATGGCAAATACGAAATCGGCGCCCTCTTCCCTGGCGGCATCCACCGCTCCCTGCACGGCCTGATAGACCTTCTCTCCCGTTTCATCCTGCATGAAGCCGTAGACAAAATTCCCGTCCCCGTCCTGGAAATAGGCCGGTGTGGAGCTGCGGACCGTCAGAGGCGTCGTCACGCCTACGAAAGCGATCTTCTTTCCGGCCGCTTCCAGGATGACATAGGGCTTAAAAACCGGTTCGTCCTGATAGGTGAAGTTGCAGCTGATATAGGGGAACTCCGCTTTCCCAGTCAGCTCCAGGAAACGGTCCGTTCCGTAGTCGAATTCATGGTTGCCGGGTATGGCCACGTCATAGCCGATGGCATTCATCAGATTGATAATGTTTTCTCCCTTGCTAACGGTGCCGATGGGCTCTCCCTGGATCGAATCTCCGTCGTCGACCAGGATGGTCTCACAGCCCTTTGCCTCCAGGGTATCCCTGATCTTTGCAAGGCCCGCATAGCCAAAGCCCTGATCCACGCCGCAGTGAACGTCACTGGTGCAGAGAATATAGATCTCCCCGTTTTTCTCTGCCTGGGGCTCCTGGGCTTCCTCCGTTTCTTCAGCTGCGGCAGCTTCCCCGGTTTCCTCAGTCCCGGGCTCCGCCTCCGTTTCGGCAGGCTCAGCGGGCGCCTCCGTCTTTCCCGGGGCCGCGCAGGCCGTCATGGAAAGCATCAGAATGAAGGCCAGAAGCAGTGTCAGAATGTTACGTCTTTTTTTTCGCATGGTACTCCTCCTTTGAATGTATTTTGGTATCTCAACGGTCCCTTACATCAGACAGACGTCTGATTTGCCGGAGCCTGCTCCTTAACTGCGGCAGAGGCTTCTGCCTTTCCCGGAGGCTCTTTTCTCCTCCGCTCTGCCTGCTGCGGATCCCACCCGCATCACCTTATGCTGATACTGAAGAGATTGGTGTAATCCCCTTCGGAGACCGCTTCATGACGCACTCCGGAAGAAATTCCCGTTATGACCCTGTAGGAAAGTTCATTTTCCGAATCCGCGGGATCGAAGACCTCTCCATTATAAAGAACTGTCATTTCCACCCTCTCTCCACTCTCCGAATACTCCAGGGTCACATGAATGCGGGGCTCCCGGATCCTTGGAAAGAGGATCTGCTGGACCAGTTCTTCAAAGGCCAGGCGGATCCGGTATCTGGTGCGGGCGGAGACTCCGTTCTTCATGCAGTACTGATCGATCTGGGTGCCGGCGCCGGGGAAGTCGAACTCCCTGCCTTCCACCGCAAGCTCCAGGACCTTGAGCCTCTGGATGAATCTCCGGGTCAGTTCCTTCCGGGGATGGTCGAAGATCTGCTCCGGAGGGCCGTCCTCACAGATCCCGTTCTGGTCCATGTAGAAGACCCTGCTGCAGATGGCCCTGGCAAAATTCATTTCGTGGGTAACAATCATCATGGTCTTTCCGCTGCCGGCAAGGTCCCGGATCACCGACTGCACCTCTCCCACCATGGTGGGATCCAGGGCGCTGGTGGGCTCGTCCAGAAGGATCACCTCCGGATCCATGGCCAGGGTGCGGGCGATGGCGGCCCGCTGCTTCTGTCCTCCGGACAGCTGGTCCGGATAGCGCAGGGCCAGGTCGGAAAGGCCCACCCGGGAGAGCAGCTCCACGCCTCTGTCATAGGCTTCCTGCCGGCTCTTTCCCAGAAGATCCACCTGGGCCATCATGATATTTTCGATCACCGTCAGGTGGCCGAAAAGATTGAAGGACTGGAAGACCATTCCGATCCGGCGTCTGACCCGGGATGCATCATAGCGGGGAGCCGTGATCTCTTCCCCATCCACAAAGATCTGCCCCTCTGTGGGCCTCTCCAGCAGATTGATGCAGCGAAGCAGGGTGGACTTGCCCGTGCCGGAGGGTCCGATCACCGAAATGACGTCTCCGTCATTAATGACTACGCTGACGTCCTTCAGGGGCTCGGCATCTCCGTATTTTTTCCCCACATGCCTAAGTTCGATCATCTCTTCACCCCCTTCAGGATCTCTTCGGGACTTCTCCGCCTGGGATCGGTCCTTATTTCAATTCTGCTTACGACAGCTGTCAGAACAGCCTCCAGGATCAGATAGATGACTGCCACCGCAAACAGGGGGAAGAAGGCCTCGTAGGTCCTGCTTCGGATCAGATCCCCCGTCCTTGTCAGGTCCTGGACCGCGATGTAGCCCACGATGGCCGTGGCCTTGATAATGGCCGTGATCTCCGCCTTGTAGGAGGGCATGATATGGGGAATGGCCTGGGGCAGGATCGCCCTGAAAAAGGCCCGGGTGTCCGAATAGCCCAGGGCATAGGCCGCCTCGATCTGGCCTTTGTCGATGACGCCGACCCCCGTCTGCAGCATGCCGTACATCCCTGATGCGAATACCAGGGTAAATCCCACCACCGAGACTACGGCCCCGGAAAGAGCTGCCCTGCTGAAAACGATATAGTAAAGCACCATGAGAAGCACCACCACCGGAAGGCCCTGGACCAGCCAGGTGCAAAAGCGCGTCAGAGCTCTGGCAGCAGGATTTCCCCCGCGGCAGGCCATATAGACGGCAAAGCCCAGCAGGGTCCCCAGGATCACGGAAAAGACCGTGATCAGAATGGTGGTCAAAATCCCCTGCAGGAACATGCGGTAGCGGCCCTCATGTATAAAGGTCTTTTCAAAGCTGGACCGGATCTCCGAAATGAAGGAGGTCTCCGCAGAGCGGCCGGATACGGCGCGGACGATCAGTACGAAGGCGGCGGGATAGTAATTCAGGAAATCCACTGCTTCCTGCCGCTCCGGGGTAACGATGATGGAGCCGATCCCGATCTTTGCCCTGCCGGACTGGACAGAGGAGAGCAGGGCGGCGAATTCCATGCCTGTAAACTCCACGTGAACGTCCAGTTCCCTGGCGGTCAGAAGGAGCATTTCCTCATCGAATCCCAGAAGTTCCCCGCCCTCTCCCAGGTAGCTCATGGGCTCCAGGGTATCGCAGGCGGCCACCGTCACAGTCCCGTTCTCTCCGGGCCAGTCCTGGTCGGGAAGCTGTTTGACCAAGGCGTCGGCCCCGGTCCATTTCTTCCATACGGCTTCTTTCGTTTCCTCCGGGATCTTCTCATATGCGGCCTGCCATTTGGAAAGGTCCGGATCCCCCTTGGCAAAGGCAAAGCCGAACACGCCCTCCTGCAGAGACTCGGGGAAGAGCATCAGGTCCGGGTCTTTATTGACCGCCAGGGCGGCAATGGCGTTGTTTCCCAGAGCGGCGTCCGTTTTCCTGTTCTTTAAGGCCAGCATCATGTCCGGAAAGCTGCTGTAGTAGCTGAACCCGGCCACGTCCTGATTTTTGCTGCGGACAAGCTCCTCAAAGGGAGCGCCGGTGATCATGGATACCGTCCTGCCGCCCAGATCCGAAAAGCTTTTCAGCTCCGGCTGCGGAGAGAGGGCATCCTTTACCACCACCGCCATTTCGGTGACATTGGTAGGCTCCGTAAAGTCAATGGACTCCAGTCTTTCCGGCGTCACATAGAGGTTGGAAATGATACAGTCCACATCTCCCCCCAGGGCCGCCGCCACGATCCCGTTGAAATCATAGACCTTGAATTCCAGGGAGGCCCCCATCCAGGCCGCCAGGCGTCTTGCGATCTCTATATCATGCCCCGTCAGCTCCGTGCCTTCGTAGAAGGAGAAGGGCTGGGAGCTGCCGGTGGTGCCGACCACAAGGTGGAGGGGAGAGGTCTCCGGCACCGGGATCTCCGGCATGGAAGGATCCTCCCTTGTAAGCCACCTCTCATGGATCTCCTCCAGCGTCCCGTCCTCCCGGATCTCTTTCAGAAAAGCGTCGATTCTTTCCTTCAGGTCCGGGATCCTGGTCAGGGGGGAGACGGCGATGGCCGCCGTATTGCCCTCTCCTACACTCTCCTCCAGGATCTTCAGCCCCGTAAGACCGTTCCTGAGGGCGGTCTCCAGATAGATCCTTCCGTAGAGAAAGGCATCCAGCTTTCCCTGGCCTACGGCGGTATAAGCCGGTATCACGTCGTTATAGTATTCGATCCGGGCCCGGGGAAAGAACTCTTTCACCAGCTCGTCGTCCGCCGTATCCGCAGCCACGCCGATCTTTCTTCCCTCCTCATTCAGCTGGGCCAGGGAAGTGATCGTCTCTTCCTCCTTCTGCCTGCCGCAGCCTGCTGCCAGCCCCAGGACCATGCAAAGGACCAGCAGAAAGCATATCTTTCTTTTCATATCCGTTTATCCCCTCATACCTTTCTCCGATCTCAGCCCTGAGACACAGTCATTACAATATCCATTCTAATGCCTGAGGAATCGTTTGACGAGTGCAGAATCGTATACTCGCAGACGTAAAAAAAGATGATAAAAAGGAGGGCTCAATAAGAATGTCTGAAAAAGAATGTCTAAAAAAGAAAAACAGGAGACGCGGGCCCGCGCCTCCTGTTTTTCTTTCCTGTCCGGATTCTGTCCCGTCCGGATCCTTTCCTGGCCAGATCCTGGCCTTTTTTGTTCCTGTTCCGCTTACGCCTCTTCGACAGCCCTGAGGTGATAGAGAAAGGCCGTAAATTCCGGGATCTCCCTGGGAACGGGAATGCCCGCGTGCATAAGGGCCATGCCGGAAACCACAAGGTCGCTCCCTCCGCCTTCCAGGCGGTAGCGGGTATCGGGGGACAGCCCCTTGCACTTGATATACTCCTGGGGGCCGTTCACGGTCAGGTTGACCGTAATGACCGTCACCAGGGCTTCCTTCTTATCCCTGGCCACCGTTTCCCAGGCCACCAGATTGACCTGCTCAAAGGGATTGACCAGCCTGTAATAGTCCCCGAAGAAGTTGAGGTCATAGTATTTATGATAGAGCCTGCTCATCTCTGCACAGGTTTCGATCTGCTCCCGGGAAAGCTTCGTAGCGTCCAGTTCATAGCCGAAGGTGCCGCACATGGCGATGGCCGCTTTGGTCTCCAGAGGGACCATGGGAGAGGCTGCGGACACATGGGCGCCCATGCTGCAGACCGGATAGAGGAAGGAGGACCCGTAATGGAGCTTTAAGTTGTCCAGAGGCTTTGTGTTGTCGGAGCTCCAGTACTGGACAAAGTAGGTCAGCATGGCCGGGTCGAAGCGGCCGCCTCCGCCGGCGCAGCCCTCGAACATGACATCCGGATGGGTCTTGATGATCCCGTCCATGACCCTGTAAAGGCCCAGGACGTAGCGGTGGAAGACCTCACCCTGGCGCTCCGCGGGAAGGACATTGGACCAGAGGTCGGTAATGGCCCGGTTGATATCCCACTTGACATAGTAAATATTCGCGCTGTCCAGGATCCTGTTGACGCTTTGGATCAGGTAGTCCTGGACTTCCTTTCTGCCCACGTCCAGCACCAGCTGGTTGCGGCTTCTGACAGCGTGGCGGCCGGGGATCTCCATGACCCAGTCGGGATGGGCCCGGAAGAGATTGGAATCCTCGGAGACCATTTCCGGCTCGAACCAGATGCCGAATTTCATGTCCATGTCGTTGATCTGCCGGACCAGCTCTGTCAGACCGCAGCGGATCTTCTTCTCATTAACGTACCAGTCGCCCAGGCCCGAGTTATCGTCGTCCCTTTTGCCGAACCAGCCGTCGTCCATAACGATCATCTCGACCCCCATGTCCTTTGCTGCCCTGGCGATCTCCACCAGCTTGACGTCGTCAAAGCTGAAAAAGGCGGCTTCCCAGGTATTGATCAGGACAGGCCGTCTGACATCCCTGACAAATTTGCTCCGGTTCATGTTGGTGCGGAAGAAGTTGTGGTAGTTCTGGCTCATCCTGGTCAGGCCCTTGTGGGTATAGGTCATGAGGACCGCCGGAGTGTCAAAATCTTCCCCGGGGGCTACATCCCAGGAAAAGAGCCTGTCGTTGATGCCCATGACCAGGCGGGCCTGGTCATACTGGTCCAGCTCCGCCTCCGCCAGGAAGCTTCCCGAATACATAAGGGCGAAGCCGTAGCAGGAGCCGTAGTCTTCACCTGCGTTCCTTTCCGCCAGGGCGATAAAGGGATTCTGCTGGTGGGAGGAGATGCCCCTTCCGCTGCGGATCTTGTGGACATGGTGGGTCAGGCTCTGCCTCTCCACCTGGCGCTCCTGGCCGTAGCGGCCCGGAAGGGAGATCAGATCCAGGTCCCTGCCGTTCATAAAATCCATGTTCATGGACATGATCCGCTTGAGAGCGATGGTCTTTGCGCCTCCGTTATGGACTCTGGCGGCGCGCATGATGATATCGGCCTCCTCGAAGACCGTATACAGAAGGGTGACCCGGACCTTCGTCACCGCGTCCTCAATGGTCAGTTCCAGCGTATCGACGGTATCTTCCTCTCTGGCAAAGGGGGTGGGAAGGCCTTTCAGCGTGAAGGGGCCCTTGCAGATCTTATGGGAGACATACCTTCCGTCAAAGGAAAAGCTGCCGTCTCCGTTCTGTACCTCGATGGAATTGATGCGGAAATCTCCCTGCTGCTGGGTGGTGAATTCCTGGGGCTGGGCATCCAGGGAGAAGGTCCTCTCTTTCAGAGAATCGTAGGGATTGCCCGAAAAGCCGCGGTCATAGCGACGGATCAGATAGCTCAGGTCCTCATCGTGGATGGTGGCCCCGTAATAGAGGTGCTTCACGTAATTCAGATTTCCTATCTTCAGTTGATAGGTCGTCCTGGCCGTATGCAGGGAAAACGTTTTTTTCTTCTCGTTGTATACGATCGACATGGGATCTCCTCTCCTGACAAAAAAACAAGCGGAATGCATCACATTTATTATAAGGCAGGCAGACTTTGCCTTCTATGGAACAATGTCCCCTTTTCCTTCCCTTCTTTCGTATCTTTCTTCCATGCCCCTCTTTCAGGATCCTGCTCTCCTTACAGCAAATGAGAGGGGAGCAGGAGGAAAGGCCGGCTCTGCCCGGTCCTTTGCCTTTCCTCCCCGTCTATGCTCTTTTTGTAAATCTGCAGGCGGGATAGCCGCTGCATCCGTAAAAGATCCCGAATCTCCCGTTTCTTTTTACAAGCTGCCTGCCGCACAGGGGGCAGGAACTTTCCCCGGCCGTCCTACTGCCGGGAGAAGCTCCCGGCCTTCGCATTTTCTCCGGAGGGACCCTGGCCGGGACTTTGGCCGGGACTTTGTCCTTACATTCCCGGCAGATTCCCAGGTTGATCCGTCCCCGGCCTCCGTAAGTGAAAAAAGCATCGTCCGTGGCTGCTTTGCCGCAGAGCTCGCACCTGATCCACCGCCTTCCCAGAGCATCCGTGGCGACCGTCTCCTGCTGGCCTAACAGGGCCTCCATGTCCGCCCTTTCCTTCTCCTGCCTTTCTTTTTCTTCTTCCTGCACTCGCCGGGCCGTTTCTTCCTTTTCCCGCTGCAGGGCCTCCCGTCTGCGCCGGATCTCCTCTTCTCTCTTTCTGCGCTCCTCCAGGGCCCGCTCCCTTTCTTCCTTCTCGCGCATTTCTTCCAGAAACCGCATAACCCGGATCCGCTCCTGCTCCTGTCTGAAGATCCCTTCCGCCATGGAGACCAGATCTTCCACCGGATGGTCAAAGGCCAGAAGCCGGTTTTCACTATCGATCCTGAAATCTGTCAGAGCTCCTCTCACAGCAGTGATCTGCCGCCAGGCCCCGTCCAGGTCCTGAAGATAAGACGCTGCTTCCATCTCCATGCTTTTATAGGACAGATCTCCAGCATACAGAAGAAGGCAGTATCCCTGGACCTTCTGGATCTTCATCATCCATTCCGGATACTGGCCCTCACAGCCTCCGTTCCCGGAGTCCACCACGTAAAAGGTCCGGATCCCCTGGCGGTTTCCCTCCAGGACCCTGATCTTTTCGTCGGAAAGATTCTCCCTTTTACAGCTGTAACTGACAGCTATTTTCCTTTCAGGGCTAAGGAGAGAGAATTCATACTTCCGGTCCGTCTCGTCCACCGTCCTTATGGGGACCCGGGTCTGCAGGCCGGTATTCCCCAGGGTCTCATCCAGCCAGCACTTTAAGGCGATCCTGGACGAAATGGACAGATCTCCCTCCATGACGGCCCTGCAGGGGAGATTACCCTTCTCATAGATGCGGAAATGCTGCTCCCGCAGATTCCGGTCCCCGGCCACCAGGATCAGCCGGCTCCCGCATCCGCAGGGGCAGAAAAGGGCATGGGCCCTGCTCTTTTTTCGCAGATCTTCTATCTTTTCGGGTATATTGATCTGCTTTCCATTTACCACCGTGTATACAGTCTCGATCCCTATATAGCTGGTCGTGCCTGTCCCCGGATCCCTGTACAGGGCTGTCGTTCTTTCTGCCAAAGCCTGTCCTCCCTGAAGCGAAACCTCTCCCCCATGCGGGCTTTCATATCTGTTTCATATTTTTCCATCGTTTTCTTCCGTTCCATCTTACCATGAAAACGGACAGGCCAGGCAGAAAACCGGCTGACATTTCTTTACATACACATAAACTTTGTTAATTTACCCTATGTTTCTCCCGCCTTATTCATGCTAAGATGATATCAGCAGTCAAAGTATCAACATAAAAAGGAGTAACAAATGGATCTGAAATTAAAAGACAAAGTCGTACTTGTTACAGGCGGGACCGGCGGCATCGGCACAGCCATCGTAAAGGCCTTCCTGGCGGAGGGCGCCAAAGTCGCTTTCTCTTCCACCAGGCAGTCCAAGATTGACGCCCTGCTTCCGGAGCTGAACGCGGCCCAGGGACAGGCTGCAGGCTTTGTGGCAGACATGACAAAAGAAGAAGATATCAAAGCCTTCGTAGAGAATGCGAAAAAGCACTTCGGCACCATCGACATCGTGGTTCCCAATGCGGGATATGAAGGAAAGGCCCATCCCGTGCAGGATATGACTCTGGAACTTTTTGAAAAGACCTACATGCTCAACGTCTTCTCCGTCATGCTCCTGCTCAAGTACGCCGCCCCCACCCTGATCGAAAAGAAATCCGGCTCCGTGGTGGTGATCGCTTCCGCGGCAGCCTATGAGCCCACCGCAGGCAACAGCGCCTACGTATCCTCCAAGTATGCCGTGGCCGGCCTGACCAAGTGCATTGCCATGGAGCTGGGCCCTGTGGGCGTACACGTCAACTACATCTGCCCTGGCCCCGTAGACACTCCTATGATGCTCCGCATCGAGAAGGATTTCTTCGGCGACACCATGACCCACGAGGAAGCCATGGCCATGCTGGCCGGCACCTACGCCATGGACAAGAGATACGCAAAGCCCGAGGAAGTGGCAGACGCCGTCCTCTTCCTCTCTTCCGAAGTCTCCGCCCATACCGCAGGCATGGGCATGCACATCGACTCCAAGGTCTCTCCCACCAGCTGACCAGAGCTGAAATCCCCGGAGCGTTCCAGGGGGAAATCTCCATCCCAAAGAGAGCCTCCCGAAATATCTTTTCAAAAAAAAGTTCCTCAGAAAGCGCCAGGGCTGGCACTTCTGAGGAACTTTATTATTTTTCTCCCAGATCCCTGCTGATGGCTTTCTGCCGGATCCTTACCATCTCTTCCCAGTGGGGGCCCTTCTCATACATCTCAGAAAGCTTCTTAAGGACAGATGGCACGTCGATGCCCTGGGGGCAGGCGTGTGCGCACTGGCCGCAGGAGATGCAGGCCGCGGGCCGCTTTTCTTCCTCCAGCGCGTCGATCCGCATGGAGGGGGGCATGGTGGCCGCAAAGGCGTAATCGTTGTAGCACTGGAGCAGATAGGGGATGTCCAGTCCGGCAGGGCACCCGTCGCAGCAGTACCTGCAGCCCGTGCAGGGAACGCCCTTTTTCAGCGTTTCCGCTATGTCCAT
>ODAI014500427.1_pt1 | contig 10489 bp, 12 predicted proteins | sample 1539321 | NCBI WGS metagenome assembly ODAI01 (sample SAMN02144231, study PRJEB22623) | gut metagenome | biome: sheep rumen | host: Ovis aries | place: New Zealand | reverse complement strand
ATGCAGGAGAAGGGCGTTTCCACACTGGTCAGCGTCAACCTGATTGATAAGGAGCTTACAAACTAATGGCAAAAGGTTTTTTTGCAAAATTACAGATTGGACTTGCCAAGACCAGAGATAAATTCCTCTGGGGAATGGACAATGTCTTTTACGATGATGCCTTTGTAGATGAGGAATTCTATGAAGAGCTGGAAGAAGTTCTCATAATGGCAGATATTGGAATCAATGCCACCAGCAGGATTATTGATAAACTGCGTGAGCAGGTAAAACAGCAGGGCATCATACACCGTGTAAAGTGTAAAGAGCTTTTGGTTCAGAATATCAGAGAGCAGATGAAAACCGATGGAGATGATTACAGCTTCGAAAACAAGAAGACAGTGATCTTTATTATCGGTGTAAACGGCGTTGGAAAGACCACTACTGTAGGTAAGCTTGCATCCATATACAGAAATAAGGGCAAAAAGGTAATAATCGCAGCTGCCGATACATACAGAGCAGCTGCAACAGAGCAGCTTCAGGCCTGGGCTGAAAGAGCACAGACTCCGATCATAACAGGCAGAGAAGGCGGAGACCCTGCAAGCGTTATATATGACGCAACTTCTGCTTTCAAAGCAAGAGACTGCGATATTCTTATTGTTGACACAGCAGGAAGACTCCATAACAAAAAGAATCTTATGGAAGAACTTGCCAAGATGAACAGGATAATTGATAAAGAACTCCCGGGAATATGGCGTGAAAACTTCATTGTTCTTGACGGAACAACAGGTCAGAACGCAATTAATCAGGCAAGAGAGTTCGGTGAAGCTGCAGTTCTTACCGGAATCGTACTTACAAAGCTTGATGGAACCGCCAAGGGAGGCATTGCTGTAGCCATTGTATCCGAGCTGAACATACCTGTTAAGTATGTAGGAGTCGGCGAGGGTATTGATGACCTTGAGAGATTTAATTCGGATGAATTTGTAGATGCACTCTTTGATGTAAATAAAGACGATGCAGAAGCAGATACAGATAAAAACGAAGAAAATAAAGAGGAACAGGAGAATAGTAATGGCTGACGAAAACAAGATGACCCTGGACAAATTTGAAGAAGCGTATGAGGATGTCAAGAAAGTAACCCTTGATACAAAACTCATTTACAGTGACTACTGGAGTTCTGTAACTGGTGGCAAGGTTTATTTAAAACCTGAAAATCTTCAGAGAACCGGCGCTTATAAGGTACGCGGAGCTTATTACAAGATTACAACTCTTACAGATGAAGAGCGCAGCAAAGGACTTATTACAGCATCTGCAGGAAATCACGCTCAGGGTGTTGCTTATGCTGCAAAGCAGTACGGAGTAAAGGCTGTAATCTGCATGCCTACTTCAACTCCTCTTATCAAGGTGAACAGGACCAAGGCACTTGGAGCTGAGGTTGTTTTATACGGCGATGTATATGACGAAGCATATCAGAAGGCATTAGAGCTTGCAAAAGAGCACGGCTATACACTGGTTCATCCTTTTGATGATCTTGATGTTGCAACAGGCCAGGGCACAATAGCCATGGAAATTATAAAAGAGCTTCCGACAGTTGATGTCATACTTGTTCCCATTGGCGGAGGCGGACTTGCCACAGGTGTTTCAACACTTGCCAAGCTCCTTAATCCCAAGATCAAAGTTATAGGTGTTGAGCCTGCAGGCGCAAACTGCATGCAGGAATCATTTAAGGCCGGACACGTTGTTACACTTCCTTCAGTTAACACAATAGCTGACGGTACAGCCGTTAAGACTCCGGGAGAGCATATTTTCCCATACCTTCGCAAGAATATCGATGAGATAATCACTGTTCCGGATGAAGATCTTGTCGTATCTTTCCTTGATATGGTCGAGAATCATAAGATGGTAGTTGAGAACTCAGGACTATTGTCTGTTGCAGCTCTTAAACAGCTCGATCTTAAGGACAAGAAGGTAGCATGCGTACTTTCCGGCGGAAACATGGATATAATCACCATGTCTTCAGTAGTTCAGCAGGGACTTATCATGAGAGACCGTATATTCACGGTATCGGTTCTTTTGCCTGATAAGCCGGGCGAACTCTCAAGAGTTTCGGGAATTATAGCCGATGTAAAGGGAAATGTTATAAAATTAGAGCATAACCAGTTCGTTTCCATCAACAGAAACGCAGCTGTTGAGCTCAGAATAACCCTGGAAGCTTTTGGAACCGAGCACAAAGAGCAGATCATTCAGGCTCTTAATGATCACGGTTACAAGCCAAGGATAGTAAGGACCAATATTTAATGGATTCAAAGAAAATATCACCAAAGAAGAGACTCAAGGAGTATCTGATAATAACATTTGCAGCTTTGATCTACGGAGTTGGAACGAGTCTTTTGGTAGACCCCAATAACCTTGCACCGGGAGGTATGACAGGTCTTGCAATTGTACTGAACAGGCTTGTGGGAATCGGAACAGGTATGTGGTTTCTTATACTTAACATACCTATTCTTCTCATAGCTATTCTTAAATTCGGCATCAGATTTACTATTTCGACGATCTATGCCACCGCAATGATTTCTGTATTTACTGATTTATGTACCAAGTACTTCGGAAGGTACATAATACATGACATGATACTGGCTGTTACCATCGGAAGTGCAATGACAGCCGTTGCTATAGGACTTATATTTAAATGTCATGCCACAAGTGGCGGTACGGATGTTATAATTAAACTGTTAAAGCTTCGGTACCCTCATATCAAGACCGGAATTCTATATATCATGACAGATATGATAGTTCTGATAATAGCAGCCATCGTATTTAACGATCTTGCAGCTGCTATGTATTCTTTCCTTTCAGTTCTTGTTGTCAGCGCTGTTGTTGACTTTGTACTGTACGGAAGAGATGGGGCCAAGCTTATTTACATCATTTCAGACAAACCGGACATTATTACCGCAAGGCTGTTAGATGAGCTGGATATCGGAGCAACACATGTATTCGCTCAGGGGGCATACAGCGGGGAGAAAAAGAAAGTAATAATGTGCGCTATCAAAAAGAGACTCTCACCTCTTGCAGAAGATATAGTAAGAGAAGAGGATCCGAATGCATTTATGATAATCACAAGTGCAAGTGAGATCTTCGGTGAGGGATACAAAAGCTATTTCGACGAGAGAATGTAAGGTATGAATAATTCAGGGGATTACAGAGTACGCAGGGGTGTCAGAAATACTCAAAATATTGTATCTATTATCTTTCTAAGTCTGGTAGCGCTTATGGCGCTCACCTTCAGCATTGTTCTTCTTATCAGAAATGCCAATCTTCAAAGACAGGAAGATGCCATAAGGAGTGAGCTTGATGCTCTGAATCAGGAGGGGTATTACACTGAGGCAGAAGCATCCAAGCTTGTTGCTGACGCAAAAGAGGAAGCAGCGGAAGAAACAAAAAACTCCATCAGACAGATGATCCAGCAAAAACTTGAAAACGGAGACGGAGCTACAAGTACGATCAGATCTCTTTTCCCTGATCAGATAGTTGTGGCAAGTTCAGGAAGATATTATTTCTTCCCTATCCTCGATGAGATTGAGCACCATGGCTTTGGACCGGAGGATTTTGAGATCGGTGAGGATGGATTTCTTACATATGTAGGAGATGATTCTACAGTAGAAGTCAAAAACGGAATCGATGTATCAAGATTCCAGGGAGAGATAGACTGGGAGAAAGTCAAGGCTTCAGGAATTGACTTTGCCATTATCAGAGCAGGTCTTCGCGGAACAACAGAAGGCAAGCTTCTTGTAGATGATTTCTTTGAGGCAAACATTGAAGGCGCAACAGAAAACGGTATCGATGTAGGCGTATATTTCTACTCACAGGCTGTAAATGAGGAAGAAGCAAAAGAAGAGGTTCAGCTTATTCTTGACCTTATTGAGCCCTACAAGATCACTTACCCCGTTGTTGTTGATATCGAATCTGCCGAGTCGGATTCTGCAAGAACGGTAAATCTATCAACAGATGACTATGAACTTGTTGTAAAGACCTTCTGTGATATGGTTTCCAAAGCAGGATACAAGCCTATGATCTACGGCAATGTAAAGAGCTTTACACTTCTTATGGATGCAGTAGATGTAGACGATTACGACATCTGGATCGCATATTACGGAACACCACTTTATTATCCTTATCACTTTAATATCTGGCAGTACACATCTTCCGGTAAAGTGGACGGAATAGACGGAGACGTAGACCTTAATATCTGTATAACGGATTATTGATATGGAAAATGGATATGATGCTTCATTGTCTTATGAAGCTTATGAACAGAAGGGATATCTGAACGAGGATTTTCATTTCTTTCATATTAAAACCTATGAATCATTTGATATACCTTTTCACTATCACGATTTTCATAAACTGATCTTAATACTTGACGGCGCAGTCAAATATAACATCGAAGGGCTTGAGTATGAGCTTATGCCCTTCGATTTTGTGCTTGTAAACAGATTTATGATACATAAGCCCGAGATTACAGCTGCAGGAAACGGCAGAGGGTATGACAGGATAATACTTTACCTTTCTGATGATTTTCTAGACAGATACGGTCTTTTGGATTCCTTTGACAAGGCAAAAGAACTAAAGAGCTACGTTGTGAGGTTTCCTGCTAATATCAGCGCAGATATCTTCAATATGTTTGAAACTGTAGAAAAAGATGAAAAAAAGCAGGATAAGGAATACGCGGGCAAGCTTACAACAAGACTGGATCTTATGAAAGCGTTGATAGCATTTAACAAGGCCTGCATCTCAGAGGACTTCGGCTTTAAGCCGGAAGCCAGATACAATAGAAAGATAATCGAGATTATAGAGTATATCGGTGACAATTTAAATAAAGACCTTTCAATAGATCTTTTAGCTGATAAGTTCTATATGAGCAAGTATCATATGATGAGAACTTTCAAGAATGAGACGGGATATTCCATCCATCAGTATATATCCGAAAAGCGCATTCTTCTTGCCAGAAGCTACATAATGGGGGGAATGCCTGCCACCAATGCATGTATAGAATGCGGCTTCAGGGACTATTCATCCTTTAGCAGAGCTTTCAAGAACCAGCTTGGAATAATGCCTTCGGAGGTTAAAATATAGGCGTCAAGAAAAAATACTTGACACCTATATTTTTTTTGTATATCATACTCATTGTGCATATTTGAGGATGAGGTTAACTATGGAGAAAATCGTTGAACAGGGTTTGCTGTACGATTTCTACGGCGAACTGCTGACAGAACATCAAAAGCAGATATATGAAGCAGCTGTTTACAACGATATGTCACTTACTGAGATAGCCGATGAACATGGCATCAGTAAGCAGGGCGTCCATGATCTCATAAAGAGATGTACGAGATCACTTCAGGAATATGAGGACAAGCTCCACATGATCAGACGCTTTGAGGCAATCAAGACTCAGGCTGAGAGATTGAGGGATGCATCCGGCGGAGATAAAGATCTTTTGGATATTTCTGAGAAGATATTAGAGGAGCTTACTTAATGGCTTTTGAAAGTCTTACCGACAAACTTCAAAATGTATTTAAAGGCCTAAGGAGCAAGGGCGTCCTCACCGAGGCAGATGTTAAGACTGCTTTAAAAGAAGTAAAGATGGCTCTTCTTGAAGCTGATGTAAGCTTTAAGGTAGTCAAGCAATTCATTAACTCCGTTCAGGAGAGAGCTATCGGTGAAGGAGTGCTAAACGGACTTAATCCGGGACAGATGGTCATCAAGATCGTTAACGAAGAGATGACCAGTCTTATGGGATCCGAGACTACAGAGATACAGTTTCAGCCTATAAATGAGATCACTGTCCTTATGATGTGCGGTCTACAGGGTGCTGGTAAAACTACTACAGCTGCCAAGATAGCAGGTAAGATCAAGCTTAAAGGAAGAAAACCGCTTCTTGTAGCCTGTGACGTATACAGACCTGCAGCTATAGATCAGCTCAAGATCAACGCTGATAAACAGCAGGTGGATTTCTTTTCAATGGGAACTGACGTAAGTCCTGTTGAAATAGCTAAGGCTTCAATCGATCACGCTAAGAAGAACAACAATAACGTTGTTATCATCGATACGGCCGGTCGACTTCAGATAGATGAAGCAATGATGAAAGAGCTCATTGACATCAAGGAAGCGGTAACTGTTCATCAGACCCTTCTGGTAGTTGATGCAATGACCGGTCAGGATGCTGTAAATGTAGCATCAGAGTTCAACGAGAAGGTTGGAGTAGACGGAATAATCCTCTCCAAGATGGACGGTGACTCAAGAGGTGGTGCGGCTCTTTCGACCAAGGCAGTTACCGGTAAGCCTATTCTCTATGTTGGTATGGGTGAGAAGCTCTCAGACCTTGAGCAGTTCTATCCGGACAGAATGGCCAGCAGAATACTTGGAATGGGTGATGTACTGAGTCTCATCGACAAGGCTGTTGAAGCCAACGCTCAGATGGATGCTGAAAAAGAAAAAGAGATGGCCCAAAAGATGAAGAAGGGCAAGCTCGATTTTGAGATGTATCTTGAGAGCATGAAACAGATGAGAAGCATGGGCGGACTCGGAGCTATAATGGGAATGCTTCCCGGAATGGGCAAGATCGGCGACGATCAGCTTCCCGATGAAAAGGAACTTGCAAGACTTGAAGCAATTGTTCTTTCAATGACACCGGAGGAGCGCAAGAATCCCAAGCTTATGAGTCCTCAAAGGAAATACAGGATTGCCAAGGGCTCAGGTAATGATATCGCTGCAGTCAACAGATTCATCAAGCAGTTCGAGCAGATGAACAAGATGATGAAGCAGATGCCGGGGCTTATGGGAGGCAAGAGAGGATTCGGAAAGTTCGGTAAATTCGGTAATCCTTTCGGTGGCGGTAAGTTCTTTTGAGCCACATAACTAAGATATGTATTGTTTATGCATATAGATAACAAATAATTCATTTATATTTTATGGAGGAAATTTAAAATGGCAGTAAAGATCAGATTAAAGAGAATTGGTAAGAAGAAGGTTCCTTTCTACAGAATCATCGTTTCAGATTCTAAGGCTCCTGTACAGGGTAAGTTCATCGAAGAGATCGGAACATATGATCCTAACACAGATCCCAGCACAGTAAAGGTTAACGAGGAGCTCGCTAAGAAGTGGCTTTCAAATGGTGCACAGCCAACTGAGTCTGTAGCTAAGTTATTCAGACAGGCCGGCATTCAGAAATAATACTTTCTTTCTAAAAATATGCCGGAGGTTAATCAATGAAAGATTTAGTTGAAGTTATCGCAAAAGCGCTTGTTGATAACCCCGATGAGGTTGTTGTAACCGAGAAAAAAGACGGGCGCAATATAATGATCGAGCTTCATGTTGCACCTTCAGACATGGGCAAGGTAATTGGCAAACAGGGACGTATTGCTAAGGCAATCCGTGCTGTTGTAAAGGCAGCATCAACAAGAGAAAACATAAAAGTTGATGTAGAAATTGTTTAATTAAGAATAGCCGGATAAGAAACTTTCTTATTCGGCTTTTTTTCTAAGGAGAACAATGAATTACCACATTATGACTCTTTTCCCTGAAATGATAGAGCAGGGGCTCTCTACAAGTATAATAGGTAGAGCGGTAGAAAAGGGCTTCATTTCCTTTGAAGCTGTTAATATAAGAGACTATTCAGGTGATCTCAAACACCACAAGGTGGATGATTACACCTATGGAGGCGGAGCAGGTATGCTTATGCAGGCTCAGCCTATATATGACTGTTACAAAGCAATTGAACAGAAAATTGATTCAAAGCCAAGAGTGATATATGTAACTCCCCAGGGATCAGTATTTGATCAGAAAATGGCTTCAGAATTTGCACAGGAAAAAGACCTTGTCTTTTTATGCGGACATTATGAGGGTGTAGATGAAAGAGTCTTAGAAGAGATAGTTACAGACTATGTTTCAATCGGAGACTATGTCCTTACCGGAGGAGAACTTCCTGCAATGGTCATGATCGATGCTATATCAAGGCTTGTTCCCGGTGTTCTTAATAATGATGAATCTGCTCAGACAGAGAGCTTTGGAAACGGGCTTTTGGAATATCCTCAGTACTCAAGACCCGAGGAATGGATGGGCAAAAAAGTACCGCCGATTCTTTTGTCGGGAGATCATAAGAAGGTTGATGAGTGGAGACTTGAGCAGTCTTTGATCAGAACAAAAGAGAGAAGACCCGATCTCTACGAACAGTATATGATCAATAATCCTCCGAAACCGGAGAAAAAGAAACGCAGAAGAAAGCCAAAGTCGGAGATAAAAGGAGAATAAATGACAGAATCATTTCAGGTTGGAGTAATCGCATCAACACACGGTCTTTCCGGAGAGGTGAATGTATTTCCCACAACCCAGGACCCCGAACGATTTAAAAAGCTTAAAAAAGTTACTCTCCACACTCAAAAAGGAGAGGAAATTCTTTTAGATGTAGTAAGCGCAAGATTCTTTAAAAAGTTTGTTATTGTTAAGTTCAAACAGTTTAATGACATTAACGAAGTTGAGAAATTCAGGGGATGCGAGCTTACAATAGACAGAAAAGATGCTATTAAGCTTAATAAAGGCGAGTATTATTGTGCAGATCTGATCGGCCTTACAATCGTAGATGAAGAAGGAAATGAGCTTGGAACACTTACTGAAATCCTTCAGACAGGAGCCAATGATGTCTACGAGATGACAAGAAAAGATAATGCAGAAGATAAGGTATACATTCCTGCAATCAAGGATTGCATTAAAGAAATTAATGTTGAAGCAGGTAAAATCACAATTCATGTAATGCCGGGGCTTCTTAACTGACCGGTGGTCCTTAAATAGGACGCAAGTGTTGTTAAAAATCATTAATTGGATTATAATATAAGTTAAATATATTTAGTATGTAGTACTTTGCGCATACAAGATGTTGGGGTAAAAATTATGATTGATTATACAGAAGGTGCCGGATATCAGTACCATACACATGTTAAACCGGGAGATGTCGGAAGATACGTTCTTTTAACAGGAGATCCGGGCAGATGTGAATCTATTTCTAAACTCTTTGATAATCCCGTATTCGTTGCTCAGAATAGAGAATATACAACATACACAGGTACACTTTGCGGTGAGAAAGTAAGTGTTATATCCCATGGAATCGGTGGAGCTTCAACGGCAATCTGCGTTGAGGAGCTTGCTAAATGCGGAGCTGACACTTTCATTCGTATGGGTACATCAGGCGGAATGCAGGAAGATGTCATAGGCGGTGATATTGTTATCGCCAACGGAGCAATAAGAGCCGAAGGAACTTCCAAGGAATATGCTCCTATTGAGTATCCTGCCGTTGCTAATTTTGATGTTGTCAATGCACTGGTAAACGGTGCTAAGAGCGTAGGTGCCAAATATCACGTCGGAGTTGCTCAGTGTAAGGATTCATTTTTTGGACAGCACGAACCCGAGACTAAACCGGTAGGACCTGAGCTTCTTTATAAATGGGATGCCTGGATCAAATGCGGATGCCTTTGCTCAGAGATGGAGAGTTCAACGCTTTTCATCGTCGGAAGTTACTTAAGACTTCGTACAGGAGCGGTCCTTTTGGTAGTTGCCAATCAGGAAAGAGCTAAAAAAGGTCTTTCAAACCCGCAGGTTCATGATATGGATGCTGTCTATAAGACAACAATCGAGGGTATCAAGAACCTCATAGCTTTGGATAAAGCCTGAAAAGGTTTTATTATAAATGTTTCTATTATTTCATTACAAACGGAGGGAAATTATGAAAAAGAAACTTTTCGCAGTTCTTATGGCTGCAACAATGGTATCTTCATTAGTAGCATGTGGCGACACAGCTCCTGCTACAACAGATACTGCAGAGACACAGACAGAGCAGACAACAGAAGTTGCTGCAGAGCCTGCTGCTGAAGAAACAGCTGCTGAGGCACCTGCTGCAGAAGCAACTGACATGAGAGTTGCTATGGTTACTGACTACGGCGATATCACAGACCAGTCATTCAACCAGTCAACTTATGAAGCTTGTAAGGCATTTGGTGAGGCTAACGGTGTTGACTTCACATACTACAAGCCTGAAGGCGATTCAGATGCAGAGAGAGAGGCTATGATCGATAAGGCTGTAGCTGATGGCTACAACGTAATCGTTATGCCCGGTTATGCATTTGCAGGCGCTATCAAGGATACAGCTGATACATATCCTGATGTTAAGTTCGTTGCTCTTGACGTTTCTGAGTATGATCTTGAAGGTGATTCTTCAGACTTCAACAACGAGACATTCGCTAACGTATTCTCAGCAGTTTATCAGGAAGAGCTTCCCGGATACATGGCTGGTTACGCAGCAGTAAAGATGGGCTATACAAAGCTTGGTTTCCTTGGCGGAATGGCAGTTCCTGCTGTTATCCGTTACGGTTACGGTTTCGTACAGGGTGCTGACGCAGCTGCAGCTGAGCTCGGCGCTGATGTAGAGATCAACTATGCTTATGGTAACCAGTTCTACGGCGATGCT
>ODAI013224926.1_pt1 | contig 10489 bp, 7 predicted proteins | sample 1539321 | NCBI WGS metagenome assembly ODAI01 (sample SAMN02144231, study PRJEB22623) | gut metagenome | biome: sheep rumen | host: Ovis aries | place: New Zealand | reverse complement strand
GAAAAAACCATTTTAACCAGTTAACGTTTTAACGAAAAAAGCACCGTTGAGTGCTTTTTTCTTGTATATGTCATTTTTTTTGTGTACCTTTGCAGCAAAATTGAAAAAACTCTTAGGCTATGCAAACAGCATTATTGGTCATATTAGTGGTGGTAGTTCTGATTTTCGGCTTCTGGCTGATCCAGTACTCACAGTTCCGCAACGAGGAGAAGAAACGGCAGTTTGAACTCAAACGCGAGAGTCAGAAGTCCATTTCCCCCATTCGCTTGCGTGCTTACGAGCGCCTGGCGTTGCTGTTAGAGCGCACCAAGCCCGAGCACATGCTCATGGAGCTGCGCGCCAAAGAGCCTGCGGCACTCTCCGCATGGTCCATCCCACAGGTACAACAGTACCTCCTGCAGACCATACGTGCCGAGTACGACCACAACCAGAGCCAGCAGGTGTATGTATCCGACGAACTCTGGGACCTCATCATCAACGCCCGCGACCAAATGGCGGCGTTCGTCATCGCTATCTCGGCACAGTTACCCAAGGACGCTACTGCACAGACTTACGCCACCGCGTTGCTGACCGCTTATTCGAGCAACGGCACTACACCGACCGACAAAGCCCTGGAGTACCTGAAAAATGAGGCGAAAGAGATTATGTAATATTATTCTTTGCCTGTTATGCAGCCTGACAGTCCATGCGCAGAGCGACTCTGCAAAACTTGTCAAGCCGTCCGTCTATAACGGCATGCAGATCAAGCTGGACATCGCCTCGCCTGTCGTCACACCGGCTGTCTGTCAATGGAAGATGCAGCATTATGAGATAGCGGCAAACGTACAATTAGTGCAACGCTTCTTCCCTACCCTCGAATTGGGTTACGCCGGCGGGCGCACCAACAGAGGTGATAGCATTGCCTATAACGGTCATGGAGGTTTCTTCCGCGTAGGCTGCGACATCAACCCGCTCAAGAAACATAAAGACAGCCCTCACGCCCTCCTCGTTGGTGTCCGCATCGGTACAGCGGTACAAGGGCAGGAACAGACTGCCGTCAAGCAAACTCTGACCAACAAGGGAGTGAGAGCCGATTGCTGGGGAGAGATAGTTCTCGGATGCCAAGTGGAGATAGCCAAGGTACAGCAGACTGCCTTTTACATGGGGTGGATGGGACGGTTTAAGTTCCTCTTCACCCGCCAGAGCGAATATACACCCGCCGCCGAGCAGTATGCCATATACATTCCCGGATTCGGCAATCGGGACAACATCGGCTGGGGGTTGAACTACTATTTAGGATGGAAATTTTAAAACATATAATATTATGAACAAAACACAACTTATGAACCGTGCGGCGGATAACATTCGTATCCTCGCAGCAGCAGCAGTAGAAAAAGCAAAGAGTGGTCACCCGGGCGGAGCCATGGGCGGCGCAGATTTCATCAATGTGCTCTTTAGCGAGTTCCTTGAATACGACCCGGACAACGCCGGTTGGGAGGCACGCGACCGTTTCTTCCTCGACCCCGGACACATGGCGCCGATGCTTTACGGACAGCTCTGTCTGGCAGGCAAGTTCACCCTCGAAGACCTCAAGAACCTCCGTCAATGGGGTTCGGTGACACCCGGTCACCCCGAGCGCGAGATTGAGCGGATGATTGAGAACACCTCCGGTCCACTCGGTCAGGGACACACGTTTGCGGTCGGTGCAGCCATCGCCGCAAAATGGTTCAACCAGCGTTACGGAGCGATCCATAACCCGACTATCTATGCTTTCATCTCCGACGGCGGCGTGCAGGAAGAGATCTCGCAGGGCGCAGGCCGTCTGGCAGGACACCTCGGGCTCGACAACCTCGTCATGTTCTATGACTCCAACGAGATTCAGCTCTCGACGGGTTGCGGCGAAGTGACCTCCGAAGACGTAGCCGCCAAATACAAAGCGTGGGGCTGGTACGTGCAGGAGATTCCGGGAAATGACCCCGATGCCATCCGCGAAGCGCTCATCAAAGCCAAAGCCCACAAAGGCGAGCCGTCCCTCATCATCGGTCATACCACCATGGGCAAGGGCTGCGTGACCGCCGAAGGCGAGAATTGGGAAGGCAAATGCTCCACTCACGGAGCTCCGCTCTCCAAGGCGGGTGCGTCCTTCGAGAAGACCATCGAACACCTCGATGGCAACCCCGAAGACCCGTTCCAGATATTCCCGGAAGTGAAGAAACTGTACGAGGACCGTGCAGCCGAGTTGCGTGAGCTGTGCAATAAGAAATACGAGGCGTACTACGAATGGAAACAGGCTAACCCGCTTTCTGCCAACGAGTACGAGACCTACATGTCCGGCGAAACGCCGTGCATCGACTGGAGCCTTATCCAGCAGAAAGCCGGAGCGGCTACCCGCAACGCCAGCGGCACAGTGCTCTCTTTCCTCGCGGAGAACGTAGGCAACATGATTGTTTCGTCCGCCGACCTCTCCAACTCCGACAAGACAGACGGATTCCTCAAGAAGACCCACGCCTTCAAGAAAGGCGATTTCTCCGGTAAGTTCCTGCAAGCCGGCGTCTCCGAACTCACCATGGCATGCGTCATGATCGGTATGGCGCTCCACGGCGGAATCATCCCTGCCTGCGGTACGTTCTTCGTCTTCAGCGATTACATGAAACCCGCTGTCCGCATGGCGGCGCTCATGGAACTTCCTGTTAAGTTCATCTGGAGCCACGACGCCTTCCGTGTCGGCGAAGACGGACCGACCCACGAGCCGGTAGAGCAAGAGGCGCAGATCCGTCTCATGGAGAAGCTGCATAACCATTCCGGCAAACCGTCCATGCTCGTTCTCCGTCCGGCGGATGCCGAGGAGACCACCCTCGCATGGCGCTGCGCTATCGAGAACACCGCTACGCCGACAGCCCTCATCCTCAGCCGTCAGGACATCGCTCCGGTGCCTAACGTCAACCTTGAAGGCTTCCGCAAAGGTGCGTATATTGTTTCCAAAGACGAGAATCCGCAAGTCGTATTGCTGGCTTCCGGCTCCGAGGTCTCAACTCTTCTTGCCGGTGCTGAACTGCTCCGCGCAGAGGGTGTCCGTCTGCAGATCGTCAGTGTGCCGTCCGAAGGTCTCTTCCGCGAGCAGCCCCAAGAGTACCAAGACTCCGTCCTCCCGAAGGGTATCAAGCGTTTCGGTATGACCGCCGGCCTGCCTTGCACCCTCGAAGGTCTGGTAGGCGAGAACGGCGCCATCTGGGGTCTCAACTCTTTCGGTTTCTCCGCCCCGTACAAAGTCCTCGACGAGAAGCTCGGCTTCACCGCCCAGAACGTCTATGACCAAGTCAAGAAGTTGCTGTAATAGGCCTCTTTATGCCTAAATATGCCTATATAGGCCTAAAGTTGCCTAAAGAGGCCTAAAACTGCCTATTTATGCCTATAAATAATCCACAACACCCCCAAGTTGAAGGAAGCGTGCTACGCCCTGCTAACCGATGGAAGACTCTTTTCTTCTACCAGAAAGCGAACACGCTCTTTCAACTGACGGTGGTCTTTTGCGAACGGTTTCTACCGAAATACGGAGACCGCACGGTCGATCAGATGATACAGGCGGCTCGCTCCGGCAAGCAAAATATCATCGAAGGCTCCGAGGATGGCAAAACGAGCACGGAAATGGAGTTAAAACTCTTGAACGTGGCGCGAAGCAGTATAGGCGAGTTACAGGAAGATTTTGCAGATTATATCAATAGGAAACATCTTCCGCTGTGGAACAAAGAGCACCCGAGGTACAATGCGATGCGCTCTTTCACGCAAAAATACAATCGTTTGGAAGACTACGAACCGTATTTTTATAAATGGAGCGATGAGGAGATGGCTAACATCGGTTTGACGCTCTGCCACCAAGTGGATTATATGATGAACAAGTACCTTCAAACGCTGGAGAAATTGTTTGTTACACAAGGAGGTGTCAAAGAACGGATGTACGCCGCACGCACTGGTTACCGCAAGGCACAAGACGAAGAACACCAAAGACTTGTTGCAGAAAATGCCACTCTTCGCGCACAACTGGCAACCGCCCAAGAAGAAATAGCCCGCCTGCGCAAACTGATAAGCAAGAACGAATAATATCTCCGCCTAAAACGGCCTATTCCGGCTTAAAGTTGCCTATTAAAATCCCGCCTGTGGCGAGATAAGAGATTGTCCATCTCCGAGACGTAAAAGAAGGAGAAAGACAAGCGCAAAGCGTTGCGCAGACATATTGATATTCACGCAGTAGAGAAATCGCCAAATTCAAAGCAGTTTGAATATAAGAAACACAGAGAAACCACTATTTTTCATAAACGGAGAAGCCGAAAATCCTATAAAGAGTAGGCAAACAAATTATCAATTTTATGAAGAAAAAACGAAGATTACTTCTTTCTTCTTTGCTGCTGGTAGCGGTGGGGATGATGGCAGAGGTTCCTTCTCCTGTGCCGGCCATGATTGTGCATGGCATTGACGGAAGCCGACAAGTGGTGCTGTTGGATGCCACCGATATAACGGATTTAGTTGTGTCGCAGAACGGCAAGTCGCTGTCAGTGGATATACCCGAAGCTCAAATCAGCGGCATCAGGAGCATCACCTTTGCGATGGTCGAAGTAAGCGAAGTGCCGACCGCTGTCGAGCGCACGGAAAGCCCTCTTATCCGCAGGGTGGAGAAAGTGTTGCGTGACGGACAGGTTTTTATACGCCTGCAAATGCAAAGCGGCACAATTCTCGAATATGATATCCGTGGCAACCAAGTACTAACAACAAAATAAAACAATACGAAGTTCAAAAATCTTAAGTAATTAAAATTATGAAAAAGTTTTTCTCGGCAGTCCTCGCCTTAATGATGACGGTAAGCGTTTCGGCGCAGTTTTATATCTATCTGAGTAACGGTGATGTACTAAAAGCTGATAGTATTAGTGTGGTAGCGCCTACACAACCATCCAATGGTATATTGTCTGGCGAGTTCTCGGTCAGTGCTACGACAAAAGTGCATTTCTCGCAAGGCAATTTGCAATATGTGGGCACGTGGCAGTTCGCCGAGAATCAATGGGACTATTTTGGAAGTTCTCAGTCTCACAATCATCGTGATTTGTTTGGTTGGAGCACAGGTGACGCTCCTAATAAGGTAAGCACCAGCATCAATGATTACGCTACGTTTACCGATTGGGGCATCAACGCTATCTCCAATGGCGGTAGCGTAGCCAATGTTTGGCGTACGCTGACCAATGACGAATGGGTATATCTGTTCTACGGAAGAACCAATGCCGCTGTTTTGTTCGGTTTGGGTTCTGTGAATGGTGTAAACGGTACGATTCTTCTTCCAGACAACTGGACTTTGCCCACAGGTGCTTCTTTCACAGCCAGCACCACGCAAGGCTTGACAGACAGTGGCACGTATTACCATAACTCCAGTGGCAACAACTTCTCTCACAATACCTATACGAAAGAACAGTGGTATGTTATGGAGTCTGCAGGTGCTGTGTTTTTGCCTGCTGCGGGCTACCGCCTCGGCTCGGATTTGTACTTTGTCGGTTCGTACGGTTACTACTGGTCCGCTACGCCTTACGACTCGGGCAGCGCGTACCACCTCAACTCCGGTACGCACCGCCTCGGTCCGCAGTACCACCTCTATCGCTACTACGGTCTATCTGTCCGTTTAGTCCGTTAGTATAGTTTAACCCTTGTTCTTCCCATCTCCCCTGTGCAGGCAGGCGTCCCCTGACGGACGCAAGCAGGCAAAGGGGAGCGAAAAAATCCGAGAAATGGCTAAATAGGTAGAAATACAGGCAGTGGAGAACCAGCGCGCTGATGCAATGCAGCAGCGCCAAATTCATTTGTTTGCAGATGGTTCGTTCTATCGTGCATACGAATAGAGTGCATGGCTATGTTGCCGATATGTGAATAAGTTTCAAACCACCAAGCGGCACAACAAGACATTGGATATGGATTTGGTGTTTGTTGGTTTTCCTAAAGCAAGCCTACCGAAATTTACGTCTGAAAATGTTGTGCCTGTTGAAGTGTCCGAAGGACATTTGGTGATGACTTTGACGGAAATAATGATGCCTGATACAATGTGCTGGAGCAATACATGAAGCGAACCTTGCATTGCCGTCACTATGGCCGTTATGTGGACGATTTTTACGTAGTGAGCGCAAATAGAGAATGGTTGCGATCATTAGTCAAACCCGTTCGTGATTTTTGCGGAATACTGACACATGGTTACAATGAGAAAGAACAAGTCCGATTCATAATGTGAGTAACGCTTCCGTAATCTTAATAATTGACATCTTCTATGTCATGCTTCGGAGTGGCTTGAGAGATGCGCGAGAGTGGCTGATTGACTGCAGTTATATTAAGTAGCGTTCAATTCTTTATTCTTAATAATCATATTCCTTTCGACATCGGTCCGAGATCGTTCCAAATAGCAGACCTTACGCTGACGTTGCGCAGAGGTTAGAGAGATGTTGGAACAATGTCCAAATCTTAATAATCGTACATTTTTCGGGGTGAAAATTGGCGATTTTGAACAGGTTTCAAGTCTTACTTAACTCTTACATGAGTCTTATTTTAGTCTTACTTGACTCCAACATGTCAAAATCTTAATAATCGGATACTTTTTAGGGCAACAAGCGGATAAAAAACGGGACGGTGACGTACGTAATGGTAACGAGATGGTAACGGAAATGAAGGCTAAATAGAGGCTCATTGACGAATAAACGGAGGCTAAATACACGCAAAAAATCTACAAAATTCCTATACTTCTTGCATATCTCAAAAAAAAGTTGTACCTTTGCGGGCGCAAAGGTTTTGATATATAGAAACAACTATGAGATTCATATCTTTAATCGTTTGGGCATTGCTCATAATCCTCGCAATCTACTACGCTACCGTGATTGCGCACTTGTTCACGAACATGTTCGGCAAAAACGTCGATTTCAAGAAAACACTCATCCCGTTCTACGGGTGGAAGATCTGGTTTGATAATTTTTAATCATTTCAAGAATATGGCTATTAGCAATCCGCAGGGAGGCAATAAACTCCCGATGAAAAAAATCGTATTAGCTTCCGTCATCGGAATTGTAGTAATCGTCTTCCTTTGCTGCATCGGCTCTCTCGTTGAGGATGTCAAGAACGAAGACATCGTGGTTAACCAAGTGCCTATTACCGGTACTATGTATGTCTGGAGCCAGCCGGGTATGTATGCCCAGAAATTAGGACACATCACCTCATACCATAAGACCGAGCAGTTATGGTTCGGTGCGCAAAACAACGGCGAACCCATTCCGGTTATTTTCAACGACGCGTCCAATGGTGAGATCTTCGGTTCTCTCCGTGTCAAGTTACCCACCGACCGCGAGCACATGCTCCGCATCCAGACGGACTACAACGGAATGGACAGACTGATGAACGACCTTGTCCGTCCGACTGTGGTGAAAGTTGTTTATGCTTCCGGACCGCTGATGTCGGCTTACGAGAGCGTTTCGGAGAAGAAAAACAACCTGATTGAATACATCACCGACCAGCTGAACAACGGTGTTTACACGACTGCCGTGAAGATTTCCGAGGTAATCGACCCTATCACAGGCGAGAAGAAACAGCAGAAATTCGCAGTCCTGATTGCCGATTCAACAGCCGCGGGCGGGTATCGTCGGTCCGAGAAATCGCCGTTTGATTACTACGGCATCGAGATTGGTCAGGTTTCCGTCTCCAAGATCGACTACGAAGACCGCGTGAAGAAGCAGATTGAGCAACAGCAAGAAGCCAACATGTTGGTTCAGACCTCCAAAGCCAAATCGCTTGCCGCTCAACAAGAGGCGATTCGTGCAGAGGAAGAAGGTAAAGCACAGGCCGCTAAAGCCAAATGGGAGCAAGAAAAAGTGAAAGCGGTGGAGGTGACCAAAGCCGAGCAGGAATACGAGGTTGCCCGTCTGGAGGCGCTCAAAGCGAACGAGGTGAAGAAGCGTATCATTGCCGAAGGAGAAGCTGAAGCAGCCGCTAACCGTGCGAAAGTGGCAGCAGGTCTGACGCCGCAAGAACGTGCCGAGTGGGATTATAAGACCAAAGTCGGCGTGGCTGAAGCCGTGGCTAAGGTGCAATTACCGACTGTAGTCATGGGCGGTGGCGCAAATGGAGGAAACCAAACGATGGATATCATGAGCCTCAAGTTCGCCACCGATCTTGTAGAGAAACTGAGCAAATAAATAAATGAGAAAATGAATAAATAACTTTATGGAATATAATTTTTCTGAGATTGAGAAGAAGTGGCAAAAGGCGTGGGAAGAGAACGGCGTTTATACCGTTTCCAACGAGTCCGACAAGCCGCACTACTATGTGTTGGATATGTTTCCTTATCCTTCGGGCGCAGGCCTGCACGTAGGTCACCCGTTAGGCTACATTGCCAGCGATATTTACAGCCGTTACAAACGTCTGAAGGGCTTTAACGTGCTCCACCCGATGGGTTTTGACAGCTACGGTCTGCCGGCGGAGCAGTACGCCATCCAGACCGGTCAACACCCCGAGAAAACGACGTTCGAGAACATCGACCGATATATATCGCAGCTCAAGAAAATCGGTTTCTGCTATGACTGGAACCGCGAAGTGCGCACGTGCGACCCGGCGTTCTACAAATGGACGCAGTGGGCTTTCGTGCAGATGTTCAACAGTTATTTTGACCCCAAGACGCAGAAAGCGCAGCCGATCAGCAAACTGATTGCGGAGTTCGAAGCCAACGACCCGAAATGGGCTACTCTCTCCGAGCGCGAGAAACAGGAGCGGCTGATGAACTACCGCATCGCGTACCTTGCGGACACGAAAGTCAACTGGTGCCCGAAACTGGGTACGGTGCTGGCAAACGATGAGGTGAGCGAAGGTCTCTCCGTCCGTGGCGGTTATCCCGTGGAGCAGCGTGTGATGCGCCAGTGGTGTCTGCGCGTGAGTGCCTACGCAGGCCGTCTGTTGGAAGGCTTGGAACGTATCGACTGGACCGAGAGCCTCAAAGAGACCCAGCGCAACTGGATCGGTCGCTCCGAAGGAGCAGAGATGCAGTTCTCCGTCAAAGGGCAAGACGCGCCGTTTACTATCTTCACCACCCGTGCAGACACGATATATGGCGTGACGTTTATGGTTCTCGCACCGGAGAGCGAGTACGTGCAGCGCGTGGTGACCGACGAGCAGCGCGAAGAAGCGGAGGCGTACCTCGCGCGCTGCAAGAACCGCACGGAGCGCGAACGTATCGCCGACCGCCGCGTGACGGGTGTGTTCACCGGCTCGTACGCCATCAATCCGCTCACGCAGGGCGAGATACCTATTTATATCTCCGACTACGTGCTTGCGGGTTACGGCACGGGTGCTATCATGGCAGTGCCGGCGCACGACAGCCGCGACTACGCTTTCGCCAAACATTTCAACCTGCCGATTATTCCGCTGATTGAAGGCGCAGACGTCTCCGAGGAGTCGTTCGACGCCAAAGAGGGCAAGATGATCAACTCCGGTTTCCTCAACGGCATGGAGGTCAAAGAGGCTATCCAAGCCATGAAGGAATATATCACCAACACCGGCATCGGTCGCGTGAAAGTCAATTACCGTCTGCGCGACGCTATCTTCAGCCGCCAGCGTTACTGGGGCGAACCGTTCCCGATATACTACAAGGACGGCATGCCTTATACCCTGCCCAAAGAGTGCCTGCCGCTCGAACTGCCGGAGGTGTCGGACTTCAAACCCACCGAGACCGGCGAACCGCCGCTGGGCAACGCCGCTGTATGGGCATGGGATGAGAAGAACCGCAAAGTAGTGGAGAAAGCGCTGATTGACAACAAGACCGTCTTCCCCTTGGAACTCTGCACGATGCCGGGCTTCGCAGGCTCGTCGGCGTACTACCTGCGTTACATGGACCCGCACAACGACCAAGCGCTGGTCGATAAGGACGTGAACGCTTACTGGCGGCAGGTGGATCTCTATCTGGGTGGTAGCGAGCACGCTACGGGACACCTGATTTACAGCCGTTTCTGGAACAAGTTCCTCTACGACCTCGGCTATATATGCGAGGACGAACCGTTCAAGAAACTCATCAACCAAGGTATGATTCAGGGCCGTTCGAACTTCGTCTATCGCTATATCGGCGAAGGTGCGACGGGCAACCTCTATATCAGTTACAACCTCATCGACAACCCCGAATACAAGGACAAAGTGCAGCCGATTCACGTGAACGTGAATATCGTCAACAACGATGTGCTGGATATCAAAGCTTTCCGCGCGTGGATGCCGGAGTTCAAGAATGCCGAGTTCGTCTTTGCGGACGGTACATCGTCCGAACTGACGGGCTACACCGCCGGCGCAAAGCAATATATCTGCGGTTGGGCGGTAGAGAAGATGAGTAAGTCGATGTTCAACGTGGTCAATCCGGATGACGTGATTGCCAAGTTCGGCGCCGACACGCTGCGTCTGTATGAGATGTTCCTCGGTCCGCTGGAGATGTCCAAACCATGGGACACCAACGGTATCGACGGCG
>ODAI012217592.1_pt1 | contig 10489 bp, 9 predicted proteins | sample 1539321 | NCBI WGS metagenome assembly ODAI01 (sample SAMN02144231, study PRJEB22623) | gut metagenome | biome: sheep rumen | host: Ovis aries | place: New Zealand | reverse complement strand
TATAAATTTAAGGCAGATGAATCACTTAACAGTGGATTTACAGGAAAGCCTGTAGATAAGGATAACCATGGCATAAACGCTCTGGAGTGGATAACCATGGAGTTACCTGCTGATCCTAAAAATCTGCTTTATGGAGTTTATGGTAAGGATGGTAAAGATCTTACACCTAATGAAGAGGAAGAAGAACAGGAGAGGCAGGTCGCTTACTGGGCTTTGGCTGACCCTGAACCAGAATACAGACCTATGGAAGAAACACCATACGATATCGTCAGTTATAACATGTGGGGGTAATTAAATGGTTGAATATATACTTACAGTTTTTATTATTTTCGTTGTTTTATATGCTCTTGTGAAAGGCTGCAACATCAATATCAATGTCACACTTAAACAGGAGTTTTCTGAAGATGACAGACAGCTGCTTGAGGATATCTACAATAAGGACGGTGACTTGAAAGATCGTGAGACCGTTATGATGGAAGCCCTCGATAATGCTGTCCGAAATATCAATAATATAATGCTCGATGCGGAGGATGATACAAATGGATAATAAGATTCCTGAAGATGTTGCTCAGGCTATGCTTGAGGATAAAATCTGCAAGAAGCTCAAACGCAACTATGAGTACTGTAGACAGTATTATGGCAAGGAGCATAGGAAGATGCGTCTTCTTGATGCGACAGATAAAGGGGACCTGTGGAAAGCTTGCAAGGCTAAGTTTCCGCCTTATCAGTTGCTTCCTGATACTAACTTCGTCAGTTATGTGCACTATAATATCCTTGCTTCGATATACACAGTAGCTAAGTCAGCACAGCTCGTACCTACATGTGAGGAGGATATCGAGTTCTGCGAGAGGCTTAATGTTGCTGTAGAACATGACTGGGATAAGAATTCAGTAGGCTATTATATGTTCCTTGCCGGGGATAGGGCAGCCTTGCTCAATCTCGGTGTTACACAGGCTATATGGGATGAAAGTAAACAGAACATAGCCTATAAGAATGTTGATCCGATACATTATATGCGTGACCCGAACGCTGAGGATTTAGATTCTTCCGGGTATGTCATGGTTTATCAGAGCTATGACAAGAACTGGTTCCTTAATAATCCACAGTATAGGCAACCTTTTCTGGAACGCATCAAAGATAAGATAAGTCCTTCTACGGAAAATGTACCTGACTATCAGGGAAAACCGTCAGTAGGAGATAGCGGGAAAGAGTACAACCTCTTCATCCACTGGGTAAGGAATGAGAATGGCGGAATAGATGAGTTTCATACTATCGATAACGAGATTATACTTGTTTCGAAATATGATATTCAGCCTAATATGTATCCTTTTGCAGAGCTTTATTGCAATTTGCCAGGATCAGGTCTTATAGGTTCCAGTGAACCCGCTAAGATCTTTGCAAATAATCTGGTCTATAATCTTATGGATTCTATGGCGTATACGTCAGTATATAAGAATCAGAGACCTCCTAAATTTGTATCCACTCAGAGTGGACTTAATATCGCTGCATTTGTTAAACATGGCAATGAGGCAGACCGTACCTTCATAGTCAATGGTGACGCGAGCAGGGCTGTACATTATCATCAGTTTCCTGAGGTGAACGCCGCATTGCCTAATATGCAGCAGAATATGAGCTTTAATATTAAGTCTATGTCTGGCGTAGATGATAGATATACAGGTAGAGATACAGGCTCCATTATTACTACGGGCGGAACTGAGGAGATGCTCAATAGAGTAACTCTTATAGATACTCCTAAGATTATGAACTATGAGCGCTATGCAAAGCGTCTTACTGAGCTTACAGTGCGTCTTATGGCTGAGTTCTCTCCTGATAGAAAGTATGTCGTTAAGGATGACCAGCTTTCGACTCCTACAAAAGTGGTCTATAAAACCATTGTTATCGCAGCTGACGAGATGAACCCAGATACTGTATTTGAATATGCTATTCAGATCAGCAGCGAACTTCCTAAGAATAAGCAGAGAGTTCAGGCTTGGGCTAACAACATGATGGAAAAGCAGATGCAGTACCAGAGTCAGGGTGTTCAGGTCGATGTTATTACACCTGAGGAATGGATCAGATGTCAGGATGTTCCATATAAAGAGCAGATCCTTAAACGTATGGGAATTCAGGCTAACCTCAATGCTTATATCGAGGCTCAGAATGTTATCGGTGAGTATGCTGCTATGCTTGAGCGTGGTGATCTGCCAGAGGATGCACTCGCTGCAGCTGCTGATGGTCTTCAGGCTATGAGAATGGGTGAACCTACTCCATACCAGCAGCAGATGGAGGCTGCACAGCCACCTATGGGTGGGGGCATGGGCATGATGTAACCACAATATATGGTGGTTTGCATTGACAAAAACACAATATATAGTATATAATTTAAGCGTAAGGACACAATCCTTACGCTTTTTCGGTCCTGCACCGTTATGCAGAGTGTTAATGGTCAGTTACACTCTCTGACCTAATTCGAAAGGAGTAGATTTTACATGGCAGATACCATGACAAACGAAGAAATTATGTCTGAATTCGCTTCACTGTTCGGTAGTGATACGACACCTGACGAGGAAGAAGAGACTACTGAAGAGACTACGGAAGAAGAAACAGAAGACAAACCTGAAGAAGAAACCACAGAAGAAACTTCTGAAGAAGAGACACCAGATGAGTCTGGGGAAGACGGAAAAGACGCTTCTGAGGATGAATCCGAAGCGCAGACTAAGGCACAGTCGTCTTCCAAAGTATCTTCTCAGTCAAAGCAGAATCATGCTTTTGCTGAACAGAGACTTCAGATCAAGAAGAATGAACAGTTCATTCGCAGTTTAGGTAAGCTTATAGGCTTTGATGATAATGCCTCTGTCGATGAGATACAGGAGAAAATCAAAGATGCGCTTATCGAAAAGTCTGCGAAGGATAATAACATATCTGTTGAGCTGGCCAAGCGTCTTGATCGTGCTGAGGAACTGCTTCGGGAAAACGACAGAATTAAGTTAGAGAACAAAGTACAGGAGGATTTCACGGTACTTATTGACAAATACAAGCTTGACGAAGCTGCTGTCAGTGAATTTACAGCGTTTCTTATCGATAACGGAAAGAATCCGATTGTTGATCCGAACGTTGATATCGAAGCTGAATATCTGAAACTGCACTATAACGATATGGTTAAAGCTGCAGTTGATGCTGCACTCGCCAAGGAAACAGCCAGGCAGAAGAAAGTTGAGGAAAAAGCCGCCTCTGGTGCTCCTAAAGGGCACGATAAAGGTGAGCAAAAAATCACTTCTGTTAAAGAGCTGGATGAGCTATTTAACAATATGGACCTGTAATCCCCAGAAAGGATTAAGGTAACTACTATGCCAGTTTCACTGAATGCACTTGCACCTACCGCTGACATCAATACGATGGTCCAGCTGGCCAATAACACTAAGAATCTTACAAATCCTGAAGTATTCTACAGCAAGCAGCTGCTCGATACTATCAGGCTCGGCAAGGATGAGTATAAGTACTACAAGCTTGCTGATGTTTCTCCGATCCAGAACAAAGCTGACAAGCTCACTGTACGCAGATGGGCACCACTTCAGGCTCATACAGTACCTCTCGATGAAGGTATTCCACCGAAATCGGATAAGGGTTCTGTTGAGAAGTACGAGATGGAGGCACATCAGTACGGACGTTATATGGAGTTCACTGATAAGGTTGACTTCCATGTAGTAGACCCTGTAGTTGCTCACTACGCATCAGAATATTCAATCGTAGCTATTGAAACACTCGACCTGCTCGCCAGAGAAGAGCTTTTCTCAAAGGCACAGAAATATTTTGCAGGAGCAGGCAGAAAGAGCGTAATCCTCGATGAAGATGGCGCATTTGATACGGAAGGTTTCAATATGTTTGAAACTCTTACCGTTGATGATTCGAAGCCGAATATGACCGATCTTAGACTTATCGTACTCTCCCTTAAGAGAGCGCTTGTAAAGCCTAGAGCAAACGGAAAGTATAAGGTTATCGTTTCACCTGAGTTCACATATGATATGATCGAAGATCCGACAGTCGAGAAGTTCATGAGAATCAATCAGACTACAAAAGATGCTTACGATGGTTCTGTACTCTTCCCGCTTTTCCAGATGGAATTCGAAGAGACTCTCGTATGCCCAGCAGACGGTTCATTCATCAAGCTTGTTGATGATGTTCCTAAGAAGTGTAAGAGAATCTACAGAACTGCTGTTTCTGGAGATACGGAATATGTAGCAGGCGAGACACATTATGTCTACAAGACCATCACAGAAGACGATACCAGTGACGGTGGAGATCCACTCTTCGTAAAGGAAGACGGTTATGTGAAGGATTCTAGGACAGGTCAGGACGCCTCCTATATTCCAGACCTTGAGACCTGGAACATCGCAGGTGTTCAGATCGACAGCTCTTCCGACTGGGCTGAGATGAATGTACATCACATTCTGATAGTCGGTAAGGACGCGCTGACCAGAACAGGTCTTACAGGAGAAGGTAATGCCAGAATGTATACGAAGGCTAAGGGTTCCGCAGGCGTACTCGATCCTATCGATCAGAGACAGTCTATCGGATTCAAAATCAATTCGGTTGGTTTTGGATCAACTCGTCTTGAGGCTATCGTAGATTATCTGTGCGTACCTGCTGCAGCTAATATCATTTAGCAATGGAGGATATCATGGCTGATAAGAAAGGAAAAGAAGTTATTACAGCAGCTCAGGCTACCAGAGAGTCTGATATGGCGGTTAAGGATGCGGAGCAGGCTCGTAAAGAGCTTGCCCGCAAGTTCAGGCAGCAGAAGCTTAAATCGATTCAGATTTCGCCGCTTTATCAGCCTTACTTCGGTAAGGTTATGACGGTTACCATTAATGGTACGTCTATTGCGGTTCCTGTTAATGGCAAGACTTATCAGGTACCTGCCACTTTCGCAGAAGAAATCAAAATCAGAATCTATAATCAGGATCAGCTTCTCATGAAGAAGAGGAGAATGAGTAGGGTTTCAGATAATTTTGAGGCTTCTCCTGGAGAACTGCAGCTGTTCTAATGATGAATAAGGGAGGGCGGTAAACACCCTCCCTTAATTTTATGAGGTGATAGAAATGGCTTATAACGGAACTACAGTCCCTACAGGTAGGGATAATACATATAACGCTACTGAGGTACATCGTAAATCATCTGAAGAGGTATATAATACCGCTTTTAATGATGAACAGAAGTCTGTTATAGAAGATATGGCGTCTAATATAAGTGGTCTAAGTTCTTCTATTGAGGAGATAGAAGGTGTTATAGATGATGGATTTCTTCCAGAAGTGACTTCTGATGATAATGGTAAGGTACTTACTGTAGTAGAAGGAGTGTGGGATAAAGCCGCAGGTGGAGGATCTACAGAAGCTTTAGTTGTTGAGATAGATGCTGTTTCACCTACTGAAGAGGAAGTAGTTGGAGGATTTTTTAATGGTGTACCCGTTTTATATAAGGAAACTGGTGATGGTTGGGTATCCTATACTTTGTTGTCAGGTGTAACATATTATGGCAATGAATACCTTATATTGTTCGATGGCACACAATTGTATTATTCTGCTGAAGATGGCTGGCATTTCAATGAATAAGGGTCAATTATGAAAATTAAAGACATAGTTAAACTTACAAATACATATCTGGCAGGTGAACAGCTTGTATATCAGAAGCTCGTTCCATTTTACGATGCTGTAATAGATGATATCAACAGCAAGCTTAATTCTATATATCCTACGTTTTCATCTTTAGATATACAGCCTTCTGATGTCGATGCAGTATATGACTTTTTTCCAGATCAGTATATACGTTCTGTTGTAGCGTTAGGTGCTGCTCATAAGTTTTATGAGATGGATGAAGAGGGAACTACATATGATTACGCATATGAGAATCAGTACGAGCGTAATCTGTTTTATATGACAAGGGATCATATTGCTCGTGTTCCATACATCTATCAGTCTGATAGTCCGGGTGGAGTTATCATCCATCTCGATGAAGACGTAGACTATGCGCTTCCTATATGTCCTGGTGTTCTTAGAGGTCTGTAAGTATGGCAGAAAGATCCGTTTATAAACAACGAGGTAAGAGAGATAAAAGTGCTACCATCGAGAGCAGCTTTAGTCGTGGTATGATGTGGACTAATGGTGCTGTAGATGAGGGCTACTTGAAGTCCTTTGTTAATTGTACTTTCAATAAAGAAACTGATACCATCGTTCCTCGACCTGGGCTTCGAGTGTCTGGATGCATTTTCCCAAGTATGACTATGCATCAGGACGAAGATTTTTTTGCTGATAACGTTGTTATCCATGCTACAAAACAGTGTGTCGAGAATGGTGTTACTTATGAACAGACTGTTATCGGACGTCTTGATGATGAAGATAATACGAAAGGTTTGATATGGGTACTTACAAGCCATATCTTTCTTGATTATGCTGCTCTTGCATTCACAGGCGATTATACAGGGCCTGTTTCATTTTCGGATTACTCTTTTACAGAAGAACCGCATGTATGTAAGTTCTTTTCTGCTACAAGTCCTAAAATCCACGATATATTCCTTGAAGAAGATGATTTCAGACGTATCGAATCCCCAGTGGGTTGCTTTGCCTATGGGAATAGTTTCTATTTCTTTGGTGAAGATGGGGAAGGTAATTCAGGTTTATTCAGGACAATATTTGATCCTGAGCTTAGTCCACCTAGATATAAGTTTGAAGCTGTAGAACCAAAAGCTCCTACCGTATCCGAAGCTGTTTCTTTTGGTTACAACATTCTCAGGAATGAAGCAGCATATACATTTACAAACAAGCATACGATTGCATCAGGCAATGTTCAATTCGATGGAATACTCCCTTATGAGGCAGGTACAAATCGTACCAAGCTTGTTATGACTCCTAAGAAGGGACAGTCTGTTGATCTTGTATGTTACTACGATGCTCATAATGGCGATACATATGACATTGTTTGGGAATCTAGAGAGACGACAGCTTCTGACTGGACGCCACTAAAGAGGAAAGAAGCAGTTACCTTTGGTAATGATACTGTGCTGTCTTTAGATGGTTTTCTTGCTCAGGATAAAGAAATAATGGTTCGTGTTGTAGCTTACGTTCATAATTCTGATGAAGTGGTTAAAGCAATAGTCGTAGGATTCGATTTTACTGTTGCTAATTATGGTACTGCTAATGCTTTTCCTCAGCAGGTATATGATCTTTCCACTGCTACAGGTGTTGTATCCTTTACAGATCGTATCGTTGCTTGGGGGCTTCCTGCAGATCCTACAATCCTCTTCATAAGCGATTATAATGAACCATCATATTTTCCTTATCCTAATAATATCGTAGTTTTCGATGAGCCTGTGATTCATTGCGTAGAGTTTATGGGTAAGCTTATCGTTTTTACTGTAGATAAGATTTATCAGGTTACACAATCTGACGATGCGACTTCCTGGAAATCTGATGTAATTCAGACGCATCTCAGTATAGACCCTTGGGATAAACATCTTATTAAAACAGTCAGAAACATGCTTTATTTCAAATCTGGTAACTATTATTACATGATGGTTCCTAAGGCCAGATCTCTGACAGGTGAGTTAACAGTAGCCCCGATTACGACTCCAATTACTTCGTTCTTTGATAGGTTTTCGGTAAATGTTGAGGAGATACTTAAGTATACGTATGGTTATACAAACTCTCTTGACCTACTCACTTATTACAATTTCCTAGATTATGATGAAGTCCATAATATCTACGCATTTAGGTTTCATAGTTATCAAACCGTATCAAATCCTTTAGCTGTTTTACATTTCGATGTTATTTACAACACTAATGACAGGACTTGGAAGGTTTGGTGCTTTGAAGCTCCTAATATTATCTTTCCATATAGACAGGAGGCTACAAGACCTGGAACTTTAGCAACTACGTCGCTTGTAAATTTTACTGATATAGGTGAGGGCAGTATTACAGGACGTTCTCGTATTATTCAGCTATATAACTGGGACAATATGATAGTGCGTAGCTGTTATATACCTCATAACTGCGAACTGACATATAACCCTGATAATGCTACTGCTCGTATTGTAGATCTTGTAATGCATGTGTCAGATGAATATGCCCACGTATCTGGTGAGACTCTTGTCTTTAAACATGATGGGCTTGCTTGGGTTGATGGAGAAACCTTATTTGTACAGGATGATTCAGATTTTTATGTTGGTTACAGTAAGGTTGAAATTCTTCAGAATATTCGCAAAGTTTATCTTTCACAAGACGAATACTATACGTTCAAGAATTATCAGTTTATAGATACAGGATATAAAAAAGATGCGTTACATACTAAGAAGAGGTATCGTGAAATTCAGTTTCAAATTAATAATCTTGATCAGAAGAACTTGAATTTTGGAATGGATTATATTTTGGATGGTTCACCGAGACGTGTCATGTACAAATATGAAGTTTCTCAGATGATAGATGAGCTTGACCCTGAGTATGGCATCGTTTATATCGATTCTGATCCTCTCGATTTCGGACCGTTCCCTCATACAGATTTTGATATTGATGATATCGATCTTACTAATCAATGGTCAATCGATCAGAATCTAATTCCTGAAGTTTCTTTATGGAAAGTACGTGTAGCGGTTTCTGGTAAAGGATACGCACCACGCTTAAGGCTTTATTCTAGAAATGAAAAGAGGTTTGAATTAATGAATATTAATTGGATCTCTAAGATTATGCATATGCGTTAGGAGGGTATTATGGCTATCAATTATGTCGCGGAAGTCGAACTTGGAGACGGTTCCAATTTTAATATAAAAGATGAAGAGGCTCGTGGATTGCTGTCTGATCATGAGTCACGGCTTTTATCTGCTGAAAATAAAGTTAACGCTATGTATGAGAGCGTAAATTATGTTAATCAGAATGCGTTTTCTTATTTTAGGGTTAAAAAAGGCACTGATTTGTATGACACGATTAGTGCTGATGTAACAAAAGATGTTGTTACTTTTATTCCTGGTGACAATATCAATCTTACCGCAGATCTTGAAAATGATGCTTTGACTTTATCAGCTGTGGACACTACTTATGATGTAGTTTCAAAAACAGCAGCAGGTCTTGCTCCACAACTTCCGAATGAAACTGCTACAACTAAATATCTTAGGCAGGATGGTTCCTGGAATGTTCCTCCAGATACTAAATATAATATTGTATCTAAAACAGCAGCAGGACTTGCTCCACAGCTTCCGAACGAAACTACTACAACTAAGTATCTCAGACAAGACGGAACATGGACTATCCCTCCAGATACTAAATATAGTGTTGTATCTAAAACAGCTGCCGGGTTAACTCCTCAGCTCCCAAATGAAACTTCTACAACTAAATATTTAAGACAAGACGGATCGTGGAGTGTACCTCCTAATACTACTTACGGTGTTGCTACTTCATCTGCAAATGGTCTGATGTCATCTTCAGATAAATCTAAGTTAGATGGGATTGACACAGGTGCTAACGCATATGTACATCCAGCTTATACCGCGCGTACTGGGCAGCCTACTGCTAATGCTACTCCTGCATTTGGCGGAACTTTTACAGTATCACAGATTACTTCAGATGCTACTGGTCATGTTACTGGGGCAACAAACCGTACTATAACAATTCCTAGTGCTGTGTCTTCTACATCAGCTGCAGGTCTTTGTCCTAAACTTGGCGGCGGTACAACTAATTTTCTTAGAGCAGATGGAACATGGGCTGCTCCTGCACAATCTGCTGTACCTGTAGTTTCCAAAACAGCTAATGGTCTTGCACCACAGCTCCCAAATGAAACTTCTACAACTAAATATTTAAGACAAGACGGATCGTGGGCTGTTCCACCAGATACTAATACTACATATTCAGTTGCATCTACAACTGCCAATGGTCTTATGACTTATGGCGATAAGATCAAGCTAAACGGCATAGAAGAAGGTGCGGAAAGAAATCTGGGCATTGTAATCCAGAATCAGGTAGTAAATGAGGATGCCCTTGAACTTCAATTTGATGCTCCGCTGCTTGTTGTTGACTCAGGGGAAGCTATTCCTGGAGCATCAACAAGAAAAGAAACTATCAGTCTTCCAGCCGCAACTACAAGCCAAAACGGATACATGTCCGCTTCGGATAAAACAAAACTTAATGGCATATCTACTGGAGCAGAAAAGAATAGAACTATAAGTACATTTACATTTAAACTCAGTTCTAATGTATCTATCGCATCTGGCAATTATGTTGCGCTGGAGTTTTCTGGAGGACCATTAGTTTCATATGTTTATAAAATGGTAAGTGAAATTAGACTTTTGGATACGGCTTCGGGAAACCCCCATGTCAGTATCGGTCAGTTTTATTTCTCTGGCAGTTCTGGCTTTATTGTTTATGTGCACAACTGGGGCAGTGATACCGTTACATTAAGCGCTTCAAATAGTTATGTTAATATTTGTGCTATAAAATAGTTATTTAATATT
>ODAI010983671.1_pt1 | contig 10489 bp, 11 predicted proteins | sample 1539321 | NCBI WGS metagenome assembly ODAI01 (sample SAMN02144231, study PRJEB22623) | gut metagenome | biome: sheep rumen | host: Ovis aries | place: New Zealand | reverse complement strand
GGAAAAGGAGCGATTCCTTCATCCCTAGGTCGCCAATACCTATACCGCCGCACCCCGCAATAGAGGGGAATCCTACAGGTGTCCCCCCTGCCATAGCCACACCGAGCTTTACAGCCTCAACGATCTTGTCGATGTTCATGTGGCCCGGAACTATCTCGTTGTATGAAGATACTATACCAACGAGAGGTCTCCTCATTTCCTCGGCCGTCATACCGAGGGCATTGAACAGTGATCTCTGCGGAGCCTTGTCTACTCCGTCACAGAAAAACGATTTTGTTTCACTCATAATGATTACCTTCTTTATTTTATATTTAATATAAAGCCTATAATAACTCTACCGGCATCAAAGCCTTTTGCGAAGCGGAGCCATTTACCTTTGCACCGCCCAAAATACTTCTGACCGTATCAGTCAGTCCGGTATTATTTCTCTTTGTTCCTTCCGAGGAAAGCAGCTCCTATGATACCTGCATCATTTCCAAGTTTAGCAATAACTATCTCGGTGTTCTTTTCGGAGTTCTTTGTGTAGACCTCCTTAGCCACAAGCTCTCTGAGCGGCAGCAGCAGCGGGTCTCCCTCGTTGCAGACGCCTCCGCCTATGCAGAGGATATCAGGCTGGAATATATTGATAGTATTTGTGATACCGCACGCAAGATACCTGATATACTTATCAACTACCTCTTTGCCTGCGCGGTCACCTGCTCTCATAGCATTGAATGCTGTTCTTGCAGATACCTTTCCGTCCTCCTCGTTCATTTTCCACATCACGGAGTTCTTGTCCTCAAACATAGCCTCTCGTGTCATTCTTACAAGGCCTGTCGCCGATGAGAACACCTCAAAGCAGCCCTTTCTTCCGCAGGTACATTCAGGACCGTTCGGGTCTATAACAGTGTGGCCTATCTCAGCTCCCGCAAAGTTAAAGCCCGAATATATCTTTCCGTTGATGATAATTCCGCCGCCAACGCCTGTTCCAAGAGTTATACAGACCGCATCATTGGCACCCTTTGCAGCGCCTGCCACAAATTCGCCGTAAGCAGCAGCGTTCGCGTCATTCTCAACATAGCAGGGCTTATTGATATGTGTCTGCATAAGCTTAACAACAGGGAAGTTCAGAAATCCCAGATTGTTAGAATATTCGATAACGCCTGTCTCAGAGTTCGCAGTTCCGGGTGTTCCGATCCCTACCGACTCGATGTCATCGACTGTCAGTCCTGCCTGCTTTGTAGCCTCAAGCGCTACCTTTGCCATATCATCGCAGATGTCCTCGGCAGGTCTCGGCAGATTTGTCTTGCACGTTGCCTTTGAGATTATCTCAAAGTTCTCGTTCACAACGCCGGCCTTTATATTCGTGCCGCCAAGGTCTATACCTATAAAGTATTTCATCATTTATCCTCCGTTATCTTATTCGTTTTCTTCATCGTCATATTCGTGGAAGTTTACTTCTTTTTCAGGCTCTTTTTCAGGCTCATTGTAAAGCTTTTTCTCTATCTGCCCGTATATCAGCAGATAAATGATCTCCAGTCCGAACGCTATCAGCACCACCAGCCACACGCTCAGATCAGTGAACACTGCCAGCAGCACCGCCCCTATTATAATAACTATCTCACCTATCTCCTTGACAGGGTTGAATTTCAGGTTTGCAAACATAGCTCTCTCCTAGTCGATCTTAGTGAGCACGAAGGTGCACTTGCCGTCAACGGTGTATTGTCCGCTTCCTGCAGTTACAAACACGCTCTCGCCCTTAACAGCCGTAACCTTCTCATCACCGCACGTGATCTCAGGCTCACCCTCAAGCACAAGTATACTGTTGAAAGAGCCCTCATCAGCAGTGAGCACAGCCTTCTCCTGAACGTTCACTCTGTAGGTGGTGAAGTATTCGCACTTTGCCAGCAGCTTGATGTCGTATCCGTCCTTCTGCTCAACAGGTGTCTCGGGGTACTGCTCAGCAGGTGCAAGCTTTGTCACGTCCTTAGCCTTTTCAATGTGAAGCTCTCTGGGCTTGCCGTCCTTGCCGACTCTGCCGTAATCGTAAATACGGTAGGTCGTGTTTGAGTTCTGCTGTATCTCGGCTATCAGTATCCCTTTTCCGATAGCGTGCAGTGTTCCCGATCTTATGAAGAACACGTCTCCCTTGTGAACAGGCACATTGTTTGTAACTTCAAGGAGAGTGTTGTTCATTATCCTCTCAGCGAACTCTTCCTTGCTTATCTCATGCTTGAACCCGTAGAGAAGCTCAGCACCCTCGTCGCAGTCAACAACATACCACATCTCTGTCTTTCCGTATTCACCCTCTACCCTCTGAGCGTACTCATTGTCAGGGTGGACCTGTACCGACAGATTATCCTTGGCGTCGATAAGCTTTATAAGTATAGGAAAGCTCTCGAATCTATCACAGTTCTTTCCCAGCACGCCTCTGCCGTTTTTTTCGATATACTCCTCCAGCGTAAGACCCTTGTCCTCACCGTCAGCGATGACCGAAGGGCCGTCCTTGTGACAGGAAAGCTCCCAGCTTTCAGCGACCTTGTCAAGATCGCACTTTTTGCCGTATTCATCGCGCAGTCTGGTACCGCCCCAGATGTAGTCTTTAAATGCGGGTGACAGTTTGAATATTGCCATAGCATCGCGTTAAAAAACGCTGCCTCCTTCCATAAACTTTTTAGAACATATTTATACATATATATAATAGCACATTTCATAAGTCAAGTCAATGATTTTTAAACTTTTTGCAGGAAAAATATGCACTTTTTTTAAAACCGGATTTTTAAAGACGCACAGTCAGAAGTCGGATAAGCAATTTAATAAAACGTTTATAAATGATAATATGTCATAATTCCTGATAAAGGGCGAAATGTGCATATCTGCGGAGATTTTTTAGTTTGTTACCAAAAAAACGAACAAATCTTTTGTTTACATAACGTTAATAAGTACAAAATGTTTGTTAAACGGCTTTATTTTTTAATCAAAATCGCCAAAGATTGATTTTTTCGCGTAAAATCGGGCTTAAACGTTTGACAAAGGCGAAAAAAAGAGTTATAATACGAACATAGTAAAAACTAAAGTTTGTTAAAACGGAGGTAATCAAGATGAAAAAGAGTGAGCTTATCGCTGCAGTTGCAGCAAAGGGCGGCTATTCAAAGAAGGACGCTGAGAAGGCTCTTGAGGCAGTAACTTCTGCTATCACCGATGCGCTTGTAAAGGGCGAGAAGGTATCAGTAGTAGGCTTCGGATCTTTCGAGGTACGCAGCAGAGCTGCAAAGGAATCAATCAACCCTGCTACCAAGCAGCCTATCCATGTACCTGCAAAGAAGGTACCCGCATTCAAGGCAGGAAAGGCGCTCAAGGAAGCTGTAGACAAATAAGAAACTTAATTTAGGAGGAAACTACAATGGCTGAAGTAAAGAAGACTGTTGAGAAGAAGGCTGAAGAGGTAAAGGCAACTGCAAAGAAGGCCGCTACCGCTGCAAAGGCAAAGACAGAGACAGCTAAGACTGCTGTTAAGGCAAAGGCTGAGACTGCAAAGACAGCTGCTAAGAAGACTGTTAAGAAGGCTGCAGCTAAGAAGCCCGCAGCTAAGAAGGCTGCACCTGCTAAGGATGAGATCATCATTCAGGTCGAGGGTGTAAATGATGTAAATGTTGCTGCTGTTGTTGATGCTGCTAAGGCTGACTACAAGGCAAAGACAGGCAAGGCTGCAAAGGCAGTTACAGTATATGTTAAGCCTGCAGAGGGCGTTGCATACTACACTGTAGCAGGCAAGGGCAGCGATGACTTCAAGGTAGAGCTCTAATTTATATAATACCTTAAATAAAAGAAGCAGTACAGGTGTTTTAGTCTGTACTGCTTTTTTTGGTTTGGTCAAAATTGAACTTTTCTGATGAAAATCTGATATTTCGGGCGAAATTGAACTTTTGCAATTTTAAATTGAACTTTTTGCCTGTTTCGTTGAACTTTTCGCCGAAAACATTGAACTTTTTCAGTTCTTGCAAAAAAGTAAAAAAGAGACTCCCTATTTGGAAGTCTCTTACAGTTCTGTCAGCTTCAGCCGCTCAGCTTCATTGAAGTTGCTTCGGGAATGTAAACTCTCTTGATATCAGCCCCGAGCCCTCTGAGCTTTTCATCTATCTTTTCATATCCTCTTTCAATATAGTGGATATTGTCTATCTCGGTAGTTCCCTCGGCAGCAAGCCCTGCGATTATCATGGCGGCACCTGCTCTCAGGTCAGTTGCGGAAACAGGAGCACCTGTAAGCCTTCCTACGCCCTGGATCACGGCAACTTTACCGTCTACGGAAATATCAGCTCCCATTCTTCTGAGCTCGGCGACATACCTGAAACGGTTATCAAAAATGTCATCGGTAACTATGCTCGTGCCCTCAGCAAGGGTAAGGAATGTTGAGAACTGCGGCTGCATATCGGTCGGGAAGCCGGGGTGCGGCATAGTCTTGATAGAGGTCGTCATAAGTGGACCGTCTACCCAGACGTGAACGCTCTCATCGTTCTCAACTACGTTGACACCGCACTTTCTGAGCTTTGCGGTGATCGATTCAAGGTGCTTGGGGATAACGTTAGCTATCACAACATCGCCCTTAGTGGCAGCTGCCGCTACCATATAAGTGCCTGCCTCTATCTGATCGGGGATAGTGGCATAGGTGACGCCGTGAAGATAATCAACGCCCCTGATCTTTATAACGTCAGTTCCTGCACCTCTGATATCTGCACCCATTGAGTTGAGAAAGTTCGCAAGGTCAACAATATGCGGCTCCTTAGCAGCGTTCTCGATAATGGTAAGTCCCTTTGCCTTGACTGATGCAAAGATAGCATTCATAGTTGCGCCGACTGTTACAAAATCAAAATATATCTGGTTTCCGATAAGCTCATCAGCATAAACATGGTTTGCACCGTTAACGATCTCATCAGAAGCGCCGAGTGCCTTGAATGCCTTTAAATGCTGGTCTATCGGTCTGTCACCGAGGTCACAGCCGCCGGGCATAGGTACGAATGCATCGTGAAATCTGCCGAGAAGAGTGCCCAGAAAATAGCAGGAAGCTCTCATTGTCCTCGCAAGCTCATAGGGTACCTCAGGATTGGTTATGCCTTTTGTATTGAACTTTATCGTGTTTTTATCTATCAGCTCTACCTCTGCGCCCATTTCGCGCAGGATAGTAAGACACTTAGTTATATCACTGATCTCAGGTACGTTTTCAAGAACACAGGTCTCGTCGCAAAGTATAGTTGCTGCAACAAGTGCAACTGCTGCGTTCTTCGCACCGCTTATCTGAACGGTACCTTTAAGCGGGATACCTCCGTTGATAACAAACTTCTCCAAGCTTACACACTCCTTAAAGGAATATCGGTTCTTTCTTTGTTCCGATCTTCATTCATATTATTATAACACACTTTTATTAAAAATAAAAGCTATGTGAGAAAAATTCAACGATTTGTTTAAAATATTCAAAATGCAGCGTTGATTTATAGTGATTGAGCCGTTAAACCGCGCGTTTTAAGAACATATGTTCACGCTTTGAACTGCTAAAATCATTTACCTAATTATTTTAACACACCATTTGAGAAAAATCAATAGCAAAATGCAGTTTTTTCAAAGAAAATCGACAGTTTTCTTGAAGTTTTTCTGAAATGATTACAAAGGGATTACAGCTGTACGAAATTTCGGACAATTTTGTAATTTTTGTGTAATTTTTGAGTACAAAAAAATTCTCTGTTCGGTCTGAAATTATTTTATGATACATTTATTTGGACAACTGAGGAGAGATCTTTCACTGTTTTCAGAGCTGTCTTTGAAAAAATGAGCTGAAAGATACTCCGGGCAGTTAAGCTGAATGGCTGTTTTTTCTGTATGGTTTGACCTCGGTTTTCACAGATGTGCCAAAAATGAAAAAATGTGCGCGTTTTACTTGCAATTGGTAAGAAAATATGCTATAATAAATTGTTATTATTAGTAGTATAGTCTTTGGAGGGCTTTTTATGAGGATCTTGGGTATCGATCCGGGGTACGCTATAGTGGGGTACGGAGTGCTCGACTATGCAGGCTCTGCTTTCAGTGTGGTGGGGTTCGGTGCTGTTACAACGCCTGCCGGTCTGAGCTTTGAGAAAAGGCTCAAGATGATTTATGATGATATCACAGAGATCATCGAGACATACAAGCCCGACGAGATGGGTATTGAAAAGCTGTTTTTCAACACGAACGAAAAGACGGCAATAGATGTGGCTCAGGCGAGAGGTGTTACGCTTCTGCCGGCGATAATGAGAGGGATACCAATTTACGAATACACGCCTTTACAGGTGAAGTCTTCGATCGTTGGTTACGGGCGTGCGGAGAAAAAGCAGGTCCAGGAAATGACGAAGACGATGCTGCACCTGAAAGAGGTGCCGAAGCCTGATGACACTGCTGACGCTGTTGCGATAGCGATCACGCACGGGCTAAGCATAAACACGAGAAGAGTGCTGGGTGCGGTTACGTGATAAAGATATTAAAGTGCTCTCTGCCACCGGCGGAGTGGGTCTGAGATCGGAAATTGATGAGTTGAGGAGTTATTATGATATATTCGGTAAGAGGAAAGCTGATATATTCACAGGGTGATACTGCCGTTGTTGAATGCGGCGGTGTCGGTTATGAATGCAGAACTACGTTCTCGACTATAAGGGCTATTGCCGGTAAGGACGAGGTGATGCTTTACACACATCTTGCGGTGCGAGAGGATGCTATGGAGCTTTTCGGCTTTGCTAGCAAGGAGGAGCTTAAAAGCTTCAGGATGCTGATAGGGGTCTCGGGTGTGGGGCCTAAGGCGGCTATATCTATACTGTCGGCGGTGACGCCTTCTCAGTTCGCGCTTGCTGTGGCGACCGGCGATTCGGCTTCGTTTACCAAGATAAAGGGGATAGGAGCTAAGACGGCACAGAGGATAGTGCTGGAGCTCAAAGACAAGATAGCTAAGGAGAACACTATTTCCGTAAGGGGAGAGGCTGCGGCGGCTGCACCTGCGGTGATGGACGACAGTGTTCGTGAGGCGATAACGGCGCTTGTCGTTCTCGGGTATTCTGAGGGCGAGGCGGCCTCGGCGATAGGTAAGCTTGACCCGACGCTGCCGACTGAGGAGCTTATCAAGAAGGCTCTTATGAGTCTGGCAAGGTTCAGGTGATAATGACGGGAAGGAGGAAGGTGCTTCGTAAGGCGGAGCATTGCACCCGATATGATAGAAAAAGGCGAATTTGACATTGAAAGAATAGTTACTCCGAAGGAGACCGTTTCTGAGACGACTGATGATTTTGAGGTCAGCCTCAGGCCTTTGACGCTTGATGAATACATCGGGCAGGATAAGGTAAAGGAGAATATGAAAATATATATCCAGGCGGCTAAGAACAGGGGAGACAGTCTCGATCATGTGCTGCTGTACGGACCTCCTGGACTTGGAAAGACTACGCTCTCGGCGATAATCGCGCACGAAATGGGCGTGAACATCAGGATAACATCAGGACCGGCCATTGAAAAGCCGGGAGACCTTGCGGCACTGCTGACTAATCTTGAAAAGGGCGATGTGCTTTTCATTGACGAGATACACAGGCTTTCACGGCAGGTGGAAGAGGTGCTTTACCCGGCGCTTGAGGATTATGCGCTGGATATCATCATGGGTAAGGGGCCTGCGGCAAGGTCGATAAGGATAGAGCTCAATAGGTTCACGCTTATAGGTGCGACGACGAGGGCAGGACTTTTGTCGGCGCCGCTGCGTGACAGGTTCGGAGTTATCCAGAGACTTGATCTTTACACGACAGAGCAGCTGACGGATATCGTTAAGAGGTCTGCGATAATTCTGGGTGTGGGCTGTGATGAGGCCGGCGCTGTTGAGATAGCTAAGCGCTCACGCGGGACACCGAGAATAGCTAACAGGTTCCTCAAAAGGGTGAGGGACTTTGCCGAGGTCATGGGCAACGGTATCATCACTGAGGAGATAGCAAAGATAGCTCTGAACAGAATGGAAGTTGACAGGCTGGGGCTCGATAAGCTGGACAAGAGACTTCTGAATATGATAATAAAGGGCTACAACGGCGGACCTGTGGGCCTTGAGACGCTGGCGGCAGCTATAGGCGAGGACGCTGTAACGATTGAGGATGTTTGTGAGCCGTATCTTATGCAGCTGGGGTTCATCTCAAAGACGCCCAGAGGCAGGGTGGCGACCCAGCTGGCTTACGATCACTTAGGCATACTTAAAGACGGACAGACGCATTTATAATTCTGACATAAGGAGATGGTTTCAATGGGAAGACTTTTTGGCACCGACGGTGCAAGAGGAGTTGCAATAACTGAGCTTACCTGTGAGATGGCGATGAAGATAGGCAGGGCGGCTGCGCTCGTGCTCTCAAAGGGTAAAGAGGGTAAGGCTAAGATAATTATAGGAAAGGACACTAGGATATCGAGCGATGTGCTGGAGGCTGCACTGGTGTCGGGTATATGCTCGGTGGGGGCTGACGCTTATCTGCTGGGAGTTATACCTACGCCTGCGGTGGCACTGCTGGTAAAGCAGTACGGTGCGGATGCAGGTGTTATGATATCGGCGTCACATAACTCGGTTGAGTTTAACGGTATAAAGCTGTTTTCTGGAAGCGGGTTCAAGCTGCCTGACAGTGTTGAGGCCGAGATAGAGGAGCTTATTCTTGACAGGCCTGAGGATATAGAGCTTTGTGACGGGGGCGATATCGGCAGGGTTTACGCTGAGGATAATGCTGTATGGGATTATGTAAGGCACATAATGAAGTCGAGCCCTTCGGATTTCAAGGGGATAAAGGTGGCGCTTGACTGCGCTAACGGTGCGGCATCGGTATGTGCACAGAAGATATTTGAAGGCCTTGGAGCTAAATGCGTTATGCTCAACGACAAGCCTGACGGTACGAACATCAACAAGGACTGCGGTTCTACTCATATAGAGGGGCTTCAGAAGGCTGTTATTGAGAATCACTGCGACGTGGGGCTTGCCTTTGACGGCGATGCTGACAGGTGCCTTGCAGTAGATGAGAACGGCGAACTGATAGACGGCGACAAGCTTATGGCGATATTCTCGCTTTACATGAAGGAGCTGGGACTGCTCAAGAGCAACACCTGCGTGGTGACTGTGATGACTAATCTCGGTTTTTTCAAGTTTGCGAAGAAGAATAACGTTGTTGTTACCACAACTAAGGTGGGCGACAGGTACGTGCTCGAAGAGATGCAGAGGGGAGGCTATAACCTCGGCGGTGAGCAGTCAGGACACATTATAATGCTTGACTTTGCAAACACTGGTGACGGTGAGCTGACGGGAACAAAGCTGCTGACGGTTATGAGCTACACAAAGAAAAGAGCGAGTGAGCTTGCGGCCTGCATGGAGACCTACCCTCAGATACTCGTGAATGTGACTATCACACCTGACAAGAAGGGTAAATGGGAGACTGACGAGGCTGTTCAGGCGGCGATAAAGAAGTATACCGAAAAGCTCGGGAACGACGGAAGGATACTTGTGCGCGAATCGGGAACGGAGCCGCTTGTAAGAGTTATGATCGAGGGCAAGATGACGGGCGTTATCACGGAATATGCGAATGATATCGCAAGGCTTATTGAGGAAATGAAGTAATGAGATATAAATTCTGCCCCGAATGCGGGAAAAGGCTTGAGCCAAAGCCTATAGGTGATGAGGGGCTGATACCTTTTTGTGAAAACTGTAAAAGGCCGTGGTTTGACAGCTTTTCGACCTGTGTATTGTCTGTAGTGGTAGGAGAGGATAACAAAATACTCCTTATAAGGCAGAGTTACGGCGACACCTCGAAATATGTTGGAGTAGCGGGCTTTATGAAGCCGAACGAAACGGCTGAGGCTGCCGCAGAGCGAGAAATAAGGGAAGAAACAGGGCTTGAAGCTAAGAGCGTTCAGTTTCTTGAAAGCATTTTCTATGAGGGCAGAGACCAGCTTATGCTGGGCTTTATGGCTAGGGTCGAGAATAATGAGCTTTCACTCTCGAGCGAGGTAGAGCAGGGCAAGTGGTTTGATATAGACTCGGCTATAAAAACCGTCCGCGAGGGCAGCATTATTCAGAAGCTTATAACAGATACAAAGGATAAATTATTATGAGAGTAGCCGATAAATGGCAAGAGTACAAAATATTGGACACTTCAAGCGGTGAAAAATTGGAGAGCTGGGGCGGTGTGACGCTTGTTCGCCCCGATCCTCAGATAATATGGAAGAGCGAAAAGCGCTCAGAGATGTGGAAAAGGGCTGACGGAGTGTATCACCGCTCATCGAAGGGGGGCGGCTCATGGGAGTTCAGAAAGAAGCTGCCCGATAGCTGGCAGATAGGGTACGGAGATCTGAGGTTCATCATTAAGCCGACGGGATTCAAGCACACGGGGCTTTTCCCTGAGCAGGCTGTCAACTGGGATATGATGAGAGGGCTCATTAAAGAGTCTGGAAGAGAGATCAATGTGCTGAACCTTTTCGCATACACTGGCGGCGC
>ODAI010489630.1_pt1 | contig 10489 bp, 7 predicted proteins | sample 1539321 | NCBI WGS metagenome assembly ODAI01 (sample SAMN02144231, study PRJEB22623) | gut metagenome | biome: sheep rumen | host: Ovis aries | place: New Zealand | reverse complement strand
GGTGCGGCATTTCTGTTGGGTGGCAGGCCGGCCGAGAGCTCGCTCTCGAGACGGACTTTCCGATGGTCATCTTCAAGGCCTCTTGCGTGATGTGGGGATTCTCTCCGACAGCTTTGAGAATGGCCAATTCTTCCAAAGAGCAATTCAAAGTATCAAATTGAGACTTTGAAACATCCGGAGTGATACTTTGGACGGACACGTGCATTTCCCGATTGGAAAGATTATGATAGTTCGCCCGCCATCACGACAAATCTATACTGCAAACAGGTCATCCAGTGTAATCTCGTTCTGGATCATGTTCATATAACTGTTGCGGGCGATTCCGTTCGTTGTGACCATGACCAAGTGAACCGTACGTTTGTCCTTAGACAAATGACGATAAGTGTTAACCTTGTTCTCCAGATCTTGCGCATAATCCCTGTCGATTGTGAAGGCAGTCGTTGAGTGCTTCATTTCACAAAGGTCGGTGAATCCGTCGGCACGCTGTATGACAAGGTCTATCTGCGCCCCACGCCTGTTCTCCGTCCCCTTAGTGAACCACGAACAGACGTTTGTCTGGACGCCGGAGATGCCGAGGGCGGCCTTAATCTGCCGGATATGCTGGAGGCATACGCGCTCGAAGGCGTATCCCTTCCAGGTGTTGTGCGACGACGACGTGAAAGTATTCGACCAATAGTGCTCATCGCTGAAGGCGTTCTTCCTGATGCATAGATAATAGAAGAGTGTGTAGTTGTCCACCAGTTGGTATAGGGCGTTCGTCTCAGCAGTATCGGCAGATGCGAAACGGCGAACGAAACCGCACTCTTCCAACTCTTCCAGTATGGTAGTGAACGTTCCACCGTCCGAGAGCTTGCTCTGTCGCAGTATATCGTCTCTGGTCATGCCAGACTTCCTCCCGTCGCTAAGGCATTCGATGACCTTGAGGTGATTCTTCGGGCTTTTAAACAGGACGGAATACAAAGCGTCAAACTCGTCACGCAACTGGGCCGTCTCCGAGAAAAACATCTGGTCGATGTTCTGCGCGGCACTCAACCCCCTCTTCAGAAAACTCCAATAGTAGGGGATGCCACCAAGAATCATGTAGAGTTCCAAGATATCTTTCCTTGCAAGAACCAGATTGGCGCCCTGAGCAAAGAGTTCGCACTCATGAAGCGTGAAGGGAACAACCTTGATGCGGCTCGTTAGTCTCCCCCTGAGGCCTCCCTTGTCCTTCAGCAGTTTCTTGCTGATCCACGAGGGAGCGCTGCCGCAGACGATGAGCACGATGTCTTTCTCCTTGCGTGCCGTTGCCCATCCGTTCCAGAAACTCTCCAAGGCTCCGATCAGGTTTCCTTTTGGCGTATCCATCCAGGGCAATTCATCGATGAACAGGACTTTCTTTCCGGCCGGAGCATCGTTTATGAGCTGTTTCAGCAGTTCGAACGCATCAATCCAGGTTTTGGGAATGGCGCACTTCATTCCAGCAGCTGTCAGAGAGTTTCGGAATGCCGTCAACTGTTGCCGCAATGTCCCTTTTGCGACCCCCGTATGCTGGAAGCAGAATTGGTAATTAAAGGTTTCCCGGACGAGGTATGTCTTGCCAACACGTCTCCTTCCATATACTGCACAAAACTGAGACTCTTCCTTGTCCAGAAGGCCGAGTAGCTCTTTTTGTTCCTTTTCGCGTCCTATAATCATGGCTAATATTTTGTATCTCCGCTGCAAATATAATAAAAATGTCTTTATATCCAGCGGAAATTATCAAATATGATAGCATTTCCGCTGAGAATAGAGCAAATTTCGTGCTTTTAGTTATTAGTCAAACATCAAATCAACCCATAAAACTTCGTCACCGAACTCGCCTTGATGGAATCCACGATGTCGATATAAGGCTTCATCGCCTTGTAGTCGGAGTGACCGGTCCATTTCATGACGACGTTGGGGGTGATGCCCATGGAGAGGGCGTTGACGATGAAGGTGCAGCGACCGGTGTGGGTACCGACGAGTTCCCACTTGGGCTGGATATTGTCAGTGTGGACGTTGCCCTTGTGGGTGGTGACGAGGGGGATCTACCGATACTTCTCAAATCCGTATCGTTTCCGCAACTCCTCCTGCACCTGGGGCTCCTGATGTGTGAAATAATCCTTCCACCCCGGGCAGAAGTTGATATGCCACCTCCAGAAGCGGCCGATCAGCGACTTCGGATTCCGATCATAATGTGCCCGCAGCTTGCAGTTCTCGCAAGGGTATGTTTTTGTCTCAGCCATGGTTTTAATGTATTGATTGGGCTAAAGATACGAAAATATTCATTCGCAATGACAAACCGCAGCAAAACCGTTAAACGACTTCGTCCCGGCACAAAATCGTCGCGGTCGCATGGACGGCTATTATTCAACACTTTGAAGAGTTCGGAATATGTGGAGAATCCATGTATTTGAAATCGTCAGCAAATTGCTGACGATTTCAAAACTATCAGCATCATTGGCAAAGTGAAGGGAGATGAAAGAAAGCGGCCGGCGGCCGCATCTGCCCCTGCTGATTGCTCTCGGACAGTACGAGAAGTGCGAAGGCGCCCCGCGCCAGAGCAAATCTCGTCCTCCGCTGAAATGCCTTGCAGAATGCTCTGCAAGGCATTTTTAGTAAAAAGTATCCCAAAAAATATCCCAAAAACGCGAAAATGGCCCAATAAAATGTTGTTCGAAGGCGAGCGTCTTTTAGAGAAGAATGAAGGGAAAAGGGTATAGGGATTTCACCTCCTCCAAGAGGGACTCTTCTTTTTTCCATTGAAAACTACGAGCCGATGTTTATGGAGGCGGAGAAGATAACCGTTTTATCGTAATTCGGGAAACACTCAAACTCTACCTGTTGATTGTTACCGCATTAATAATCTCATTGAGCTTTTTAAACTCCGGTGTTTTGTTACGAATGGCTTCTGACTGGCCAGAACAAAGGTAATCACGAATAATCGTTTCAAAAGATGAAATGACAGAATGATTATCAATGTCAATTGAATACAAAAGATAGGATCTATTAACAGACTGACTAGGATAACCTATCGCCTTAAGATCGTTGCTGTTTGTTTGGCAGGGGATAGAATCGGGCTCCTTAATGTCGTAAACCCCTATCAAACTATTGATGCCATTGACCTTGGTATAGAGAACGACATGTTGTACCATCATTATCGTTCGATTCAAAGAGACGGCACCGTTGGGGGGATTATTCCCGTCTTTGAGACGAACAACATATCGCCCTTCGTTTATCCACGGCATGTACACTTTAGGAGTTTTTACGTATCCTATAAGTACGACATCCTCCATGTAATCATCGCTTGCCTTATATTGAAGGCCATGCTGCGGGATAGATGTCTTTAATAGGCTCAGCTTTGGATGCTCGTCATCTAGCCAGTGTTTTATCCTATCGTGTAGAGCCAACTCTGAACTGGATGGATCAATGGCTCCATCTTCTTTAATCATTCCGTAACCGGGTCTAAGAGGGAAAGCACCTATATTGACCTGATCTATAGATTTATAGATTGCAGAAGACACATACTGATCATTATCTAATGTCCCAGGATATAAGACATATCCTCCGATAACCTCTTTCTTCAGCCGTTCATCACTATTCTCGGCGGTTTCGGCGTAATAGATTGCGTCACGGTAGCGATGCATTTGATTAAGAGTATCAGCAGGTGGGAAGTCTTTGAACTTAGAATTCTGCGGCTCTATTCTGTATTTTGCATCAAATAGATAAGTGTATTTGATATCGTCTTCTGACTTTGAAAGCCTAAGAACAATATCTGGGCGCTGTTCAGTCGTGAATGAAACTGTACCTTTAATAGCGGATTCCGGTTCTTGGTTATTATTATCATCTACCTGGGTCTGGGCATTGTACATGACAGAAGCCAATTCAATACTGCCTTGCATGAATTTAACCTCCGATTGCTCTCCGTATCCTAGCTGGCGAACGAAGGCATCCGTTAGCTCATGTCCAGTCTTGCTTACGATATCATTATCGGTAATAATACCTTTTTCCTTGAGGATATCTTTAACAATATTCTTTATCTTGATGAAGCACCAGATCTCGTACAGTTCAGAGATATCTTTAACTTCAAGTTTATGAATGCCGTCAGCTAATTCATACCCACATTCCAGAAGAACCCAGTTCTTGTAAATTGTGCTATAACCTCGAGCCCTTTTCATTACAAGAGAGTCTTGGCTAAAACCGCGGAATCGCCCTACTGATTTGAAAAAAGGATGGCGAGACAATCCTTCCAAGGTGTTTGTCATGGCATCCAGAGCCGAACTTATCTTGGAATAATAATACCCACTCTCTTTCTTAATGTGTTCTCGGACTTTCCCGAAACGTCTCTGAACTTCTTGCAGAACATGCTTAAGGAAGCGATTCTCAATAGTGTCATTAGACAAAAACATCTCTGATGTCCGATATTGATAATATGGATTCTCCCGAAACTCTCCGTACTCTCTCTCTATCTCAGGGTTAACATAAGTGAGCCGATCAGCCCGCTCATAGATCGTTTTAGTCTGAAGCCGTAATTTCGGAGAATTGATTATCTCTTTAGTGGCTTTGATTATTTCGTTGTAGCACTCTTTAAAAATCTGCCACCATATTAAATCAGAGGATTTCCCAGATTTGGCCTTAAAAGACAAATAGGTTTGCTTGAGAAAAGCATATGAAAGCATGCTATACTCTGCCTCAATGTCTTTTATGACATACTTCATGTCTTCCCGATAGTTCAGTTTGTAGCTAAGAACCTCAGTTGTAAAAGACATCCTCCTTCTCTTCCCGTCTATACTATAATCTACGGTAAAATCCGTTTGGCCAACTTGATTACCGAAGTTTAGTGTGCCGTATAAACGATTATCATATGTTGTTAGGAAGTCACAAGGAAGGCCCGATATGTATAGTTCTTGAATTAAAATATTATCTGCAACTCCTTTGACTAGGACTGGATAATCCGTATTCTCGAAGAAATATGCTTTATTCGAAATGTTGTTACCTTGAACAACTTCCTGTCCATTAAAGAGAAAACTAACGTTTTCCTGAGAACTATAATACCTAGCTTTGATTGATGGGTCATCAAGACCTTGACTCAGGCCAAGATTGGCAATAGTATCCTTGATTCTCCTTTCATAGTTTCGACAAGAGAATCGGATAATAATATCACCGTTGGTGACCTCAAAATCAAAGCCGGCGGCCATAATGCTTATCCCCAGTATGAAACGAAATGATCTCTACGCAAAACAAACAGCATTTCATCAATCTTCCGAATAGAGATAGATGCTTTATTAAGCTTTTGTTTTATGACTTGTTTCAAGCAGCTAAGAATATTGATGTCCTTATTAACGCCAAATTCGTTGGATAATAAATCGGTGATACGGGGATCATTATAATCGATGGCTAGTTTACTCTCATCTCCTTCAATCCTAGACAGGATTTTCATGTTAGTAAACTCATCCAGGGCCAATTCAATATAATCTTTATCTTCGGCGTTTTCTTTACTAGCTCTAACATAAAGGAGGGCCTCATTACAAGCACGATACCCAAGTTTGAAAGGTGTTCCTTCTAAAAGGTTGTTGATGGTGACAAGGTAATCAATAACTCGCTTCGCCTCATCTTCAGTCAACAGGAGAATGCTTCCATCGGCCTCTGCATTGCCTGCTATGACCGAAACAGATTTGATCGGCCTGTTGATAATTCGATAGTTTTTCTCAACTAAAATAGGGGGATTGTCCGTATTACTCGGCTTTAGGCAGCGAGAGAAGTCAACCTCATTCATTTCTATGGACATGGCTCGATCAAGGACCTTGCGGCTGAAAGAACAGGTCGTCTCATCCATATTAACAGTTCCCATCACAATCAGATTTTCAGGCAAAGTCAGACCTTTGTTCCTAAACCAATCTTCCAAAATTGCCCTTTGGTCATCGGAGGCATCTTTCAGAAGATGATTAATCATACTATCGGCCAATGAAGGCTCAAACTCATTGAAAGGCTTGATAATGGGGTCGGTCTCGTACTTCCCGTCACTATAAGAACGAGATTCGATGGCGCTAAGGTACTCTGCAAAATACTGCTCAACGGGAGCCAAATTCATTTCGTCCAAGCATAGGAAGAAAGGAGTTTTCGGGTGAATCCACGCTTTAGCGATGAACTCAACGAAAGGAGTGAATTCATAGTGCTCTCCATTGATATTAGATTTATATCCAACGACATCTAATGAATTATGCCAGTTAGGTTTTACCTGAATAATCTCAAAGTTTGAAGGCTTATGAATGCTCCATCGTTCCTTATCGTCATTGATAGAATCAATATTATCTGTTGCCTGAGCAAACTTTCTTACGATTTGGCTTTTTCCTGTTCCACTTATGCCTGCAAGAAGGACAAAAGGCTTGGTCATGAAGGCATTGATGAAGCAAGTGTAACGTGAAGAAGAGGTTTCCATTGCGCTTTTATCACTCATGACTGGGAAGGTGCTTATCTGGGGAACGACGCCGCTCATTACTGACTTATAATACTCTATTAACTGATCAAGATCCTGATCTGCTGTTTCATCAAGGCGTTCTATCTTATTCATATCATAAGCTTTGAACACCAAGGATTTCTTATACTTTGGCGCATTACCAAGGCCTTTACTTCTGAAGAATTCTTGAACGGTCTGGGCACCGTTGCTGGGCCAATGCATTTGGGGGCCTGACGTCTCACTTATGCCATACGCCAATATCAGAATGCCTTGCTTCCGATAATAAAGGTAAACAGGGTAGATACCGTTCTGGATCTTCTGGCCAGCGGTAACAAAACCAATCCATGTTACGCGCCCCCAGACCCCAATACCAAACCCAGATTTAACGTCCAGGTCCTGGTATTCGCTGGGAATACCTTCTTGCATATCATGAAGAGCGTCCCCACTGTAAGCCAGGTTCTCGCTTTCAATTCTACGACTTCTTGATACCAAGTCGTTTACGTGAGTAAAAAACATTATATGTTGTATTGTGAATATACAAATATAGCAAAAAAGAGGTGACGTGACAATGATTATGTCGTATTGTAGATCATGACTATGATTAACGAGATGACCCGCGAACAGTAGAAGTTCTTTTCGGAGATCCAGGGGGCCCTGGTGACGATTTCCTCTTGGAAAGGCCACAAATAAGCATTCCTCAGGAGCGTTCAGAGCAGATAATGGCTGGACAGCACGCTGAAGCCCCCGCCGTGTCGTCGTTTCCAAACGCGCTCCGGCGGGGATTTTCCATATGTTTTCTCCATTCTTTAATGACGGCGCGGCAAATTGTCTCGTCGTCCATGCCTTCGTCAAAGAGATTACCGACGAGGTCTATGATATGCTGCGGCAACTGCATTCCGATCATTTTGAAAGGCAAAGGTAAGGCATGCCTACAAGACTCTAAAATCCTTGCAAGTCTTGCAGGCTATGCCAGCCTGGTCACGAGATCCCTCGACACAGCGATTCTGTAGACTCCGTCCCTTCCCCTGACGATAGCGCACTCAAGTTATGAATATGCTTTCACCTGCAAAAATCTTCTGGGAGTCCCGGGGCGATTTCGGGCGAAAAAGTGCGTTTTTTTCGAAAATGGTACTACAAAATGGTACTCAGTATACTTTTAGCGTATACTCAGACTTCCCCAGAACGATGAAGAACCGCCCTCCATAATCGGCGGTTTTCAAAGAATTACGGCCTGTAAAAATCGGAACGCAGGACAAAAACAAGAGCCTTCAAGATTGGCAGATTCGCTTTTCTTCGCCTCCCGTCAAGTTGTTTAGTAAACAACCTTCTTTTTCGCTTGAACTAAAAGGGAAAAGAAATCCCCCGGACAACGTCCGGAGAGTGCTCCAAAAATGCTTTTCTTTGTCAGAAATTGGAAACCAAAACCCCGAAAATTAGATTTTATTTTTGATATTTACATTTTTTATGTAGATTTGCAAAGTAAAAACAAAAATTGAAATGTCGAACTGTCATAATCTATTTCAGGAGTTCAACGACGAACTCGAAATCTTATCCTCTAAGAGAGATAAGATGATAACGTCCCGCGAGAATCTCAGAGGAGAGATTCGAGATTATTTTGCAGAGGAGCATCCCAATTATGTTCCTTCCTTTTTCATTCAGGGTTCATATAAGTTAGGAACTTGTATCCGTACTAAAGATGACCACTGCGACATGGATGACGGCATCTATTTCAAATCAAACCCGGACGATGTAACGGGGGCGACTCTCCAGAATTGGGTAATGAATGCTGTTGATGGAACAACCGATGCCACTCCCATTCATAAAAACAAGTGTATCCGTGTAGATTACAAAGCCGGATATAACATTGACTTGCCAGTTATGGTGTTCGATGAGGATGTCAATCTTCATCCATTGTTAGCGGTGCGGGATGGAGACTTTCAAGAAGATGATCCGAAGGAGTTTGTCGATTACTACAAGAAACGAAAGACTTCCCAAAAGAATCGTATGGTGCGTTTTCTTAAAGCATGGTGTGACAATGTTCGTGATTCCATGCCTCGCGGCTTATCAATGACGGTCTTGACCTTGAAACACTATCAATATAATGATAGGGATGACGTGGCTCTAAAGTTCTTGCTGGTGGAATTGGAGTCGGCCTTGAAATATAATTTTACCTGTTATATGCCGACAACTCCTTATGATAATCTATTCAAAGACTATTCGGAAGCCCAAATACAGGCTATCTTGGATCGTCTGCACAGTTTTGTAACTGATGCCAAGGCAGCTATTGACGAGCCAAATCAATTAAAGGCTAGCAAACTGTGGAGAAAGCATTTAGGAGACCGATTCCCACTGGGAGAAGATAAAGATGAGAAAACAGCAGAAAAAGTGGGCACCCTGACTTCTGTCATCGGCTCTTCTAAACCTTATCTGAGATAGCCATGTCCCAGCGACTGTTCGAGAAACATATTGCAAGTGCTATCCGAAAGTATCCTAACCTCAGGATAGTAGGGAACCCGGGGAGTCAATTCTTAAAAGGAATTCTTGATGTTCCGGACGGGAATGGTGGCACCGCGATGTCATACTCGATTGAGATTAAAAGTAGCCCCCTCTATCCCTATCGTTATCCACTTGCTCTCGAAGTCGGTGGTGATATCCCCAAAAATGCTGACAATCATAAGTACAGTAATAATAGTCTCTGCCTCGGCGTGGAGGCAGAAGAGATCGTCCAGTGCAGAAATGGCTTGGAGGTATCTGTATTCATTGAGAAGGTGTTGATTCCTCATCTGGCGAATCAGTATTATCACCATCTTACAGGATCGTATCTCCAGGAGTATGCTCATGGAACTGCAGGAATTCAACAATATTATGAAGGTCTTCTTGGTGAAATAGACCCTACTATATGGAATTTACTATATAATGCTGCATTCATTAAATCGCCCGAGCGGAATGATCCCTGCTGCTGTGGGAGTGGGAGAAAATTCAAGCGTTGCCATGAAGTTGCAGTTAATTCGCTGAAACTTATTGGGAAAGAGAATGTTGAAAAAGACTTTAAAGTGTTAAATCTGCTATGAAAAGAAGGTTGTTTATAGGCTCTTCCAGCGAGCATATCAATATCTGCAAACTTATAAAGCAACAAATCGATGCCAAGTGCAGAGATTGGCTTGATGTTGAGATATGGAACGATGGTGGCGTTTTTGAATTGAATCGCGGTACCCTTGAAGTTTTGGCTCGAGCGGCGAAGGAATTTGATTATGGTGTATTCGTCGCGGCCCCAGATGATAAACTCATTTCTCGAGGGGAGGAAAAGCCCGTCACACGTGATAATGTCATCTTCGAAGCTGGCCTATTTATAGGTGGTCTTGGTATTAACCGAACGTTCATTATTTCAAACGTCCCTCTTCCATCTGATTTTAATGGGTCAACGGTCATTAAGTATGAAGAGAGTGAGCCAAAACAGGAAGACCTGAACTTGCTCGTTTCAAAATTACAAGAGACGAAAGCTCGGTATGGCTTTGATCATATGCATTCTTCCGCCTTAGCATATGGATACTATAATGGTTATCTTAAACCGCTCATGCGAGTTTCAATTAAGCAAGGGATGGGTATGAACCTTTCTATTATCGTGCCTCGAAATGTTTCCGAGTTGAATACCCTTATCCAGAAACATAAGCAAGAAACGAATTCTAAGGAGATTAAAGTCTCTAATTATACCGTTAATTGTAAGAAAGTTGGCAGAAAAAAACAGTATTGGGACATCCCACGTAGTTTAAGAACATTAAAAGGGTTGGTCGAATATAGTAAACATCGAACAGAAATCGGAGGAAACACTGATTGGAATCAATGGATGACCCGCGAACTGGAGAATTTCTGTGAAATGCTACAAGTTCTCATTGATGAGGATAAAGTCTACCATGAGAATCTCACTATTTCTAGATTGTAATTCTGATTTTTGCGCTTGAGGCGCAAATCTCTGAGATAAAAATCGCCGTTTTCTGATTTTCTTCTTATTTTTGTAATCCTATTTGAAGGCCC
>ODAI010798282.1_pt1 | contig 10490 bp, 11 predicted proteins | sample 1539321 | NCBI WGS metagenome assembly ODAI01 (sample SAMN02144231, study PRJEB22623) | gut metagenome | biome: sheep rumen | host: Ovis aries | place: New Zealand | reverse complement strand
TGCCGTAATTTCCACGCTGACACCATATACATCAAAGGCAAGATCACGGCATGCAGAATAGCTTACCACCAACATAATTAACATTAGAAAAACGGTAATTACAGTAGCGCCGATAAATACTCTTCGTTTAATTGAACCCATTTTCATAACATCATTTTAATACAAAATAATATGTCTGTGTTAGTATAATCCCTCACAAATCAATTCAATTGTCATTTTCCATCGATTTTTGATACAATATACTTTATCAATATAGAAGGGGGCTTTAACATGATAATTATCCCAAATGATCTTCCGGCGCATAAAACATTAACCGAGGAAAATATCTTTGTCATGACCCAGAGAAGAGCAGATACCCAACAAATCCGCCCTTTAAAAATATTGTTGTTGAATCTGATGCCAACTAAAATCGAAACCGAAACACAGTTTGCCAGATTATTAGGTAACACACCGATTCATGTAGAATTAGATCTCATGCAGATGAAATCACATATTTCAAAAAATATATCTGCAGAGCATATGTTGAAATTCTACGATACATTTGATGAAGTAAAAGACCGATATTACGATGGCTTTGTGATTACGGGGGCTCCTGTAGAACAGATGGAGTTTGAAGAAGTCGAGTATTGGGATGAACTGTGTCAGGTGATGGAATGGTCTAAAACGCATGTTTATTCAACCGTTCACATCTGCTGGGGAGCGCAGGCAGGATTATATTATCACTATGGAATTGATAAGATTCCTTTGGAGAAAAAGCTGTTTGGTGTATTCCCTCATAAGGTAGAAAGAAAAACCTCCATTTTGTTTAGGGGCTTTGATGATACCTTTATGGTTCCGCATTCACGCCATACTGTCAGTGATGAAGATGAAATTCGTCAATGCCCTTATTTAAAGGTTTTGGCCTCTTCAAAGGAAGCCGGTATCTATTGTGTATCTAATCAGGGTGCCAGACAGATCTTCGTGACAGGGCATTCCGAATATGATAAAAGGACATTGGAAAAGGAATATCTCCGTGATAAAAATAAAGGACTTCCGATTGAAGTCCCAAAGAATTATTATCCGGATAACGATGACTCCAAAGAACCTATCCAATCCTGGAGAAGTTCTGCCAACCTGTTATACTCCAATTGGCTGAACTACATCGTATATCAGATGACACCGTATAAGATTGATGAAATTCCGCCTCTGGAGAAAAAATTTACGACCGATGTCGTAGATGCGATCGAATAAAGTCAAAGACCGAGAAAACTCGGTCTTTTTATTTTCCGGAGCTGCCTAACTTTCCGGCACCCCTTTTTGATTCAATGTTTTTTAAGGATTCATAGTCCAATTCTTCGCTTTCAAGCTGCGGCATACGAACCAATACACCCTGACATAAAGCCTTTTCATAAGGATAAATAATATATTTTTCCTTTTGTTCATCACTCCATGTATCAACGATTTCTTTTTTGACGATACGGATCGGCTTATCATTCACATTCGTAACAGGCGCAATATACTCTCCGCGATAACCGGAATCTATAACACCGGAGCGCTGAGCGATTCCTTTTGTACCGGTTGAACCTCTTTCTTTTAAAATCATTACATATTCCGGATCAAAGGCACTGGCAACGCCTAAAGGAACCATTTTAGTATGTAATGGTGCAATCTCGATATAATCTTCATCAAAGCAGGCATAAAGGTCGTATCCTGCATCTTCCAGTCTCTTGGAAGGGACTTTCCCATTTGGTTTTACTTTTGCCCAATAGAGTTTATTCATTTATATTCCTCCAAATTGTTTTGTACTTTTCAATCAACTGTTCCAAAGACCATCTGGCATTGGCAGCAGAGGTCGAAGGCATAGATACTACATCCAGTTCCGGGAAATATTTTTTCATATATTTCAAACTCGTCTTACCGTTACATACAATCGTCTGAATAGATGGATTTTTCATAAGTAAACCTTTAATATCGTTGGGTTCTACTTCTTTGATGTCGGCATCCATGCTTCCTTTACGAATGCATGTGTGACATATATCCCATAAGGCAATGTGTCCTTTTTTCAAAAGCGCCAGCTTTTGATCACGGGTCTCATATTCCTCATCAAAAATATTCCCTAATATTTTCCAGAATCGATTTGTTCGATTCGCGTAATACATCGCTTGTTTTAAACTTTCAACGCTGGGCATTGAACCAACGATCAACACCGTGTCATTACCATGCGTAAGGGGATCAAATCCTATGATTCTTTCCATACACCAATCAAATCATATGTTTTGGCATCGGTAATTTCCACCTGTACAAAATCACCTAAGACTAAATCTTTTTCAGATGTAAAGATAACCTGACCATCCACTTCATCCGGTGCATCCCCATAGGAACGGCCCCGATAACGGTTATTGAATGCCTCTTTTTCTTCGACCAGCACTTCTAATGTTCGGCCGATGTTCTCTTTATTCTTTTCTAAGGAAATTTCTTCCTGTACTTCCATTAATCGTGCCAGACGACGATTTGCGACTGTTTCATCAATTTGATCTTCCATATTGTAGGCAGGTGTGCCTTCTTCTCTGGAATAGGCAAAAACACCAAAACGGTCCCAGCGGATTTCTTTAATGAAATCAACCAGCTCCTCAAACTCTTCTTCCGTTTCCGAAGGAAAACCGACAATCGCCGTGGTTCTCAAAATCGGATGATCAAACATCTCGCGGATCTTTTTCACTACACGAATGACATCTTCTTTTCTGCCTCTTCGATTCATCTTTTCTAAAAGACGATTCGAAGCGTGCTGCATCGGTATATCAAAATACGGAACTACCTTTTTAGATGCCTTCATGGCATCCAGAATTTCATCCGTAATTTCATCCGGATACATATATAAAATACGCAGCCAGTGAATACCTTCCATCTGATCTATTTCACGAATCAATTCCGGAAGCATCAGCTTTCCGTAATTATCCAATCCATATTTTGTGGTATCCTGGGCAATCAGAGTTAACTCCTTGATACCATAAGAATTTAAAACTCTTATCTCTTCCAAAATATCTTCCATCGTACGGCTTTTCTGAGGTCCGCGGATTAACGGAATAGCACAGAATGTGCAGCAGTTAGAACATCCATCCGATATCTTACAATATGCCTGCCATGGATTTCCTGCCAGTACCCGCTCACTCTTTAAGGCTTCTATTTCCATCGGAAGACCCATAACACTGGCAAAGGTCTTCGCAAAAGATCCGTAATCGCGAATCGGAATTACCGCATCAATTTCCGGAATTTCTTCCTCCAGCGCTTTTTTATAACGCTGGGCAAGGCATCCGCATACAATTAACTTTCCATGGTTTTTCTCTTTATATTGGGCCATCTCAAAGATGGTATCGATCGATTCTTCTTTTGCCGGCGCAATAAAACCGCAGGTATTTACTACAATCACATCCGCATCCTCCGGTTTTGGAACGATTGTATGATTATAGGAGCGAAGCATTCCCATAATCTGTTCGGAGTCTACTAAATTTTTTGCGCAGCCTAACGATACAAATCCTACTTTCATTTCTTTTCATCCTTTCGCCGATAAATCATGCGATTTTCTAATGCGAAAACCTTAGGTCCGAAATGACCCGGATCTGTCACTTCCATAGATGCCTTCATCATAAATAATTTGGCATCTAAGTTATCAATAGAAGCTAACACCTCTGCCTCCGGAATCATCGGTAATACAGGGGAGCCAAATTCCATTCTTCCATGATGGGATAAAACCATATGTTTAAGCAGCAGAACGCTTTCACTGTCCTGTAATCCTAAATCCCATGCGATGCGGTCGATTCTGGAAGCCATCAAAGAAATATGTCCGATCAAATTACCGGCTGTTGTGTATTCCGGTAAAACCGGTTCGGATAACTCTTCGATTTTCCCGATGTCGTGCATTAATACACCCGCTACCAGTAAATCGTGATCCAGCCAGTCATAAAGCTGTTCAATAGCCATGGCCATACGCATCATGGAAATCGTATGGTAAGCCAGTCCGCCAACATAGTTGTGATGATTACGGGTAGCAGCAGGATAGGTATAGAAATCATTTTCGGATTCCTCCAGAACCTGCGAGACAATGACACGCAATTCCTCATCCTGAATGGATTCTACATATCCATTGATTTCTTCCTGCATTTTTTCACGGGGAATCGGTGCTCCGCGGACATATTTGGAAATATCCTCATCCGGCTGTTCAACCAGCTTGCGCACCCGCATCTGCAGTGCATTGCGGTGTAAAATAATATCACCCTGGGCTTCGACAACCATTCCGACATGATATTTGGAAATCATCTCTTCCGTCAAATTCCAAAATTTCGCATCCAGAACACCCGATGCATCTTCCAATATTAAAGAAAGATACGGAGTATCTTTCGCTGTTTTTCCTTTATCACACTTTGTAATTAAACAAAGAAGAGAAATCTTCCCTTCTTCATGAATATCTTTAATCATTTATTCCCTCACTTTCCAAGGCATCCATTATTTCAGAAAGCGAGAAACCTTTCCTTAAACAATAGACTTTTATTTTTTCAGTTCTACGAGGTTCTTCCATCGATTTATACAACCGTTTCGCTTTATTAATCGCATTTTGAACAGCCGTATTAGAATCAATTTCAAATTCAAATTGATCGCTTGCCTCTCTGGCTACATCGGACGAAAATCCTTTGGCAATCAGCTTCTGGGTCAGTTCCCATCGAGCGTTATTGATACTTCGATCCGTTAAAGTAGGCGCAATCATTCTGGCTGCCTCAGCGGCATTGTGAAGCTCCTGCTCTTTATCTAAAGCATTGCAGGCTTGTTCGATATATGCTTCATCAATCCCGACAAGCCTTAGTTTCTTTTGGATTTTAGGAATACCATAGCCTGAATAGAACCAGTAATTTGCCTTTTCCATGGCATATTGATAATCATCCAGGAGCCCTGCATCCAATAAAGCTTCAATGATTGCGTCGGTCTCCATATCGTTGGTTTCTAATTTTGTTTTGCAGTAATTGCGCATTTCCAAGATTGTATAATCATTGGCCATGGCACGTCTTTTGGCCTTCTGCATTCCAATAAACAAATGTTGAACGGCCATGTATTCATCTACAAGATAAGCATCGATTGTCTGCCCAACCGATAATTCCATTTCATAGAAATCCTCTAAAGGAAGTAACAGTTTTTTAAATGCTCCTTCCCGCCCAATCGATAACTCTACATAATCCTGCTTCAAAGAAATATTTCGGATCGTATAAGCGATATTCTGCTGGCGTATTGCATAATAATATACATTTAATACGTTTTTGGCAAATTCTTCGGTAGTATAAGGCGCTGCCTTATCTACACAATACTGGATAAACTTTTCTCTCTCAGTTCTGTCAATCGAAAAATACTGTTTGAATTTTTCAGCAAGTTCTATTTCGTCATCAAAGTAATAACCGCTCTTGCCTTCATCAATCAAATCTTCCAGCACTTCATCACGGCGTCCAAAAACCGGAAGTCCGGTTGCGAGTGCTTCAATATAAGTCATGCCCTGCGTTTCGGATAATGAACCCGATACAAAACAATCAAAGGCTGCATAATAATACGCAATATCTGCTTTAGGCTTGCGTCCCAAAAAATGAACACGGTCTTCTACCTGATATTCCTTAACCAGCCTATGATAATAGTCTTCATCCGTGCCGCCTCCTACAATCACAAGATGGAGGTGTGGATCCTCGCTGCAGGCAACCGCTTTGATAGGTATGCTGATCATCTTTTCCTTTGCGATTCGTCCTACGTATACCACCACATGATCATCTTCATTTAGATTTAAAGAAGATCGTATTTCTTTAATTTTCTTTTCATCTAAAGATTTGCGGTCAAATAAACTGAGATCCAAACCTGTCGGCACGACAAAAATAGGTGTATGAACACCATATTCTAATAATCGATTTTTTGTCTTCTGGCTGGGAGCGATAACCGCCTGCGTGCGGTTTGCGATCATGCAGGAAAGCGAACGAATCGCCTTCTTTTCAACCGTATCCAGCGCTCCGAAATCCAAAGGGTTCACATAATGCGTATAATCCTCATACATCGTATGATATGTATACACCAGAGGAACCTTCAACACTTTGGCCACATGACGCGCGAAAAAGCCGATACCGGCTTCTGTTTGCATATGAATAATGTCTAAGTCCATTTTAGTGACATAGTCCTTTCCAACAAATTGAAAAGGACTAGACATTTTATATCCGTAAAATCTTTTTAATTCTATGCCCGGCAGGCGAAGAATATGATCCTTTAATACAACAGATGAACTGTGATGATTAGAGATTACATAAACAACATGTCCCTGCTTTTCCAGGGCTTCTTTCAAAGTTGCGACGCTGGAAACAACGCCATTAATATCCGGCAGATATGCGTCAGTAAATAAGCCTATTCGCATATGATCCCTCCCTTAATTAATCGGGTGAAAAGAAATTCATCTGATTTGCTGCAGCTTCTTCCTTGTCGTAACGGCCTTTGACAACCGCAAATACGATTCCACCAATCAACAGTATAATGTGATACGTTGAGAAACGCCATAAAATCATAACAGCGCTTGTAAGTTTCCCCATGAGTGGGCCAAACAATAATGAGAATACAATTTCAGTTCCACCGCTGGCACCCGGAACCGGGATAAAGCTGTTTGCCATCGTAACAAATCCTGACAATGCGATTACATCAATAATCAAATGCGGTGCAAGATCAATACCTAAAGCACGACCAATAACATACGGTAAACTATAAAGTAATGTTAATCTAACAACATTGATCAAAGCACAAATCACAATTGTCTTCTTAGCCTTTGTTAAGTTTTTAATTTCTCCGGTAAATGATTTTACCTGCAGCGTCCATGAATCCAATGTCTTTTGCGGATCCTTAACGATATGGATCTTACCTAAGAAATTGGCTGCCCAGCCTGATAATTTAATATAGACATTAGGGAATAATGCCATTGTATATAATGCCAGGATGACAACCGCATTCACAAAATAGCCCAATAAGATGATATTAAACCATCCGGATTGCCGGCTGTAATAAGAGAATTTCAAAAGGAACATGATGGTAACATAAATCATCATTGTCGTTTGATAAATGATGAAATCCGCCCACAAAAGGCTGGCACCATCACTAACCTTGATTCCCTGCTTTTTCATAATATAAGCCTGAGCAAACTGCCCACCGGTACTACTCGGTGTAATACCGGAAAAGAAAGTTCCGACCAACGCAACAATAACACCATTTTTAACTGAATAGTCCGGAACATATTTCCGACCCATCACAAAGTAAACCAATCCCCAGACTACAGTATAAAGAATACCCCAGGACAGAACAATCAGCAGCCATAAAGGAGACATTTTAGAAATGGCTCCCATTACCTCAGAAAAATTGTCTTTTAATGAGAAATAGAGTACAACTCCTGTAAATACAAGGATTAAACCAAAATTGAGGAAATAATTGTTCTTTTTCATAATCCACCTGCCGCTTATTTTTCAGTCTGTTTACTGGTCTTTCGCTTATTCTTTATCTGTTTCCGCTTTTCAATATAAGCACTGATGTAAAAGTCTTTCCACATTTTTAATACATGCTCTTTAGAATAAAAATCACCGATAGCTTTTGATTCCTTCCGATATTTTTCATATGTTTCAGGATCTTCTTTCAACATGCGAAGACAGTGGATAAAGCCTTCGTTATCATCGGCTTTTAAATAATGATCAAAGAGAATATCTTTATATAAATCCAAATCTCTTATAACCATAGGAACTTCGATATTCGATGCTTCCAATATTGTCATCGGGAACAATTCATTAAAGCTTGGGACAAAGAGAACATCACACATATTATAAATATCAACCATTTCATCCCTCGGAACAATACCTAAGAATGTAACGTTGTCAGGATGATTCTCTTCGAGCTTTTTCAGTTTTTCATATCCATCCGTAATCCGTCCGAATGAAAAACCTCCAGCCCATACAAATTGAATCTCCGGAAGCTTTTCAGCTACCTGACAAAATTCCAAAACTCCTTTACGGGTCTGAACCTGTCCGGCTCCCAGCACAACAAATGCTTCCGGATCTATGTTGTACTTTTTTCGAATTTGAATTCGTTCTTCATTGGATTTACGATAAAACTTATCTTTAGAAACGTAATTTGGAATGTAATAAATCTGATTTTCCGGAATACCGAGTTTTACCAGCTTCGGGATAAAGCTTGGATTCACCACTACCAATCGATCGGCAGATTTATAGAAATTTATCAAATACGAATCAAATATTTTCATTATTGGACCGGGAAGCTGCAAACTCCCTTCCATGGTTTCAGGCAAAAAGTGACAATAAGCAATATTTGAACATGTACTGCTTTTCATTTTGACAAAGAATTGAAGATCAACCGTATGAAAATGCTGGATATCCGCTCTCGAATTCCATTTATTCACACGAACATCAAAAAGATCCGGTTCTCCTTCTTTAATCAATTTAACTTGTTCCTCATACGCGCTTCCAACGCCTTGTCCGTCCACTTTATCAGCACTGGAATAAACGTTAATTCGTAATTTTGGATGTTTCACAATAAACACTTCTTTCCTTTTTACATTATAACAATAACTTAATTTTATGTCTATGAGATACATTGAAGGATTGTTAATGGGAATGAAAGAAATTATGTATTAGATTCCTTAAACATGAGAAAGCCCTCTGTCGGGGAACAAAGGGCTTTTCTCTAGAAAGTTTTAAGAAAGGGAATTTGATTATGAAGTGAGCCTAATCCTTGGCTCACCCTTATACTACAAAAAAATATTGAGATAGTTACGTGTAGTTTATGTGAAAGAATGTGAATGCGCTTTCAGATCATAAATTAATCAACACATTCCAAAATAGATGCACGTCCTTCTTCTAATACTTTTTCCTTCAATTCATTTAAATCATCAATTCTGTCCTTCATCAATACTGCAGTGACTGCCATCGGTAAGTTCATACCTGCCAGCACTAAAAGATTGGTAATACCCATCTCCTGTAAAATGTTACGTGCGTTGATGCATGGTGAACCACCGCGGATATCCGCAATAAGAATAACCGTATCTTCCGGTTGAATATCTTTGACTAAATCCTTAAAGCTGTCCATATATTCATCAGCGTCAGATCCATCAATCAAGCCTAAAGCTAAAACATCTTCTCTCTCTCCGGTCATCATTTTTACTGCCGTATACAATCCGTTCGCAAATTCTCCATGACTGACTAAAATTACATATTTCATGATTATGCCTCCGTTTTACTATCCAAAAAAATATTCATTCAAACTTTATTTTTTCTTTTCCTTTTTTTCCTTACGCCATTGATCTTTTCGACTTTGAAGCTCCTGACCGATTTTATTGGACATTTCAATTACGCTCGAATCATTAAAAATAATCTGATACTTTTTAAAGATTCCTTTTTTCTGCTCTATTGATTTGATAGAGCGAAAACGATATTTCTTATCTACATAGAAAAATCCATCTTTTATGACATAACATCGATTACGAACGACCGTTTCAAATGCCAGTCCAACCATTAATAAGCTGATGGCCACATAGGCGATACGATAATATGTTATTTCGCCGGAACCGGCACCGTTGATATTACCGCTGAGAACAGACATCACCAGAGCACCGGCAGCTAATACGATGCATAAAACCGTCCACAACGGTGAACCGGAAATTTTTTCTGCATGTTTCTCCTGTTTTAAAAATTCATCCAGCTTACGATTGGAATCGATATACAGCTTAATACTTTCATATGTTGTATACCCGACATAAGCAGCTAATATAGTACATATCGCAATCAACAATATTGTATTATTCATTGAACACTTCCCTCTTTCATTGAATTATTATAACACTTTAGTACATAACCACCAAATCTATCCTGCAAATAAAATAATCTCTGTAAATCAGATTTCAGCAAATTATGCCGCTCATGTTACAATACAAGACAAAAGGAGATTGAATATGGACCAAATTCACATTGACAAAATCAATAACGCTTCCGAATATTTATCTTTTCACGGCATAACGCTTTTAGAAGCAGAGAACGGGTCTTCTAAAGTCGTTATGAACATCAATGATTCTATAGCTAATATATACGGGACCGTTCATGGCGGTGCCTTATTTACCTTGGCGGATACAGCTGCCGGTTCTGCCTGTTACTCAAGAAAAGAAAAGTGTGTTACGCTCAATTCTACAATCCATTTTATCCGTCCCGGTATCAAGGGAGTACTTACCGCATACGGAAAAGAGATTTCACGCAGTAAAAGAACCGGTATATATGATGTCATCATCAAGGATGACCAAGATTGCATTGTATGCAGTGCGACCTTCACATTTTATATTCTGGATCGCTAGATGTACCATTTTTTTCAATATCATAGTATGATAAATACAGAAATTTTACTTAGGAGGTTTTATCATGGAAGGTATTATTTCAACAATCCAAGACATTGCCGTTAATGCG
>ODAI013601065.1_pt1 | contig 10491 bp, 9 predicted proteins | sample 1539321 | NCBI WGS metagenome assembly ODAI01 (sample SAMN02144231, study PRJEB22623) | gut metagenome | biome: sheep rumen | host: Ovis aries | place: New Zealand | reverse complement strand
TTTTCAAATGTTTTTTCAAAGTCAGATCATGTTTCTTCTGTCAGAGTTTCAGTAGCCTTTTTCCACTGCTTCCTGCAGGACCGTATTGATGACTTTCCCGGCACTCTTGGCACCGTAGCCACCTTCTTCAACCATGCAGATAAAGGCGAGGGGATGATCGACATCATCCAGGAAGCCTGTAAACCAGCCGTTGGATTCCTTGGTTTTGTCAACTTCCGCAGTACCTGATTTCGCGCAGATTTTCAGTCCCGGGAAATTACTCTGTCCGTAGTTTTTCAGGACATCGGTCCGCATATATTCCGTAACGGTTTTCGCTGTGGAAGGGGCAATCAGCTCGTCTGTATACTGCACTTCATAATCAGTCAGGCTGGCGCCGTTTGTGAATGAAAAATGGTCGACAATCTGAGGGCAGGCCGCTTCACCACCGCTGGCAATCGCGCCGCAGAAAACCATCATCGCGCACGGATTGACCAGATCCTTTCCCTGTCCGATTCCGGACCAGGCCAGGTCGGTCTTGTTTCCGCCACTGAAGTCAAAGGTGGATTTCGCCGATTTGATCCCGTTGATGGAATAATTGGACGTCAGGCCGGATTTGTCAGCATACCCTTTCAGGATCCCACTTCCCAGTTCGACGGAGATTTCGCCGAAAGCGCAGTTACAGGAAACATTCAGGGCTTCTTCCAGGCTGACCGTCCCATGCTTTCGGGTGCAGGTGATTTTATAGCCATCCGCCATCTCTTCGCTGCCGGTACATTTGTACGACCAGTCGTCCACATTCTCCATCTTTTCCAGCGCGGCCATCGTGGTCACAATCTTGAAGATCGAACCAGGAGTAAACTTTGACGACAGGAAACGATTGATAAAAGCCCCGTCCTTTTTCGAGGATTCGGCGGCATGGTTGGGATCATAGGCAGGGGAGTTTACCATACAGATGATCTTTCCTGTTGTGTAGTCATACACGCCGACCAGGCCGACATGCCCGTCCAGCGCCTTATAAGCGACAGCGGATACATCCGCGTCAATGGTCAGGTGCAGATCCCGCCCGTTGGCGGCACTGCTGATACCGGTACCGGTAAACAGATTATAGCCGTTCAGATTTCCCGCGAAAACGGTTAAGGCGCCGGTGCCGATCTGCCCTCCCGGGTCACCGACCGCGTGGATGGTGGAAAGGCGGGATGCTTTATCGTCAAGATACTTCCAGCCATCATTAAATCGTGCCATGACTTTTCCGGTCGTATCCAGGATTCTTCCTGAATTGATCTGTCCATTGGTATACAGATGCCGGTTTGCCGGGTAGGAAACCCATTTATTCCCATTGTTGAAAAATCTGTAGATAAACAGAAATGTACCGAGGATGAGCATCAGTGACAGGAAAAGGCAGACGACAGCCCGTGATGTAATACGCTTCATCAGGAAGGCCTCCTTTCATTATCGTCGCCGTTGTTGTGTTCCAGTTCCCGGAGGAAAATATCAATTTCATCCTCTGGTTCGGCATAAGTTTCATCGGTGTGTTCAAACTGACTGAGGAAATCATCGATTTCCTGTTCATTTCTTTTCAGTGTCCGGCGGTCTTCTTCCGTCAGGCTCTCCTCCACCATAAGGTCGAAAGGAAACTGATCAGGCTCCGGCGGCAGTGGAGCCTGCTTCTGTGGTATGACAGGAGCAGGAGGGTCCGGAGGCGCGGCAGGTTTCTGTCCCCGGAAGATAATCGTCTCGGAAGAAGAGGAAGCAGAAGAGAAATCCTGATTCTGGCCGGCCGGATTTGAGGAGGACAGTGAGGCGGTATTCTGTTTTTCCGGACTGACAAATTCTCCTGGCCGGTCTGCGACTCTCTTGTAACCGGCAGCTTCCGGCGACCGCTGGACGCGTACGTTCTGATTGACTGCGAAGCTCGCGTTCTGCCGTGTGTCAGCCGCTTTGATATACGCCAGCAGCCCCCATGACGCCAGCATACTGGATCCGCCGCAGGAGACAAACGGGAAGGTGACTCCTGTAAGGGGAAGGATATCCAGTGATCCGAATACGTTCAGGATTGTCTGGAAGACGAAAAGTGAAGAAGCGGCACAGGCTGCAATGGCATAATAGGAGGAACGCCCGGACTGGACCACCCGGAATGTAAACAGTGCCAGGGCAATGATACTGGCGACTGCGAGCAGCGCGATGATCAGTCCCCATTCCTCACAGAGAATCCCGAATACCAGGTCGGTATTGGACGCGGCGATTCTCTGAAGCCAGCCGTTACCGGCGCCGACACCAATCATCCCTCCGCTCGCGGAGGCGGACATCGTGCGGACCTGCTGATAACCGGAACTGTCCGCGTACTCCCATACATGTCTCCAGGCGGAAAAACGGGAAGCAACGTAAGGACGGAAACGGATGACCAGTAACAGCGCGCCGGCAACTGCTCCGCAGATCATGAGAAGCGTCGTATAGTCGCCGGAACGCATATAGGCGATGACCAGGAAAACGACAAAAAAGATCGATGCTGTTCCGAAGTCTCCGGTGATCGCCAGCGCTGCCAGACAGAAACCGGAAAGAAGCATAAACCCGAATACATTCTGCTTGACAAACAGCCGGTCCAGTGTAGCCGCGCCTGAGAAAATAAAGCAGAGTTTGGCCAGCTCGGAAGGCTGCAGCGACATACCGAAAAGATCGATCCAGTTTCTGGCCCCGAAATGGACGCCGCCGAAAATCATTGTGATGAGGAACAGGAGGACGCAGACACCGCCCATCAGAATGCGCGTATTGACCACCCGGTTCAGGTCCCTCAGGTACCAGCCGATGAAAACGTACAGCACGATCCCCATCAGAATCGCGATGGTCTGTTTCATCATGGTGTCGGGAGTCGAAGTCGCGGTAACCGCGAGGTCCAGCGTACACGCGAAAAACGCGAGGATTTCCGGTTCAAAACCTTTCTGGCCCAGAGCCTTCGCTGTCATGATAAAAGCCCACATTCCCGCGATAAACATCAGGAAACATTGAAAGATCGTCCCGAAAGAATCCGTTTTGGTTACCGCGAATTCCAGAATGGTCAGGACCTGGAATACAGTCAGGGCAATCAGGGATTTCCAGGGAGGGTGAGGACTGCTGATCTGTGCACGGCGGTTTTCTTGCTCAGTCAGTTCCTGTTTGGTGATCGGGTGGAATGTGAAAGGGACGCCGCCGATGCCGAGACTGCTGCCCGGTTCCAGTTTTTCTCTTCCTTTTACGACCGCCCCGTCAATTGTGGTTGTTCCGCGTCCGCTGAGATCCTGGACCAGCCACCGGCCGCGTTCGTTTCTCATTAACGCGCACTGTGTCCTGGAGATGGTCGCGAATTTGACGATGATGTCACAGTGCCTGGCTCTGCCGATCGTGCATTCCCAGTGACGGATCGGAAATCTGCCGAGTTCTTCGGAATAAAGGTATCCCCATACTTCATTGGGATTCTTGACGCGGATCATCCGCCAGATGACAGACAGCAGGATTCCGGCGGCCAGCACGGGCATCACCCATCTGACGATGGATACGTAAATATCCCCAAAGGTGCTTTCGTCACTGCCGGCCCATTGGAAAAAATGAGTAAGATAAGTAAAAATGGTACTCAGGATCGAACCGAGACCTGAGAGCCCTTCTGAAAAAAGATGTTTCATAATATATATCCCTGTAAACAGCGGAACCGGTGAGATCCCGGACTGTTCATACGCATAGAAATTGTCCGATCTGTTCAGAGATGATCTGAACCAAACATCATTTTAACATAAAAAGGTCAGAATATGAAAGGTATATATCAAGAACATGTGCAGACATCCCGGGATTCATTACAATTCCGTGGTTGGCCAGAACTATTGGCCAGAATCATATGAGAAAACGCTGCTTATGGCAGTATCACAGTTTTGGGGACAGCCTTTTCAAAACGTACAGCGTTTTAAAAAGGGTCCCCAAAACAGTCTTACCTGATGCAGCGTTTTTGAGGGAAACTGGCCGGTCGGTGAACAGTAGCGGATTCGTTACAATTCCGTGGTTGGCCAGAACTATCGGCCAGAATCATATGAAAAAACACTGCTTATAACTGTATCACAGAAAGGCTGCTGTTATTTTTACTTATCTTCTGGCTATTTGTAGTCTTCCGGCTTTCTCAGCGCTTCCACCATGGGATTGATGCATTTCTTCTGGTTGAAAGAAAGGCCCAGATATTCAGAGATCAGCTCGATTTCCTCCTGACCGAAAGAATATTTTCTGATTTCCGCTGGCAGCTCATTGTGACTTTCGTGTCCCAGCAGATAATCGACAGTGACATTAAAATAGTCGGCAATTTTTACAAGAGTATTAAAATCAGGCTGAGTTTCGGTGTTTTCATAGGAATTGACAGCCTGTTGCGAGACTCCTATAGCTTTGCCCAGTTGTTCCTGTGTGATTTTCTTTTCAGATCGTAATCGTTTTAATACATCTAACATATCTATCATCCTGTAGTCTGATTCCAAATCTATTCATAAGCTTCCTTCATTATGTTATCAGTAAAAGAAGAAAATATATAATAACAGCAGTTGTTATGTTAACTCATATGATTTGTAAAGAATGATAGAGTGCCAGTTGTGTTTTGATTCAGCTCCACACCTGACATAATTATAAAAACAGATCCTTTTTCCGAATTTGAAGCGGCTGATGACTGAATCATAACCTGAAGAAACAGAACCGTCTTGCTGGATGCAGTGTTTTTCCGGGAGTCGAACCGGCCGGCCGCCAGATGATAACTGGAGGGCAGTTGAATTATAACAGAGTAAGATTTACCGGTGTGAAGGGACTGCAAATCATGATATAATTAAACACGAGCACATGAACAGACAGATCGTGTGCCTGTGAATCGTTATTGTTGCATGGAAGTGAATGGAAAGTCGGGGATGTAAGATGGAACCGAAATATAAACGTGTAGTACTGAAAATCAGTGGAGAGGCACTTGCCGGGCCGAAGAAAACCGGACTGGATGAGGACACAATTGAGTCAATTGCCGCTGATGTCAAGAAAATCCATGATCAGGGTGTCCAGATCGGAGTCGTGGTAGGCGGTGGAAATTTCTGGCGCGGCCGGACAAGCAAGAGCATGGACAGAGCCACGGCAGATTATATGGGGATGCTGGCGACAGTGATTAATTCCCTGGCGCTGCAGGATGCCTTTGAAGCGATCGGCATGCCGACCAGAGTCCAGACGGCCATCGAAATGAAAGAAGTCGCCGAACCGTATATCCGCCGCAGGGCGATCAATCAGCTGAATAAAAATATTGTTGTGATTTTCGGCGCGGGTACCGGGAATCCGTTCTTTTCAACGGACACGACGGCAGCTTTGAGAGCGGCCGAAATTGAAGCGGATATCATCCTGCTGGCCAAGAAAGTGGACGCAGTGTATGACAGCGATCCGGAAGAAAATCCGGACGCGAAGAAATATGAGCGGCTGACGCATCAGGAGGTTCTTGAAAAGAACCTGAAGGTCATGGATTCGACCGCGGCCTCGATTTGCAGGGACAACGGCATCAAAATTCATGTTTTCGGAATCGCTGATCCGGACAATATGATCAAAGCAGTCTGCGGAGAACCGATCGGAACCTTCATTTCGTAAGGAACGGCTTTCCCTGCGTCGGTGCCAGACTGGCTGGTCGCTGAATGATGACGTGCGGTTTATTTTCGCGCGGTTTCGCGGCGACAGATTTTCAGGTGCGTGAACGATGCTTTTATAGCTGTGAATATATATTCTTTCAAGAGGTGCCGGCCCGGCTGTTTTCAGAGCAGGGTCAGTACCGGGAACAGGGAGGTAAGAACAATGGATGAATTAATGAAAAAATTTGGCGACAGAATGGGCAAGACGATTTCCATCCTGAAAGAAGATCTCAACACTGTCCGCGCGGGTCGCGCCAACGCCGCGATTCTCGACCGTGTAAATGTGGACTACTACGGCTCGCCGACTCCGCTCAGGAATATCGCCAATATCTCTGTACCGGATCCGAGAACCATTCTGATCGCGCCGTTTGATCCGAGCAGTATGAGCGGTATCGAAAAAGCGATCCAGGAGGCGAACCTGGGGCTCAATCCGTCAACGGACGGGAAAAATATCCGTCTGATCGTTCCTCAGCTGACAGAAGAAAGAAGAAAAGAACTCACCAAAACGACAAAGAAAATGGGTGAAGACGCGAAAGTGGCTGTCAGGAACCTCAGGAGAGAAACGAACGAAGCAATGAAAAAGCTGGAGAAAAACGGCGAGATTACAGAAGACGACCTGAAAAAGGCACTGGACGATATCCAGAAGGAAACCGATCAGCATACCAAAAAGATTGATGAAATGATCGCGAAGAAAGATAAGGATATCATGGAGGTATAACGTGGGCAGGATCCCTGACGTGCTGGGCCTGCCATTGCAGACAGCAGAGGAAGTCCTGAGAAAAGAAGGCATTTCCTGGCGGGTGGTCAGGACAGCCCCGCCTCCGGGACGCAGGAAACCGGAATCAACGGACACAAGGGTTATTCGGCAGTCCCCGGAAGGGGACACCGAGATCCTCCTCGTTTGTGATATATAATTTTGTAAATATTTAGGAGATATGAGCAAATGCCATCAGTGGAAGAATACAATGAGAAGCATGACCTGAAGATCCCCGCGCATATCGCGATTATTATGGATGGCAACGGCAGATGGGCCGCGAAGCAGGGGAATCCCCGTCTGACAGGACATCATGCCGGCGTAAAAGCACTGGAAAAGACGGTGCAGGCCTGTGCGGAAGAAGGCGTGAAATACCTGACCGTATACGCTTTTTCGACAGAGAACTGGAAGAGGCCTGAAGAAGAAGTCACGGGGCTGTTTCAGATGATCAGTCTGTATGTAAGGCAATATACCAGGAAACTGAAAAAAGAAAACATCCGGGTACAGATCCTTGGAGAGTATGAAAAACTGCCGGAACCGGCAGTCAGAAGCTGCCGCTATATTGTTGAGGAAACCGGAGACAATACCGGGATGGTCTTTAACATCTGCCTGAACTATGGAAGCAGAGGCGAAATCACCCGGGCAGTGAAGCAGATCGTCCGGCGTTGCCAGGATGAGGGAGATTCTCTGACAGCGGAGGATATTACGGAAGAGCTGATTTCCTCCTGCCTGTATACTGCGGAGATGCCGGATCCGGATATGATCATCCGGACCGGAGGTGAGAAAAGAATCAGCAATTATCTTCTGTGGCAGTCCGCCTACAGCGAGTTCGTTTACACGGATGTCCTGTGGCCTGACTTCGGCAGAGAGGAACTGATGAAGTGCATCGCCGAATTCAACGGCAGACACCGGCGGTTTGGAGGGCTCGATCACAAATGAGAACCAGGATTATCTCAGGATGTATCATCGCTCCGTTTCTTTTGCTGGTGGTCTTGGGAGGCCCGTTTATCAAAGCGGCGGTTTTCGCGATTACCATCATGGGAATGTACGAGTTTTTCAGGGGATTCCGTCATATCGGCATTTATCCTTCTTTTCCGGTCGCGGTTGGTTCGGTAATCGTGCTTTATGCTCTCAATATCGCCGTGTCGTCGTTACAGCTGTTCCCGGAACGACTCACCATGTATCTGTATTTTATGTGGCTGTTCCTGTCGGTCCTGGCGTCGATGCTGTATCTTTTCCAGCTCGAAAAGCGTTCGCCGGCGGATGGTATGGCGACCGTCACGGGCATTGTCTATATCGCTTTTTTCGCGTATCACGCGGTCCTGGCAGACGATCTTTTCACGGAACTGCTGGGGGCAAGTCCGGTATGGATGATTCTGCTCTCCGCTTTTGGCACAGATATTTTCGCGTATTTCGGCGGATATTTTCTGGGAAAGCATAAGCTCTGTCCCACGATCAGCCCGAAAAAAACGATTGAAGGCTCTCTGTGCGGAACACTGGCCAGTGTGATCCTCTGTACGCTGTTCGGCGCCCTGTTTATGAATGATGGCAAGCTTCTGGCCTGTGCCATGACAGGACTGGCAGCGGGGATTTTTTCGCAGTTTGGCGACCTGACGGCGTCAGTATTCAAAAGAAAGATGGGAATCAAGGACTATGGGAACCTGATTCCGGGACACGGCGGCATTATGGACCGCTTTGACAGTGTTCTGTTTACAGCCCCGATGGTATTCTATATCCTTGTGATATTTCATGCGTCGAGCATTTATGGATAGGAGTATGAGACGATGAAAAAGATCACCCTGCTGGGGTCGACAGGATCGATCGGTACACAGACACTGGACGTTGTCCGTGAAAACCCGGAGCTCTATCAGATTCACGCGCTGGCCTGCGCGCGTAATACCGAAATACTGTTCCGTCAGATCCGTGAATTTCACCCGGAAGCGGTATCCCTGCTCTCGGAGGAAGCCGCGGAAAAAACGAGACAGGCGTTTCCGGAGCTGAGGGTTTACAGTGGCCGGGAAGGTCTGGAAGAACTGGCTGGTGATGAGACGCCGGATATGGTTGTCAACGCAGTGGTTGGCATGGCCGGCCTGATGCCGACCTACCGGGCGATCTGCGCGGGACGTACCATTGCCCTGGCCAATAAAGAAACCCTTGTGGCCGGCGGGCACCTGATTATGAAGACCGCCGCGGAGAAAGGGGTGGACATTCTGCCGGTGGACAGTGAGCACAGCGCGGTGTTTCAGAGCCTGCAGGGATCTGAAAGGAAACGGGTCAGGAGAATCATCCTGACGGCGAGTGGCGGTGCTTTCCGGGGATATTCACGGGAAGATCTGCAGAATGTGACTGCCGCCCAGGCCCTGCGGCATCCCAACTGGGATATGGGCGCCAAGGTGACGATTGATTCCTCGACCCTGATGAACAAGGGGTTTGAGGTGGCAGAGGCGAGATGGCTGTTCGACATGGAGCCGGAACGGATCGATGTGGTGGTCCATCCGGAAAGCATCATCCATTCCATGGTGGAATACGAAGACCGGGCGGTGATGGCGCAGCTGGGGGTCCCGGATATGAGGGTGCCGATTAACTACGCGCTGGGCTATCCGGACCGGATTCCGCTCCCGCTGACGGAAACACTGGATTTTGTCAAAACCGCAAAGCTGACCTTTGAACAACCGGATACGGATACCTTCCGCTGCCTGAAAATCGCGTATGACGCGCTGAAAGCAGGAGGTACATACTGCACTGCCTTAAACGCTGCCGATGAGATCCTGGTGGAGGCTTTCCTTCAGGGAAAGATCCGTTATCTGGAGATCCAGGAACTGCTGCAGAAGATCGTGGAACAGCATAAGAGCAGGGATCCGGAAGATCCGGAGTCCATTTTCCAGGCAGACGCGGAAGCGCGGGAAATGACGAAAAAAATGATTGAAGAATACAGGTAACGAAAACAGGATTTACGTGAAAAAATATCCTGCGCAGACGGTAAAGGTGATTTGCGCGCAGTGTCTTACAGGACGACTGACACGTAAATCCGGAGTACGGAGGAAGATACATGCATTTACTGCTGGGAATCCTGGTTGCGATTATCATGTTCGCAATCATGGTCGCAGTACATGAGGGAGGCCATTTTCTCGCGGCGCGGGCAGTTGGCGTCAAAGTCAACGAATTCGCGATCGGCATGGGCCCCCTTATTTTAAAAAAAGAAAAAAACGGAACCCTTTACTCTCTCAGGGCGTTTCCAGTAGGTGGTTACTGTGCCCTGGAAGGAGAAGATACGGAATCGGAAGATGAGCACGCCTTTCATAACCGGCCGGCGTGGGCAAAAGCGCTTGTCCTTGTGGCAGGCCCTCTGATGAATTTTATCTTGGCGTATGTGATCCTCGCGATCCTGATCACCTATATCGGGACATCCGCGATGCCGGTACTGTCATCGGTGGAAAAAGATTCCCCGGCATATCTGGCGGGAATGCGGGCTGAAGACACGATTACGGAGGTACAGGGAAAAGCAACGCCGGACGGGAACGATGTCCGGGAAGCGATACATGACGCCGCGGAAGCCGGTGATTCTGTCATGGTGACCTTTGAAAAACCGGATGGCAGTATTAATAAAAAAGAAATTGCATTCGCGACGGATGACAATGGCAATAAAATCATTGGCGTCATGTTCCGGTCCCATCATAATCTCCTGACCGGGATGAAGCAGGGGCTGATTTCCTGTTTTACCATGGAAAAGGAGATGCTGGTCATCCTGGGGAAGATGATCATCGGCCAGGGGTCGACGCAGGATGTCGTGGGACCGGTTGGGATTGTGACCGTGGTTGATCAAACCACACAGGCCGGGCCGCTCAACGTCTTTTATCTGCTGGCGCTGCTGAGCCTTAATCTGGGTCTGGTCAACATTCTGCCGTTTCCGGCACTGGACGGAGGACGCCTGTTGTTTGTCATCATCCGGGCCGTCACCGGACACAGGATTACAGATGAGATGGAAGGCAGGATCCATTATGCGGGGATCCTGATCCTGTTTTCGCTGATGATCCTGATTACGCTGAAAGATATCCATACTTTCATTCTGAACTAAGAACTGTACGTTCATAACCTGCACAGGTTATT
>ODAI012170218.1_pt1 | contig 10491 bp, 7 predicted proteins | sample 1539321 | NCBI WGS metagenome assembly ODAI01 (sample SAMN02144231, study PRJEB22623) | gut metagenome | biome: sheep rumen | host: Ovis aries | place: New Zealand | reverse complement strand
CATGCAGGTTTTTAGGCATACGGTAGTTCTTGCCGTCGTAAACGATGTAAGGACCGTAGCGCCCGTTGAGCACTTCCAGTTTCGGGTCTTCCTCGAATGTCTTCAAGTGGCGCTTTTGCTCTTGCTGGCGTTTCTCCTCGATGAGCGAGATGGCGGTCTCCAGAGTCACTGCCAGAGGGTCTTCATCCTTTGGCAACGACACATACTTCTTCTGATGCATCACGTAAGGACCAAAACGTCCTGTACCTATCATCACGTCCGCGCCCTCGTATTGGCCAACGACACGCGGAAGATTGAAGAGCTCAAGGGCTTTTTCCAGCGTGAGGGTCTCCATGCTCAACTCTGAAGGCAACTGGGCAAAACGAGGTTTGTCTTTGTCGTCGGCTGAGCCAATCTGCACCACTGGTCCGAATCGGCCAATCTTCACAAACACGGGCTTGCCGGTCTTGGGGTCGATGCCAAGTTCGCGTTCACCAGCCTTATGCTCAGAACGTGCATTGAGCACTTTCTCCACCACGGGCTCGAACTTCTTGTCAAAGCTTTTGAGCATCTTTATCCACTCTGTCTTTCCTTCAGCAATCTGGTCGAATTTTTCTTCCACGTTTGCCGTGAAATTATAATCCATGATGTCGGGGAAATTGCCCATCAAGAAGTCGTTCACCACGATGCCGATATCGGTGGGCAGCAACTTTCCTTTCTCGCTACCAGCCAGTTCCTTCTTGTTTCGTGTTGTCACACGGTTTCCTTTCAGCGTATCGATGGTGAACGCACGCTCCTCGCCCTTCTTGTCGCCTTTGTGCACATACTCGCGTTGTTGGATGGTGGAAATGGTGGGAGCATAGGTAGAAGGACGACCAATGCCCAGCTCCTCGAGTTTCTTCACCAAGCTGGCTTCAGTATAGCGGATGGGGCCTTGGCTGAAACGCTCGGTGGCCGTTATTTCGCGACGCTCCAGCGGGCTACCTTGAGCCATCGGGGGAAGCGTGTGCGTCATCTCCTCTTGTCCGTTGTCTTCGTCATCGATGGACTCGCGATAAACCTTCAGGAATCCATCAAATGTTATCACTTCACCCTGGGCAACAAATATAGAGTTGCGGAACAAAGCTGGCGCATTTTTCATCGCCTCGCCTTCTATCTTGATGTCCACCGTGGTCTTTTCAATCTGTGCATCTGCCATCTGCGAGGCGGCTGTGCGTTTCCAGATGAGGTCATAAAGGCGGCGCTCCTGAGCAGTTCCGTCAATCTCGGTCTGTTCCATATAAGTGGGGCGGATGGCTTCGTGGGCCTCTTGCGCTCCTTTGGAGTTGGTGTGATAACGGCGCTTCTTGCTGTATTGCTCGCCATAGAGTTTCACAATCTCAACCTTGCTGGCGTTTACGCAAAGGTCAGACAAGTTCACCGAGTCGGTACGCATGTATGTAATCTTACCGCTCTCGTAGAGATGCTGGGCAACCATCATGGTCTGGCTGACGGTGAATCCTAATTTGCGGGCAGCCTCTTGTTGCAGAGTTGAAGTGGTGAACGGTGGTGCGGGAACTCGCTTCAAAGGTTTCTTCTGCACAGCCGACACCGTGAACGTCGCATCTTTGCACAGCTCGAGAAACTCCAAAGCCTCATCGTGGGTCTTGAACCGAGTGTCGAGTTCGGCCTTCACCTCACTTTGAGAGCCGTCGCCATTCTGCAAGCCAAAGATGGCATTCACACGGAAATAAGGTTCGCTATTAAACTCTTGGATTTCGCGTTCGCGCTCAACAATCAACCTCACAGCCACGCTCTGCACACGACCTGCCGAAAGGGCGGGTTTCACCTTTCTCCACAACACAGGAGACAACTTGAAGCCAACAATGCGGTCGAGCACACGACGCGCTTGTTGGGCGTTCACCAAGTTCATGTCCAAGTGACGCGGATGTTCAATAGCTTCAAGAATGGCTGGCTTTGTAATTTCGTGGAACACAATGCGGTTTGTGTTCTCTTCATCAAGTCCGAGCACTTCGCACAGATGCCAAGAGATGGCTTCTCCTTCGCGGTCTTCATCGGAAGCCAGCCACACTTTCTTGGCTTTTTTCGATTGCGACTTCAGTTCTGCAACGAGTTTTTTCTTTTCATCTGGAATCTCATAGTCGGGCTCCAGCGTATCCATGTCGATGCTAATCTCCTTTTTCTTCAGATCACGAATGTGTCCGTAGCTCGACATCACTTTGTAGTCCTTACCCAAAAAACGCTCTATAGTCTTGGCCTTGGCCGGACTCTCCACAATCACTAAATTCTTTTTCTCGCCCTTGGAGGCGGTTGTCTTCTGTTCCGTCATTTTTGCGTTACAATTGTTTTTAGGGCGCAAAAGTAACGAAAACTTTTGCTTACACCTTATTATATATGTAACTTTTTGCTTTTTTTAAGTATTTTCCCCTTTCATTGCTATGAAACGAGCCACGCCTTCACTAATTGAACGCAAACCGAAGTCGGCAGGATTGATGTCTTCAAGCGGCATCCACAAGCACTCGGCAACATCGTCCATTGCTTTGATGTCCGAAGTGTCGGCCACCTCGCAACGGAAGAACATGTCGAGCGTAGGTATTGACAGCCCGCTATAGAGATATCGGTTGGGCAAAGTGAATAAATATTGTACGCGCACGACCGACATTCCAGTTTCTTCCATCACCTCGCGCATCACACCCTCTTCGGCAGTTTCGTCAGGATCGGCAAATCCGCCGGGCAAGTCGAGTGTACCTCGTGCAGGGTCTTTCTTGCGGCGTGTGACCAACAGTTCTCCACGCTCGTTTGTAATCAACGCCACATTGGCGGCACTGGCATTCATGAAGAGTTCGAACCCACATGCACCACAACGCTTACTCTTGGGACTGTTGGCCGCAAACTCACGGCTGCCGCACACAGGACAGAACAAAAAACTATCGAATGGATGTTTCATATACTTTTGGTTCTCCATTCTAGTCTTGGTTTTCCTTCTCTCTCTTCAGACGTTCTTTCTCAGCCTTCTTGGCCTCTTTCTCCAAACGCTTCTGCTCCTTCTCCAACCGTTTTTGTTCTTTGCGCTGCTCTTTTTCCAAGCGTTTGGCTTCACGTTTCTGTTCTTTCAACGTGCTCTTCAATTCATCTTTGAAGTCGGTGGCACTCGATTCGTTGAGCGCTTCACGCAACATGTCCTTATCGAACGTGATGACCTGTCCGAACAACCCCACCGAAAGCGTCTTCTGCTTGTCGCCCATCTTCACATGTGTGGTATTGAACAAATAATAGTCGTCCAACTTCAATTTATTGTTCAAGGCAGCCTCAACAGCCTTGTTCACAATATTCTTTCCCAAGCGGGTCAGTCCATTGTCGCCCAAGCCCTTATTGGCGGCCTCTTCGTCAACATACTCTTTCACCGCCTTCATCATGGCCTCTTTGTGGGCCTGCTTGTCTGGGCGTGTCTTAAAGGCAATCACGCCAATCAACACGACAACCAGAAGGAATAATAGTTTTTTCATCTTTGTTTGTTTTATGGTTTCTTTTTAGTTTACTTCATTTCTACCATTCATCGGTACGGAATGGGAACAATGGCAGACCGGCTGCATTCTTCAAGTTTCCAATCTGGAAGTTCTTGAAACAATAGCGCACAGCCACAGGATTCTTTACTTCAGACGAAGTGAGCCGAATGGTCTCGTCCCAATATCCACCACCAGGCTGCCAAAAGTGTTCAGCCTTTCCAGGATGGAACACGCGGTCCTCACCCGCCAATTCAAATCCTTGTATGTCTTCAAAACGATTGATGGCGCCCAAATCATTGTTCACGTGGATATGCACCACATCGCCCACTATTTTCATGTCCTTGAACGACGGACTCTGACATCCTACCGACGTCATTCCATATGTCTTGTTCAAAGCCAAATAGGCCAACCGTTGCCCTACTTGCCGCTTCTGGGCTGGGTGTATCTGCGTCTTCTCATATGGATAGACCAAGTCGTTGGTACACACCAGTCCGCTATTAGGAATAAGTGTAGATGCTCGATACTGTTGTTCACGCAATCGCGCACCTTGGTCGCCATCAACATTATCATAATGATAGGGAGCTATCTCCACGAAATAGAAAGGTATCTCGCCCAACGCAAACTGCTTGCGCCACTGGTCGACCAATATCTTCATACGCTCCGAGTATTGGTTGCCAGGGTCGCCGACATTTGAACAACCCTGATAATAAAGAATTCCCTTCACCGTATAGTTCAGTATGGGATTGAATGTTCCATTACCCCAAAGCAAGGCACGATGGTAGTCCCACTCGGGTTTGAAGTTCACAATGCCTGCCGAATCGGTGGGTTCGTTGGTGTATTTCTCCAGATTTTCTTTTGTCAGCCAGCTCTCCACACGTGTTCCGCCCTTGTTGGCCATGATGAGACCCACAGGCACATCAAGCGCACGATTCACCGTCTGAGCAAAGAAATAACCCGTTGCCGAAGCATCGCCAATGGTCGAAGCGTCTATTTCCTTCCATTCGCATTGTGCGTCATCTTGTGGGTTCACCCTCATTTCGCTGGGAATCTTGACATAGTGTATGCCTCGATAATTGCGGGCTGCTATCACCTCTTCGTTGTAACCCTCAACAGGACAATTGCCAAAACCTTTCATGGGCATCTCCATATTCGACTGACCGGCGCATACCCACACTTCGCCCATAAGCACATTGCTGAGTTCTACTGCTCCGTTTCCATCGTCAAACTTGATGGTTTGCGGCGTGTAGCTGGCTTCAGGAGTCTGCACTTTCAGCATCCAACGCCCGTCTCGGTCTGCCTTAGTGGTCAGCTTAGCGGTGTTCCAAGATGTTGTCACACTAATCTGACTGCCAGCCTTGGCCCATCCCCACAACCGAACCTGAGTGTTTTGTTGCAATACCATGTTGTTGCACAAAATGTGAGGCAACCTCACTTTGGCTTGACCACCCAACGCCAAAAGGGCGAGGACAGCTAATATCATTATCTTTTTCATCATAACAATCTATGTTTTATTGCTCCTATTTCTTGGGACGGATCAGTCTCATCGCCAGTTGGAAAAGCGAAGGAAGCATGATGCAGAGCGAAAAACCGAGCGAATACATCATCATGCGTTGGTTGCCGTGGAACAAATCGATGAGTTTTCCATCGCCCACCTGCGGTAGCAAGTTGAACATCACATATGCAACCGAATTGTTCACCCAATGGAACACCACACCTGGCACGATGGAATCGGTGCGATAATAAAGCCAACCCAGCAACAGGCCGATGGCAAAAGCGTGGCAGCCTTGTGGCAGATTTCCATGAACCACACCGAACAGCAACGCCGACAGGATGATGGCTAGCCAATGCATCTGCGGACTGAACGCCTTCAGAAGCGAGCGAAGAATGGCACCACGAAACACCATTTCCTCGGCTATCGGAGCAAGAATGCCTATCACGATGTAGCCTTCAGGCCGGCCCATGATATCTTCAAACATCTTCTCTGTTCCCTCTGGCATCTGAATGTTTAGTTGTTCGAGCAACCATTCAGAGGGTATGATAGTACCGCAAGCCAACAACACCACCCACACAAGAACCACCCAAGGGTGGGAACGAAGATAGCTGCGCGACATAGGCGCCCAACGGCAAAGCGCAAAGAGTGCTATGGTCAGCAAACTGGAAACGATAGTCGACACCACAAGTGCCAGACCATCGGAGGCCAATTTTCCATTACCAACACTCTGCACAGCCGTCTGCAAGTCCTGGCCTTGTGTTACATACCAAATAGTCCCCACGATAAACATCGCAAAGGCTTGAATCAACAAGAACACCACCAGATACCAAATGGCGTTCAGCATGTCTTTCACTACTTTATTCATTTTAGGCTTTCATTTTATATTCCTTATTATCCAGCAACGCCTTCACCCTGCTTTTGTCGGCCTCTAACTGAAGCCGCAACTCATCGGGTGACTCAAAACGCCGTTCATCGCGTATGCGGTCGACAAAGTCCAACGTTAGTCGCTGGCCGTAGATATCGTCATCAAAGTCAAAGATATGAGTCTCCAACGTCAATTCATGACCGTCATAGGTGGGACGGGTTCCTATATTGAGCATTCCAGCATATCGCACGCCACCTTCTCCCACTCCCACTTCAACGGCATAAACGCCTGTAGCTGGAATCAGTTGGCCGATGCTCTCGGCTTGCAGATTGGCTGTGGGAAAGCCCAATCGGCGGCCTTCAGCATAACCATGAGAGACCATTCCCCTGATTTCATATCGTCGGCCCAAACACCAATTCGCCTGCCGAATGTCACCCTGTTTCAGCAGATGTCGAATCGTCGATGAACTGACATGAAGCCCCTCAAAGTCTTCAGGCACTTCACACTCGCGACTCTTCACCACTCGTATGCCCAATTCGCGACCATAGCGCACATAGTCGTCAAATCCATCCGCACGGTTGCGCCCGAAGCGGTTATCATAGCCGATGACCAACACATCTGCATGCAACTGGTCGCGCAAGATGTCGGACATGAACTCACGAGCCGATAGTGAGGCTAAATTTTTATCGAAAGGCAGCACCACACAATGGTCCACCCCCGTAGCTTTCAAGAGGTGCAACTTCATATCGAGTGGGGTGAGCAATCGGCACTCGCTGACTGGCACTTCAGACGGAGCATCGCCTCGCAACACCTCGCGTGGATGGCGGTCGAATGTCACAACAACCGACCTCCGCCCGCTGGCGCGAGCCTCATCAGCCACTTGCTTGAGCACGAATTGATGACCGCGATGCACACCGTCGAAGAATCCAATCGTGGCCACACACGGCCCTTGTATGTTGTCTATAGTCTTCAATTGCTGAATGATACTTCTAAATTCCAACCACTTCCTTCATCCACTCCTCACCAGTAGTTTCTAAGAAACCATGAATTCCCAATCTTCGGGCTGCCTCGATATTGTCGCGGCTGTCATCGATGAAAAGCGTCTCACTGGCCTTGATTCCCGTCTGGCGCAACACCTCGCTGTAAATCTCCTCCGACGGCTTGGCCAAATGCATCTCATATGAAACGAACGTCTGTTCAAAATAGTCGCTTGCACCCCAAGGTCCCATCGGCAGCAATTGCTCTACGGTGTAAGTCCAATGCATATCGTTGGTGTTGCTCAACAGAAAGAGCCGTTTTCCTTGCTCGCGCAGGTCGAGCAGCAACTGTTTCTTATGGTCGGGAATCTCTGTGAGCAAGGCATTCCAAGCTGCAACAATCTCAGAATCTGCTGCCGTACATCCCGTCAGACGCCGCACCTCGTTGCAGAAGTCGTGCGTGGAGATGTTTCCCATCTCAATGTCGAAGAACAGGTCTTCGGTCTGATGCAGCTCCACGTAGCGCGCCACTTCGGGACAACCGATGCGCATAAAAGCCTCTATGCAACGCTGTCCGTCGAGCCCTACGAGCACGCCGCCCAAGTCGAAAATGATGTTCTTATAGCTCATATCTCTGCAAAGGTAATGAAAAGCGTGGGGAGAACAAAATAAATTAAGAGTTTTTTAGATTGGAAAACAGAATGTCAGCGAAAACGCATTTCTACCGACAATATGTAAAGCGAAAAGGGGAAATAAATAACCGATTTGTTGAGATTTTTTATTTATCGCCCAGTTTTCTCATAAGCGGCATTTAGAGCGCTCATTTGCGGCATATGACCCTCTCAAAAGCCGCTTCTTGATAAGTAAAAGCATAGCTGTCATTTTGTCAAATCACCCTTCTTGCAACATACTAACAACAGATGGTCGCCTTCACGGGTAGTTGTGCCGAAAATATAGGTATCACCACCATCTTTCAAACGGAGTCGTTGGCGAAGTTGTTGAGCGGTGAGGGGGAAATTTCTGACGCTGATGTTTGCGCGAGTGATACCCTGTAAGGTTTGCTTCAGCTGTTTCTTGTTCATCGATGAAATGGCCGTAATTTGAAACTTTCGTCCAGGAAAATTCTCGATGAAATCGGGAGAAATGAAAAGATGGCTGTTTTCGGCAACGGCTTCAACGCCAAATGCCTTGCAAAGGTCAGCAAAGCAACCCGCTTTCATGATAGAAGCATTAGGTTCATAGAGAAACAATGGACCTGAAGACAAAGATAATGAACCTTCATACGTCTTTGCCTGCGTTGCGGCAGAGCCTGTTGCAAAAACTTCATTATCGTTGATGCAAACCACCCGCAAGGGAGCAGCCACGACATCGGAAAGAACGAGCAACAACTCTTTGCATTCGTTGCCAACCGACACGATGCGCACTTCTACATACTGGGCAGGGAGCAACCTTACTGCCTCACGCCAGTCGAGCATCGGCGAGAGTTTCACCACGATGAAATCGGCCTTTTTTAGCAATTCTTCGCGTAAGGAGACCACATCGGGCGTGCAGTCGCTAATGGCGTAGGTCTTTCCTCCATGCTCATTGCGGCGAGCGGGGTCGAGATAGATAACTGTTGCATGTTCCTCCATCTGGTGCAGATATTCCACGCCATCACCACACACCACTTCTGCGTGGGACAAACCCAACAAACGGAAATTGTGGTGGGCAATAGCACAAAGTTCTTCCTGACGCTCCACATACACAGCCCGCTTGAAATCTCGTGCCATAATCGAGAAGTCGACACCGAATCCACCCGTCAAGTCAATCAACAAACCCTGCTCTTCCAGCCCATTCAAAGAAAGAGGAGCCGTGCTAGTGGATTTGTCAACTGTTAATTGTAAATTGTCAATTGTTTTACACTTTGCTGTTTGCTCGCTAGAGCATTGTTCCATAGAAAGGTGTGGTGGATAGGCAATGCCTTCTATAGTTGCCCACGATGGTAGTTTCTGCCGAGCAATCTGCCAACCTGCTATCTGCTGCAGAGCCCAAGGCATATCCACATCAGGAAACTTGTCAGCCATCAATGCCAATAGGCGCACGTTGTCGGCACGATGGCCGACAACGAACGCCTGAGTTGCTTCATCGTTCAAACGATGTTGAATATCCATCCTGTCGCTATTTCACCACGAACTTTTTACCGTCGCGGATATAGATTCCCTTAGGCAACGACTCGTGTTTCATTTGCTGACCACGCAAGTTATAGATAGCGTCTTCGCTCATTTTCGCCGATTTCATCGAGATTATGCCCGTTGAGGGATCTGTCGGCTCCGAAATCGTGCGATAGTAGAGAACGGCAGGACCTTGCGAACTGGTATAAGTCGTGAAACGGGGTGAACTCACATTGTATTGCAAGATACCAGCGGTTGCCTTCAACGTATAACCATCGTCTGTGCTGGAAATGGTCCATGTGGCAACCTCAGTATCGCTCCACGCCATAGTCTTTGTTGATGTCGATGTAAGATATCCTTCGCTCCCCTTCAACGACCATGCATCTTTTGAGCCACCAAGTGTCAAGATGACCACCGACTCGCTTGGACTAACAGCATCGTTATCAATCGTTACATCCACGGGCAACATATATGTCTTTTCCAGAGCACCCATCGCAACACTCTTGGCCTCGTTCACAACGATATATTCATAGCCAGCCTTCACTTGGCTATTGGTAGTCACCTTCGCGAAATCGCCTGTGCCAGGAGTCGGATCGGGATTATCGGGATCTGGGTCATCTGGGTCGGGATCGTCGGGATCAGGATCATCGGGTATAGTACCATCGTAGTTGTCATAAGAGAAGGCTTGGTCTTTTTTGCTGCCCCAAACGTATTCTTCCAATCCAGGATAGTCAACAAACGGATTACGGTTTTTCTGCTCACCATAGACAGCATTGTTGCGGGCAATCTCCACAGCATCGATAGGATCGTCCTTCGACCACTTCATCAGCATGTTGAGATACCATGTGGTGAAAGCGGGATAGGTGGTACCGTTGAAAACGTTGCTGGCTGTAGCGTTGCCGTTCCACTTGTTCACGACATTCTCGTAGCAAGTAGCCATGTAGAAATAGATTCGAGCCATGTCGCCCTTGATTTCATCGTTGGGCTCGAAAACCTGACCACTATATCCACTCACCGAACACTTTCCCCATTTGCTATAACCATTCTTCGATTGACCTGAAACCGTTCCTACATTTGCCAAAGGATCGTTGCTACGCATACCATTGATTTTTCCATCGGTAGGCACCACGTGCACGATGTCAGCCTTGATGATGTTGGCATCACCATAGTCCTCAAACCAACTCTGCGGAACCGAGTGCTCGCGATTGTAGCAGTCGCCCTCGTTTTTATACGACCCAGCTTTGTCTTTCACGTGGGTGTACTTTGTGGCGTTTGAATACCAGTCGCGCACATAGCCATCAGGGCGTGTGTCGGTCTTCTTGTATGCCTCGTAAAGACCGTCGTAGCCAATGTTTGTATGCTTATGGATAATTCCATGTAAAGCCGTCTTCAATGCTTGGCCTTTCTTACCATTGGCAGCCTTGTAATAGTCTTTACTGCCATTGGGACCTTGTGCCCAAACTGTTGCTGTGACCAACAAGAAAGTCAAAACAGTCAGTAAACTTCTTCTTTTCATAATCTT
>ODAI010261875.1_pt1 | contig 10491 bp, 8 predicted proteins | sample 1539321 | NCBI WGS metagenome assembly ODAI01 (sample SAMN02144231, study PRJEB22623) | gut metagenome | biome: sheep rumen | host: Ovis aries | place: New Zealand | reverse complement strand
CTGTTCGGAAAAATGTTGTATCTTTGTACTCGAATAAGCATATAAACAGAAGAGTTATGAAGATTGGAGACAAAGCACCTGAGGTACTGGGCAAGGACGAGAACGGAAAGGATATTCTTTTGAGCGATTACAAGGGCCGCAAACTTGTGCTCTATTTCTATCCGAAGGACAATACGAGTGGCTGTACGGCTGAGGCTTGCAGTCTGCGCGACCGCTATGGCGAGTTGCAAGGGGCTGGCTACGAGGTGGTTGGGGTTAGCAAAGACTCCGCCGCATCCCATCAGAAGTTCAAGGAGAAGCACGCTTTGCCTTTCCCCTTGATAGCCGATGTGGACAAGAAACTCTTGGAAGGAATGGGCGCTTGGGGCGAGAAGACGATGTACGGAAAGAAGACGATGGGCATCATTCGCACGACTTTCATCATCGACGAGAACGGCATCATCGAACAAATCTTTGCCGGCAAGCAGGTCAACACCAAGGAGCATGCGGCTCAGATACTGGATAAATAACGCCAAACGAAACTAAGATGAAAAGACTGTTTTCAATAATCGTTTTGACTGCAGCGGTTTTCGTTGGGGCGCAAGCGCAGACAAGCCTTGTGGGGCGCGTCTATTACCATCCCAACATCATGGCCGACGAGATGAAGAGCATGCAGAATGAGGTTGACTCGAAACTCGACGAAACCATCAAGGAAGAGATGGCCAAGGCTGAGAAGAAGAAGGGAAGACCCCTGACTGCCGAGGAAAAGACGGAAGTCAAGGAAAAAGCCGAAGAGGCTCGCAAAGTTGCTGAAGCCCTGATGAAAGGCACGAAAACAGCCATCACTGTAACCTTCAAGACTGAAAACGAGTTATCAATGCAGATGAAACTGCAGGTCGATGAGGAGGCCTTGAAGAATGCCGGAATAGGTTGGGCAAAGCGAAAAGCTCTGAAATCAGCCATCGCGCTCATGCCCTCGTCACAAAAGATGAAGTATTCCGTCAAGGATAACCTCATTATCTGCAGCGACGGCAGCGACAAAGACACCCTTACCATCTCAGCAGACGGCAAGTACCTTTACGGCAAGATGGACGAGAAGACGAAGTTCAAGCTGATGCGCAAGCAATAAGACCAATCCAAACTGAATGCCTGAAACAGAATCTAGAAGAAGCCGACGGGTAGAGTTTGAACTGCTCCGCATTTTGGCTATGGCTGGCGTGGTGATGAACCATGTCTTCAACTATGGCTTGGACATCTATGGGGACTTTCGTGTGGATGCGTCTTCACCAGTAGGAGCCCTCGTTTGGAGTGTTCTGGAAATCCTGAAACTGATGGCGTTGCCAAGCGTGAACTGCTATATCCTCATCACGGGCTACTTCATGATAGACAGGACGGAATTGCGGCTGAAGGGCATCTGGAAGGTGTGGAGCACGACCTGGTTCTATGCTGTTGGCATCTATCTGCTTTGTGTCCTTTTGAGTATCGTGCCTTTCGAGGGCAAGGAGCTCTTGCGTCATGCCACTCCGCTGCTCTCGAATGACTATTGGTTCGTCACTTCTTATCTTATCCTCTCGCTGCTCGCTCCTCTCATCGCTCGGACGCTCCAGAACGCTTCAAAGAGGCAGTATCTATTGGCGCTCGTGATTGGAGGTATCATTTGCTTTCAACCTTCGCTCGGATGGCTGCTCATGGACAAGCAGCAGGTGTTGCTCTTCGTCTATCTCTTCATGATTGGAGGCTACTGCAGGATGTATGCCGACCAGGCTCTCTCGATGCGTCAAGCTGTACTGGCCTATGTCGCTACTATGATGGTGATGTTTGCCTTTACGCTCTACAAAAACCATCCGCTCGAGAATACTCTGTACTCTGTCTTTGCGATGGCTTATCATGGGCCGGTGCTGCCTCTGTCTGTCGCTATGTTCTATATCGCTAAGGATTGGCGTATAGTGAATGTAAGATTCAGGAATGCCATTCTCTGCCTTGCTCCGCTCTCTTTTGCCGTCTATATCATCCACTCGCATCCGATTGTTCACAACTGGCTCTGGGCTGTGTCAGCTGAGTTGCTGAGCCGGAGCTATGTGTGTGTGTTGCCGCTGCTTTGTACCATCATCACTCTCGCTGTCTTTGCCGTCTGTGTGCTCGTCGATTACCTCCGCATTAGTCTGAGCAGGTTTATAAGGAAGACGGTAAGCAGTATTCTTTAATCTCGCCTTTGCCGTGCTCCTTCATTAGCCTGCGCATGCTTCTACGTATAGCGCTGCGAAGGGTCTTCTCTTTGGCTGTCAGCAAAGTGTCGGGATAGTCGATGGGCAGGATTCTGTACCCGTGGCGATTACCATTATCAGGCGGATGACTCACCCAATAGAGCGTATAGTGGTGGTCGGAGAGGACTGTCAATGTATCGTTCTTTGTGAACTCCAGTCGCACCATATAACCTCCATAAGTGTTCGGCTTGCTCTGATTGCTTACCACATTGCCCATCGACCAGGCTATCAGGTTCTGCTTGTTGTTAAGCAACTCAATAGGCTGAGCCACATGAGGATGGCCACCAATGATATGGTCCACACCATGTTCCAGCAACCACTTTGCCATATCCTTTTGTGCCTTCGAGGGCAAGGTTTGATACTCAATTCCCCAATGCGGCAGTGCAATGATGACGTCAGGATTCATCCTCTTGGCTTTCTCCAAATCGGCAGCAATCTCCGTCGTGTCCATCAGGTTCACATAGCAAGGCTCAGGCACAGGCAAGCCGTTGGTGCCATAAGTGAAGTTCAGCAGGACGATTCTGAGTCCGTCTTTCTCGAGCAAGAAAGGATAGTTTTTCTCTCGCTCGCTAATGTTCCGATAGGTTCCAAGATGATAGACGCCCATAGAATCCATCATTGCCAACGTACGTTCCAAGCCTTTCCGATGCGTATCGACGCAATGGTTGTTGGCAGTGAGCATGATGTCGAAACCAGCATCAATGACCCCACGCAGGAAGTCGTCTGGAGCCGAGAACTTAGGGAAGCCGCTATACGGAGCACCAGCCAATGTTGTCTCGAAATTGGCAATGGCCACATCAGCGCTCTCCACTTCGTCCTTGATGCCAGCGAAGCATTCATCGTAATTATAGGAGCCATCGGATTGCTGAGCAGCCTTGATTTGCGGCATATGCTGCATCAGGTCGCCAGCAATGAGGAGCGATAGCTTCACCTCGGCAGGCTCCATTGCAAGGGAACTGTCGGCAGCCAGGTCATCCTTCGTGCCAGCACTGTAACACGACGAGGCCGTCAGCACCATCGTCAGCAGAATAAGCGTACTGCCCATCAAGGGGCGTACAAGTTTTGTGAGGTTGGTATGCATGTTTCTTATATTCAGGAACACCACAAAGGTACAAAATAGTTTGCAAATCGTAGGTAATAGTCCATGTTTTTTTATTATTAACGCCTATTTCTTATTTTTTCTTTGTACCTTTGCGGCGCATACTATATATAATAATGTAACGAAACATGAAGATTGAAACAAAGATAACAGAGGCCGTGAAGGCCATTGTGGAAGAGCTTTACGGCAGCGCTGTGCCCGACAATCTGGTGCAGCTGCAGCAGACACGTCCCGAGTTCGAGGGACAGATCACCCTTGTCGTCTTTCCCTTTACCAAGATGAGCCACAAGGCTCCAGACGCTACGGCGCAGGAGATTGGCGAACGTCTGCAGGAGAAGATGCCAGAGGTCATCAGCGCATTCAATGCCGTGAAGGGTTTCTTGAACTTGAGCATCAGTTCGCGCGAGTGGATAAAGTTGCTCCAAGGAATACAGGCGAACCCCAAGTTCGGCTTCCTGCCCGTCACAGACGACAGCCCGCTCGTGATGATAGAGTACTCTTCGCCCAACACCAACAAACCCCTCCACCTCGGTCACGTCCGCAACAATCTGCTCGGATGGGCTTTGGCGCAGGTGATGCAAGCCAATGGAAACAAGGTGGTTAAGACGAATATCGTGAACGACAGAGGCATCCACATCTGCAAGTCCATGCTGGCTTGGTTGAAGTGGGGCAACGGCGAAACGCCCGAATCGTCTGGCAAGAAAGGCGACCACCTCATTGGTGATTACTATGTGGCCTTCGATAAGCACTATCGCGAGGAAGTACGCGAGCTCATGGAGAAGCAGGGTATGGACGAGGAGCAGGCTAAGAGGGAGGCTCCCCTCATCAAGGAAGCCCACGAAATGCTCGTGAAGTGGGAGCAGAACGACCCAGAGGTTCGCGCTCTTTGGAAACGCATGAACGAATGGGTCTATGCAGGTTTCGACGAGACGTATAAGGCTTTGGGAGTCAGCTTCGACAAGATATATTACGAGAGCGAGACGTACCTCGAAGGCAAGGAGAAGGTGGAGGAAGGCCTCGCGAAAGGCTTCTTCTATCGTCGCGACGACGGAAGCGTCTGGGCAGACCTTACCGCAGAAGGTCTCGACGAGAAGCTCCTTCTCCGTTCCGACGGCACGAGTGTGTATATGACGCAGGACATCGGTACTGCCAAGCTGCGTTTCCAGGACTATCCCATCGATAAGATGATATACGTCGTGGGCAACGAACAGAACTATCACTTCCAGGTGCTCAGCATCTTGCTCGACAAGTTGGGCTTCAAGTGGGGCAAGGACCTCGTGCATTTCTCCTATGGTATGGTGGAACTGCCAAACGGCAAGATGAAGAGCAGGGAAGGCACCGTTGTGGATGCCGACGACCTGATTGCCACCATGATACAGGATGCGAAGGAGCTCTCGGCTGATAAAGTCAACAAGCTCGAAGGCATAACCGAACAGGAGGCACAGGAGATAGCTCGCATCGTGGGCATGGGTGCGCTCAAGTACTTCATCCTGAAGGTGGATGCGCGCAAGAACATGCTCTTCAATCCGGAAGAGAGTATCGACTTCAACGGCAATACAGGTCCCTTCATTCAGTACACTTATGCACGCATCAGAAGCATCTTGCGCAAGTGGAACGACGAGATATCTCTGGACGAGAAGGCTTTCGAAGTGGAGCTTGCGGAAAAGGAAATCAACCTCATCCAACGTCTGCAAGGCTTCGAGACGGCAGTTCGTCAGGCAGGACAGGACTACAACCCGAGTTGCATAGCCAACTACTGTTACGACCTCGTCAAGGAGTACAACCAGTTCTACCACGACTTCAGCGTTCTCAAGGAAGAGGATAAAGCCAAGCAGCAAGTGCGGCTCATGCTCTCGGCTGCAGTTGGTCAGGTCGTCAAGAACGGCATGGGACTCTTAGGCATCGAGGTGCCAGAAAGGATGTAGGACCCCCCGACCCCCTTTAGGGGGAGGAAAAGCAGAGGAACAAGGACATGGATTACGATAAGCTGAAAGGAATCGTCGATTTCAACGCCATTGCGGTCGATGCAGGTTGCAGTGGCAATCCTGGTGCTATGGAGTATCAGGGCATCTATCTCGGCAACGAGCAACGCCTCTTCCACTTCGGTCCGATACAAGGCACGAACAACATCGGTGAGTTCCTTGCCATCGTTCATGCCCTCGCGCTCATCAAGAAGAACGGCTGGGACATGAAGGTCTATAGCGACAGCATCAGCGGAATGGCGTGGGTGCGGAACAAGAAAGCTAAGACCACACTGAAGCGAGACGAACAGACAGCCCAGGTGCTCGACCTCGTGATTCGTGCCGAGAACTGGCTTTGGGCGAACCCCAAGCACGCAGAAGTGCTGAAGTGGAACACAGAAGAGTGGGGCGAGATACCAGCCGACTTTGGGAGGAAAGCCTCTCCCAAACCCTCTCCTAAAGGGAAGGGCTCAGGTGAATGAAAAAATGGTAAATGTGAGATGAAGCGCGGCATACACTTTCTTGAGTACCTTTACTGTCATTTGCTTATCATTTTCCTGATAGGCAGGGTGGGGTTCGTCTTGAATAATCGCCCAATAGAGCAGCTCTCGTTTGCCGATGCAGCGGGTGTTTGCTGGCGAGGCTTTGTGGAGCACGACCTCATGGTGGCAGCCATGTTGCTTGCTGTGCCTTGGCTCGTCGGGCTGCTTGCCCTGAGGCATTCAGGGTTGAGGCTGCGTGCGTGGCTCACTCCTTACTATATCCTGATGGGACTTGCCGTAGCTGCTATTATCGTGGCCGATGCTGTGATGTACGAGTACTGGCAGTTCAAGCTGGGAATGGTTGTGCTGAGTTATGCCGCTTCGCCAGAAGGAGCCACCAATAGCGTCAGCCTTTCCTACATCATCATACGCGTTTCGGCTTTCCTTTTACTTGCTTTGTGGACGATAATCCCCTGCATCTTGATGACGCCAAAGAAGCTTCCGACGGGCAATTCGGAACGCCTCTGGATGCGGAACATCAGCATCATCTGGCTCTTCCTGATTGTTTCGGGAGCCCTCTGGATGCGTCAGGGCGATGTCTATACCACGAAGCCTCATCCCACGCAACTTGCCGACCATGCTGCCGTCAATCCCGTCTATGCCTTTGCCAGCAGCGTTCGTCTGACCGACAACTATGCCGGCCGCTATGATTTCCTTTCGGAGGAAGACCGCGCAGACCTCTTCAAGGGACTCTATCCGGAGCCGGCCGACGACATACAGGACACCCTTCTCAACCGGCAGCGGCCTGACATCCTGGTCGTTTTCCTCGAGGGCTTCGGCAGTCGTTTCGTGGAGGAGTTGGGTGGCATTCCTGATGTCGCACCAGGCATGAGCCGCCTCATTCCGGAAGGCATCTTCTGGGAGAACTACTACAGCAACTCTTTCCGTACCGACCGAGGCACCGTCTCTGCCTTCTGCGGCTGGTTGAGTTATACGGATCTGGGTTTGATGAAGCAAACCGAGTTCCATTCGTCGCTCCCGTCTCTTGCTCGAAGTTTAGGCAGAGAGGGTTATGAGACGTCCTATATCTATGGCGGCGCGATGACGAACATGGGCAAGGGGACATTCCTGAAGAACATGGGATTCAGAACTCTCGACCAGCAGACCCTCTCTAACTCCCCCTTAAAGGGGGAGAAACAATTGCCTGAAGAAGTCAACTCAGCTAAGGAAGCCTCCCCTTTAAGGGGAGGTTTGGAGGGGTCCTGGGGTGTTCCGGACAGCGTTGCCCTGCAGAAAGCCTGCCAGCTCATCAGCCGTTGGGAAGACGGGCATCACTTCCTGGTGGCACAGACGCTGTCGAGCCACGAGCCCTGGGATGTGCCTTATCACCGACTGGAGGACGAGAAACTGAATGCCTTCGCCTATACCGATTACAGCGTCGCCTGCATGATGGATTCGCTGCGGCAGCTTCCGCAATGGGACAACCTGCTCGTCATCATCATTCCCGACCACGGATTCCTCTACAAGCAGAGTTATAAAGACCCAGGCTTCTTCAGGGCCCCGATGCTCTGGACAGGCGGGGCCATACGCGAGCCGCGCAAGATGTCGGTTCTCATGAATCAGAGCGACATAGCGGCCACCCTGCTGTCCCAGATGGGCATCCGGCACGATGAGTATCCCTGGAGCCGCAATGTCCTGAGCCAGACCTATACCTATCCCTTCGTTTACTGCAACTATCCGGCCGGCTTACTGTTTGCCGACAGTACCGGCACAAGCATATACGACATCAACGGCGACGCCGTGATGATGGAACAGCCAGCCGACGGAGGCCTGCGCACCCTGCGGGCCAAAGCCATCCTGCAGACCAGCTACGACGGCCTGACGGAGATGCTCAGCCAACTTCCTATAGGGGAGTCTCCTAAGAGTACTACCTCTTTGGTCAAAGAACACTACCTCTTTGGTCAAAGAGCACTACCTCTTTGTCCAACGAGCACTACCTCTTTGTCCAACGAGCTATAATGAGTTGAAAAAGGTTCTACAGTGAACCGATAAACAAACGCAGAATGATAAAGCAGTTCCTCGACATAGTAAAGCGGTACTTCAAGCCCTACAAGATGTACATCGTCTGGTCTGTCGTGCTCAACTTCATAGCACAATGGCTCAACGTGTTCTCCTTCGTAGTGCTCATCCCCATACTGAACATCCTCTTCAAGATAGATCAGAACGTCTATACCTACAGGGAGTGGACCTGGAGCACACTGAACAAGGACCTCATCGTCAACAATGCCTACGCCTGGGTGCAGCAGCTCATCGGCCAGCACGGCGCCTTCCTTACCCTCTGCCTCATGGGCGGCATCCTCATCGTAATGACCGCCCTCAAGTGCATCGGCTACTGGGGTGCGTCGAACATCATGATGCCCCTCTCCACAGGAGTAGTCCGCGACATCCGCATGGACATGTACAACAAGGTGATGCGACTGCCGCTTAGTTTCTTTTCAGCCGAAAGGAAGGGCGACATCATCGTCCGCATGAGTACCGACATACAAGTCGTGGAGAACAGCGTCACAAGCGCCATATCGACCCTCATCCAGCAGCCCATAGCCATCATCATCTGCTTCATCCCCCTCTTCACCGTAAGTTGGCAACTGACGCTCTTCGTTCTGATTGTCACACCACCGGCAGCCTGGCTCATGGGAACAGTAACGAAGAAGCTCAAGAGCCGTTCGGCAAAGGTTCAGGCAAGGCTGGCAGAGATTATGGCCCAAATAGAGGAAACACTCAGTGGACTGCGTATCGTCAAAGCATTTATTGCCGAGGAGAAGATGGCCAAGCGCTTCCAGTTCATCAACAACGAGTTCAGGAAAGGCACGATAGGCATGATGATGCGCATCAATGCCGCACATCCCGTGTCCGAGACATTGGGAACCATCATCATCGTGATAGTCCTTCTCTTCGGAGGCTGGCTGATACTCGAGGGCGAGGGCTTCATAGATGCCTCTACCTTCATCTTCTACATGGTCATCCTCTACAGCGTCATCAATCCCATCAAGGACTTGACCAGGCAAGCTTACATGATACCCCTGGGCCTCACCTCCATGTCGCGTATCGACTACATCCTCAAGGCCGAGAATCCCATAAAGGAGAAAGCCGACCCGAAACCCCTGCAAGGCTTCGAAGAGCAGGTAGAGTTGCGAGACGTCTCCTTCCACTACAACGAAGGTGGCGACGTGCTCCACCACATCAACCTCACAATTCCGAAAGGCAAGACCGTTGCCCTCGTCGGACAATCCGGCTCAGGAAAATCGACACTCGTGGACCTCATCCCACGCTATCATGACGTCTGCGACGGACAAATCCTCATAGATGGCAAAGACATCCGCGATGTCAGGATTCACGACCTCCGCGCCCTCATCGGCAACGTCAACCAAGAGGCCATCCTCTTCAACGACACCTTCCTGGCAAACATCACCTTCGGCGTAGAGAACGCCACCATGGAGCAAGTCATCGAGGCCGCTAAGATAGCCAACGCCCACGACTTCATCATGGAGACAGAAAAAGGCTATGATACCGTCATCGGCGATAGAGGCGGAAGGCTCTCAGGCGGCCAGCGTCAGCGCATCAGCATAGCCCGTGCCATCCTCAAGAACCCGTCCATACTCATCCTCGACGAAGCCACCTCCGCCCTCGACACAGAGAGCGAACACCTCGTGCAGGAAGCCCTCGACCGTTTGATGCGGAGCCGCACAACAATCGCCATAGCCCATCGCCTCTCAACCATCAAGAATGCCGACATCATACACGTCCTCTACGAAGGCAAAATAGTGGAGAGCGGCCTTCACGACGAGCTTATCGCCAAAGACGGCTACTACAAACGTCTCTATGATATGCAGCAGCTGTAGCGATTGGGATTGATTCGGGAAAGCTTTGGAATCAGATTCCGGATGAACTTAATGTAGAAGATAAAGGGCATCAGGTAAAGGGCAATCAGGCACGACGTTGGCCAGATTCTCTTCTTTACCAGTTGCCACAGAATATTCCAGGTCTCTTTTCTTACGGTGGAATCAATGCAAGTAGGCCTGATATCATTGATGAAGTTCCACAAGCACTCAGCCTGTTCCCTTTCCAGTTCAGGAGTAAACATGTTCAGCATTTCCCTCCAGACGGGCAGGCATGCCAGTGCCCTCTCATCCCTACTCTTGAAAGCTGTCATGATGCTCTGCGGTCGTATGCGATAGAAGTAGGTGTCGTGTTTGCAGAAAGCAATGCGCGTGATGTGCTGTGCCAACATGAAGTTCCACATCTCATCCTCGTGAACGGCACCTTCGCGGAAGAAGAGCTGGTGCTGCAGCAGGAAGTCCTTGCTGACTAAACGGTTCCAGGCCATTACCGGAATGCCGTGCCTTCCGCCACGACTTAGCATCATGGCTGCTATCCATTTGGGATTATTGGCATAGTCGGGGAAGGGCTTCTCCATTGTATAGCTCTTCCGCTTGGTGGTCTTGGCTCCCGCTGCTATCATCTGTGCGTCGGGGTAGCACCGAGCTACCTGCATGAAGTACTCCAGACAATTTGCCGAGATTGGATCGTCGCTGTCCACAAACAGCAGATACTTGCCCTTGGCATTCATTATGCCTGTATTACGTGCTGCAGACAGTCCACGATTATGTTCGTGTCTGACAATGCGGATGTCTATCCCGCCCTGGTAT
>ODAI014627040.1_pt1 | contig 10492 bp, 16 predicted proteins | sample 1539321 | NCBI WGS metagenome assembly ODAI01 (sample SAMN02144231, study PRJEB22623) | gut metagenome | biome: sheep rumen | host: Ovis aries | place: New Zealand | reverse complement strand
TTTTCGATTCCTTGACCAGTCAAACAACAGTACAAGAACAGCAAATCTGAAACCGTATTCAAAGTTTAATAATGAAGCAAGCGTTACAAACAAAATGATAAAAGAGATTTTAAAAAAAGCACCCCAAAACTTTGCCAATTTTAGTTTTTTATAGAGTAAATCAGATAATTTTTGGGTCGCATCCGTATGCAGTAAAGTCAAAATAATATATCCAACACACAGCGAAAAAAATATATTCTGTTTTTGCCAAACATTTATATCCAGTGTCACAAAATCTTTAAAAGGTTCACATATAAATGCAATTACTCCAAGTAACATTATTGTTTTACCGTGCGAGCATTTATTGTTATAAAAATATTCTGTCAAAGCAAAGGAAAGCAACGGAGCAGAACAACAATCAAAAAAATCCGCATAAAAAAACGGGTCGTAATATATTGTATTCGTATCAAACAAAACCCATACTACAGCACTGATTATAAGCAGCGAAAAACTTATAGCAGCCAATAAATAACATCGCTCTTCAGGGATTTTATATTTTATTTTTTCTGTTAAAAGTCTTGTGTCCTCTGCATTTCTTTGGTTTTTTATCTTTTTTTCTTTACTCATACGGCTTGACCTTTATAGAATATCTTGTAATATAATCTATTATAGCATCTTAAATTACCGTTGTCAATCGTTAAGTAACGATATTTTACGTTATTTTACTTTAATTGCCTAATTTTGTATCATTACACAATGTTTTTGCGAGAAGTCAATGTATTTTTGTGTAAAAAAATAAGAGCAAGTATTTTATACCTGCTCCTGTGTTTAAGCTATCAGCCAAACAGTGCTTTTTTGACCGCATATTCATCCTGTATATCCGTTATCTTTTTGGGATTTCTTATTTGAAACCGTTTTTGCAGTTTTGCAATAGTCACTCCTTTACTCAACTCATAAATTATATATGATTTGAATAATATCCCGATAAATATTCCTTTTGGCAGACCCATTCTCAAAGACATTCTTTGTAAAGTAAAGTATATGCTCTGAGTCGTAGGGAATCTGTTATTTGAATTAACAAAAAACAGGTCGTTTTTATTTAAAGTATATCTTGATATACTTTTATCATTATTTACACCGCCTTGTTCATCATCTGAGGATATATCTGCGCCATAATAAGGCAGGATTTCTCCGTTATTGCCTACTGCCGCAAGCCTTCCACGTCTCACCTGAGATATGAGCCATTCACGGCATTCATCCGAAATCTTTATTTTAATGTCATCCGCTGTGATAACACCGCTTTCTAAGTTCACATCTTTTATCAGCATATCTTTCATTGCGTTGACTTTTATTCCCGTGAACAAAGCAAGCAGGACTATCTGTTCATTTTTCCCATACATAACACAATCGTCCTGCAAACAAAACGCTTTTAACTTATCATACTCTTCTGGTGATAAAATATATTCAACCGTTGAAGCATCTGCAATTTTTTTATAATCAGGAACAGGAACAGTTATGTTTTGAGTAATACCCGCTTTGTTGGCAGCGTTAAATATATTTCTGAAAGTATCATACATCAATTTAACGTCTTTTTCCGTATAATTGTCCGTAAGATTGTTGAAATACTTCTTTAATTTCTTTTCGGTATAATCTTTTAATTGAATATCAAATTCGGTTTTGCTTACTGTATTTCCAAACAAAACGATAAGATGCCTGAGTTCTTGTATCGGCAAATTTCCCAGACTCTTCTTGAAATAATAAGTGGCATATTCCGAAAACGTCCCATTATCAGGTTCAAATCCTTCAAAAGAAAACTCCGTATTTGCATCCATATATCCCATAGCTTCTATTTTTTGTCTGACTTCATTTTCGCTTTTTCCGTAAATTCTTTGCACTTTTCTTTCCGTATTGACCACAACATCATATACATAATATTCTCTGGAATTTACAGTTACCTTTCGTATTTTTTTCTTTCTTCCCATTATCATCATCCTTTCTGTTAAACGTACAAATATATATCAGCTATTTATATTATACTACGGATTATTATAAAAAACAACCCCGAAAATGCGTTAAAAAAATAGCAGTCCTAAGACTGCCGAAACTTAATCAGAAAAATCCATCTGTCGTATTCTGCTCAAATCCTGTTGCAAACAGAGAGTTGTTTAAATTGATTATTATAAAACAAGAACCCAACCTTGCATTTATATAATCTTCCGTACTTATGCAGTGACACTCCACATCATCTACACAAATATATTTCCCATGTTTTTGCGTACTTCTTTTATCAGTTACACAACCTATATGGTATTGAAAATCTCCTTGCAAAATTTTCTTGGTCACTTTATCCGATATTCTCATTAGCTTAAATGCGCCATAAAGTATTGCCGACATAAACATAAGAGAAACACCCGCTGAAATATAACCTGCAATCACAAAAGTACCTTCATAAGAAGAAAACCATTCACCATTCAAAATATTATATCCGAAACTGCTTAAACTTATCAGCATCATAAACGTAAAAACTGTACCGAATATTTTTGTTATCAGGTAGTATTTTTCAAACTTATCCGAAAATTCATTTCTCTGCTCAAAATTCATATTTTTTCCGTCAAACCATTGAACTTTATCTGCGCCGTTATTAGAATATATATTCAACATTCATCCCCTTCTTTCTGTGTTCAAATTCATATAATCAAAAGAAACCGCATAATTGTCTGGCAAAAAATCAGGAAACACAATAACTATAAATTTAGTCCCAAATTCCAACATTACATCTTTTTTATTCAAAGCAACGCATCCTTTTCTGTTAAGCAAAACTACCTTTTTATTCTGCGAAAACCCCGTAACTTTTGCTGTTCTCCACATAAATTTTCCTTCTCTGATTTTTCTTATAATTCTTGCGGATGTTCTTGCATATTTAAACAAGTTGCTTACGGCAACAACGACAGCAACAAAAGCCATATATATCACTATATATCCTGTAATTTTAAAATGAAATTGTTTAAACCATTCACCCTCTGTAATTCTGAAGAAAACGATATAGCAACTTAAAACAGCTAACTCAAAAAGTAAACTGTTAATCATTCTTTTTAATTGGAAATACTTGTAAAAAACACTCACAAGTTCCCTTCGTCTTTTGATTGGTAAATCTGTTCCTTGTTTAAAACATTTTCTTGAAAAGTTTTCTGTATTCATCCAATATAAATACCGTCCTGTATTTCCCCTTTAAATGAGACCGATTGTCCGTTATTTAAAGAAAGACACGCTACATTTGCCGCTTTTGTTGCGATTTCTTTGGTGGTGTATACTCTCATGAGCCGTTCTTTTTGACCTTGCTTAGAGTATACTGCCCACATTTCTCCCAATTGGGCTACCACAAATCCAATAACATTATCTGAGTCTGTTTCTTCACCTGCACTGCTTATCAATCTGACGCTCATAGATTTTCCTTTCTGTAAAAAATACTCCGCCTGTTTTACCCCAACGCAAAGGATAATTGTCCGTTTTTCTTTGTTACCAGTGACTCTGCATCATCTGCAAATCTTTCGGTTTGTTTTGATGCACCATCAGTTACAAGCACATTATCTTGTTTGAGTTTATTTGTTCCGACAGTCACCTTTTCCAGTGCCTGAAGATAATCAAGGACCTCTGTTTTATGCTCATGATAAACAAAAGCAAGCAGTTTGGCAGCTCCCTCACATTCTCTCGGCATCTGAACTGATATTATATCATTTTCCTTTCCAAAGAAGGAATAGTTTTCAGGATTTTTATAATACTTTACAACTTCCTGAGCGGTACGCACCATTCTTTCATTCAAAGGGGAGTCTATATACAACTTATCTGCACTTTTGCACCTTGACAGAGCAACATAAAGCTGTCCATCCTGAAATATTTCTGGAGTGAAGTTCATTTTATCATAAGTCTGTCCCTGTGCTTTATGCACGGTGACTGCAAAGCCGAGCTTCATAGGATATTGAACAGCTTTGCCGACATCCACAAGAACAAGTTCGGTCCTTGATACCGTTTGTTTGTTTCCTCGTTCATCAACTATCTCTTTTTTTGTTTCGACCGCCCTGTATTCTGACTTAACAAATTCATACGGCTCAACGGAAACATCAACTGTCTTTATCTTTCCATTTTCTTCCTTTTCAACAGATACTACGATATACTGGTCAGTTATCTCTTTAATAGTTCCCATAGTTCCATTATTAAATGCACCGCTTTTATCATTTATAAGCATAAGGACTCTTGCACCCTTTTTATAAGTGAAAACATCCTCACACAGTTTATCTTTGGAAGAAACATCACCCTTGTACACCGCATGGCTTGTATACGTTTTTTCCTTTATTTTCTCCAGTGCAGCCATATTCTTATCATACGCAGTTAAATTCTTGCCGCATACCCATATAGCATCCTTGACCTCTGCTTTTGCTGTATTGAACGCAAAGAACGTCAGGCAATCTGTATCGCCTTCTTTACATTTATCAAGGGCAGTACAAAATTCTTTATCATCATCCTGACGCTTTATTTCGGTCAGTTTTTCAAACTGCACTTTAAGCGTCTGCCAGTATTTTGACTGAAAGGCAAATCCGTTTCCAATGTCCCTGCCATAGTACAAATCAAGCATTTTTTTATCTTCGGGCGGAATAACAGGTGCAAGCTGATAAAAGTCTCCTACAAGGATAAGCTGAATATCCTTGCGTTTTTCTTCAGCTCTTTTAGCATTGGCTATTGATATGTAGTTCATAATTTTATCAAACACATCAATTCGTACCATACTTATTTCATCAATAAGCACCGCACTTGCCAGATTGAGTATTTTTTCTACCTTATCTGGAAGAGTTGTTTCTTCTTTGAGCATACTCTTAGTGTCTGTTTTTAAAGCAAAGGTCTTATGTAAAGTTGCACCTCTTATATTGCAGGCAGCAACACCAGTAGGGGCGGTTTTGACCAGTTTGATATGATTTTCCTCGCAATACTCATTGTAGGCTTCAACAAGGAATGATTTGCCTGTCCCCGCATTACCTGTGAGAAATATATTCTCCCCGTTTACGAGTCTTTGAAATATTCTCTGTTGTTCGTCTCCGAGCTGATTCCGATAATACCTGCTCATTCCATTGCTCCCCTGTTCATTCTTTATCTTTTTTATACTAACGTTCCCATTGGTTCGTTTTTCTTTTTACAGCTTGCTTTTCTTTATTTTTGGTATAAAATTCGTTTTTTAAATAATCAAGAACATCAAGTGTGGCATAGCAATCTGCAAGGGAATTATGAAATCCTATAAGGTTGTTTGCCTCATTTGTATGTTTTTTATCGCTCAACTCAAACATATCACACAGCTTGTGGCTTCCCGAAACGTGCATTTTACTCATTTGAAGAGTATCCAGTGATGCTAAACGCATTATTTCTGCTGTCCCCGTTTCTTCCAAGAGCTTTTCGATAAATTTCAGGTCGAACGGTATGTTATGACCCACAATACATTTCATTTCAGACGGGTCTATAAAGTCTACAAAATTACGTGCTGCTTCTGCTTTTGACGGTGCTTTTGCAAGAAGTTCATCGGTAACACCCGTATGATTTTTCTCGTTGAATTCTACAATCGCCTCTGGAAGAGGATATTCAGGATTTATATATGTATCGAAAGTGTCGATAACATCAAAACCTTTGTCGGTAACTTCTACCTTTAGCGCAGATATTTCAATGGCATCTGCATTGCTTCTGCTGAAACCAGTGGTTTCTGTATCAACTACATAAAACACATTGCCAGTCTGTTCAAAGTAAGGCAAAGTGCTGTCCAAAATATTGATTGTATAAACCGATAACGCCATGATTACTCCTTATTATAACACATCATCATCTGCACACATAAGTGCAGATATTATTTCCATTTTTTGCTGTTTTTTCATATAACGGCTTTGCTTGGATATAAGACTGATTATAGTATCATAGTCCTTATCAAACATTTCATTAGCATCAAGTTCTTCAGCATCCGTTTCACTTGAACATTTTTCATTAAGAAGATATGTTATGGATGTACAAAGAACATCAGCTATCTTGGCAGCCGTTTTATAACTCGGAGTCCTTTTGCAATTTATATAGTGAGACATAGCTGTTTGAGTTATTCCCACTTTTTGTGCAAGTTCCGCCTGAGTCATACATCTCCTGTGAAGCAACTTTTTTATCTTGTTTGAAAAAGCGTAACTGCTTTTTTCTTCGGCAGTCATCGAATCAAGGTCCCGTTCAAGTGTCTTCTTGTTTTTTCTCATGTGTTATACTCCCTATATCCAGAAATACGTTCCTTCTTGCATACAAAAGTCTAACTTCACTTTCTGATGCACTCTCAACCGCAGTTATCGTTCTTTATTCTGGCTCTTATTCCCGCTCTCCTGCCGCTTTGTTGATTGCTGAAATAATAACGCCTTTTATCTGCTGTTCAAGCGAAGCAAAGTCTACTTCACCAATTTTTGATATATCTGGATTGTTTATCAAATCAGAATAATGTATACTCCTGCGTTCCCCTCTTGCATCTATAACATAAACATACGGATATGTCGGCTCTTCTGTCACAAGCAAGAGGCATTTGCAGTCCGCAATCTTCCCGTATCGGGAATCGCAAAGCACATCTCCCTGTCTGAACGTATTCATAATATTCGCACATTCTGCAGTGTAATTCATCTTTCAACCTCTGCTTTTTTCTTGGTAATATCTTTATCAAAGCCTATCTCACGTTCAAGACTATCGACTGCTTCACTCAAAAGATGTTCATAAATCTCTTTTTCGGTCAAATCACTAAGGTCATACCGCCACTCATATGCCTCTGTTTCTGCCATCTTATTATTATTTTTATCGAACACATCCACAAAAACGCCAAAACTCTGGTCGCTGATTATCTCAATATTCGGAGAATCATAGTAATCTTCCTTCTGGTTATTCATCGCTTCAACCAATTCAGGTGAAAAGTCATCAGGATTTGTGTATTCGATTCCGTTCATTTTAATATTAAGTTCTCCGACTATACCGAGAGAAGCAACAGCACGATTGCCATTGTTGTCCGTGACTTCTATTTCTGCTATTTCGGTATCACCATAGCACTTGTTGGCATCATCATAGTCAGAAAAGTTTTCTTTATAAATTTTAAAATTTACTTGTGGAAACACCTGACCACTTGCTTCATCATAAAAATTGCTGTAAACCCGCTCTTTCATATTAAATCTCCTTATCAAATAAACAATAGCCCTATAATAATTTTACCATAACAGAGTACATATCGTCAATTGTTAATCCGTAGAATTTACGTTATTCTATAAGTGCTCATATGTGTATTATGACGAACGACATATATAGTATTACAATTGAATAAACGTAAAAAGCCCTCTTTACAGAGAGCTTTACCGCTGTATATCCGCTAATTACCGCTGATGCTGATAAGGTATCTTTCTTCGTTGTCGCTTTCTTTAATCACATATTCGTTGTTATCCTTGTGAATAGGGAGAACGCATTTCATGCGATAACCATTTACATTGTAATATACAATATGACTGACGGTTTTATCGTAGCGATAAACTTCAAATTTCTCTCCTTTTTCAACTATCTCTTTGAGAGCGTTCATTGCCGAGTCCCTATCTTTTTCTAAGAAGTAGTCAGGTATCAGCATATAATTCGGAGAAAACAAATTATCGTCAGGTTTGAACCACAGGCAGTCGGTATAAGTATACACTGTATGATTGCCGCTCGCCTCGCCTGTTACAGGGTTATAATCTGCGACAATCTTTTCTTTTATGGCTACTTGCACTGTTCCCTGAAACGAATACTCTGCCTGTGATTTACCGCCTAAAATATCAGCTATCAGGCTCTTAGGCACAAATACAGATACAATAAAACCGAATACGAAAGCTATCAGACCTGTAATGAGCAAAACGAGTTTGACACGTTCAGCCACACTCCACTTTTCTTTTTCTTTCGCAGGCTTTATATCTATGCTTACAGCGCTACTTTCATTCACCTTTATTACTCCTTATTTCAGACATAGTGATTATTCCTTTTATTTATTCGCTGCTATGTGTACTTCTCTGATTTCGTCATTGACGGTGATTGCTGATAAAGAATAATCTTCAAGAGTTATGTGAGAAATATCTGTCTCGGCTCCATTGATGTACAGTGTATATCCTGAAGATACTGCGTCTTCAATTTCTGCGTATTTTTCAGCCGCTTTTGTCTCAGCCGCTTTACTGGCGCTGTAAAAGCCACCTGCCACACAGAGAATACCTACAATCGGAAGTACATAACCTACAAGAAGGTCTTTTGCAAAGCCTTTGAATCCACCGTAGTAAGATAAGGACATTAACGGATAAGGGTCGTCACAATGAATGCAAATCGCAAACAGAAGAAGTAAAGCTAAGGCTGTCAACATAAAAATCAATGTTGCAATATCGTAATTCATATTTCGCAATTTCCTTTCAGTGACCATGTTCTCTTAATATCATCAAATGGCAATCAGCTATTTAAAGTAAGCCTTGCATACATATCATCAAGTTCGGCATTGGCTGCATCTTCGGACATAAAAGAATCAATCAAATAATCCTCGCACATCATCGTGCTTACAGCAACACCAAACCCCCCGTATGATGATTTTAATTTGATAATATATATTTCGCTGATGTTCTCAACATTCAGTATCCCGCCTCTGAATTGTTCGGCATCAAGGTCGTCCATTCGTCTTTTATATTTAAGCCACATAAGCTAAGTTACTCCTCGTTTCCTTCGGCTTCGTATGCGTATGAAAATCCTTTGAGACCTGCTATACGCACTTCATCGTTTTGCATGTAGTAATTATAAAACACTGCCATGCCTGTTAATGCGTATTTCTTTTCAACATCCGAATGTTCAAGACCTCTGCTTCTGTAATCATTATACATACGATATACCACTGCTTTATTTGCAGACACTTCATCATCCGACTCATTTTTTGTGTTTTCATAATCATAAACAGCAGGAATTTCTTTGCTGTAATAATTCTTAGGCAGTTCAGTGTCCAATACCTTATCAATATAAGATTTCTTTTCGTAAAACATCCATTGAATAGCCCCATCCAGAACACTTACAACGACCCATATATCCTCATGTTCAAGATTATCGACCTGAATATGCCACATCTGAGCCTTCAGCCATTTTAACAGCTTTTCATATTTATTCGCACAGGCAGATTTACCGATAAGATAGGGCTTTATTTCTTCATACATCTCCAAAGTATCATGAGCATTCATTACAAGCAAACAACCGTCATACTTCTCAAAAAACTTGTCGTATTCAAATCTGCTGTACATTACACCATCATAACACTTATATAACATTTCACACCTCATACTTTCTTGCGCTGCGTTTTAGCTTTCCTTTTTCGCTTTTTCATATTTATACAGCTTGCCGCATATGCACTCGTACTTGTGTCCTCTGCATTCAAAGCATACATAATTATCCTCTTCCGAAAGATATATAGGAACACGCTCGACTTTTTCCTTAGCTCTCATATCACCGTACTTGTTGACTTCATACGCAACGACCTCACGCACGATTTTTACCAAATTGGGGTCAAAACCGAAGAAACGGTATATAAGCTGTTTTGCTTCATCTTCACTGAGTTCCTGACTCAAAACGCTATGTCTTCTGTACGAAGCCTGACACATAACAGTTCCGACAGTTTTGGCATCGGTCCAGTCAAGTTCTTTATCGAGCCTTGCAGTTAGTTCCTGTATTTGTTGTTCAAGGATTTTTATGTTATTCTCCATAATATTGCTCCTTGTAATTACCAAGCCCGTTTATAACTGTTCTTTATAACAAGTATGCCTTTATATACGGCAACACGCCAACCTTTCGGGCAGCAAAGTTTTGCTTCTTCCATATCATAATGTGCCTCTACATACCACGCCGTACCAAGCAACTCTCTGTATATGAATTCTTTCACTGCCACCACTCCTGTGATTACCAATAATCATCGTCATAATCATCATAGTCCGTGTCTTCTGCCTTTTCTGTAAGCAGTATCCCAAGCAGAGTTCCAGTCAGCAACGCAAAAATTATTCCCGTTATTGTCAGCATATACATCCCCCAAATACAAGATTCCCTATATATTAAATATACCATATTAGAGTACAGATTGTCAATTGACAGACAATAGATTTTTTGCTGATATGCGACCAAATTTTCGTCATAATGACGATTGTTTATTTATATATTACAAACATATAAAAAGAGAAGATATAAACACTATACTGAGTACAGTTTATATTATCTTCTCTCTTTTTTCTTATATTGAAAGCTTAAATTATCCCGCTAAACTGTCATGTTCGTTCGAGCGATGCTCTTTTGCTGTTGATTTTGCTTCTTTAAATGTTGAAGTCAAAGTCTTAGTCGCTTCTCTTGTTGCAGTATAAGCAGCCTTAGTCGTTTCCGCCAATTCCTTTGCAACGTTTTTGCTCCAAGATACAACTCTTCCGAGCGGAGCTTTCTTTGCACT
>ODAI012418508.1_pt1 | contig 10492 bp, 7 predicted proteins | sample 1539321 | NCBI WGS metagenome assembly ODAI01 (sample SAMN02144231, study PRJEB22623) | gut metagenome | biome: sheep rumen | host: Ovis aries | place: New Zealand | reverse complement strand
TATATAAGATGGCGCAAAGGTACAACAATTCTGCAGGACATACAAATAAATCCTTTGTTTATGCTGTCATGCAAGGTCTTTGTGGACTTGCCACGGAAAAATCCGGGTGCGCCGGCGTGGTTGACATGAAGGAACAAGTGTCGCTTTTCATCCCTTAAATGCAAAAGAAAATAGCCTTTTCTTTTGCATTTCTCTCTCTTATTTCGTACCTTTGCCGTATGAACGTAGAAGAGTTGTTCTCGCGTTGTACGGAGATGGCTGTTGCAGAACCCTCTGCATCAGCCTTGCGCTACCTGCACCAGACGCTGGTGCTGGCATGTGCCGAGGCCTTGCGCGACAGCAGGCAGGCCTTTGGCAACCTGTTTGCTCAGGTAGACTATCTGTGCAAGCGCCACCACGTGGCACTGCGCGACCGCATAGCCATCCAGCAGGCGCGGCGGCGCTCCAACGGCGGCGAGGCGACGTCGGCAGACGACTGGCGCTATGACGTCAGGGCTCTGGCGCACTTTATCTCTGCTGTATTCCAGACGGCCATTCCCCATGAGCTGCTCATCAGCATTCCTGCCAACGCCAAGCCACTGGACGGTGCCAACGGCCCCAGTCTGCGCTACATCCGCTGCGTGGCAGACAGCTGGGACGACACATACATCTACGCCACCACCGCCGAGGGCGGTTCCGTTTGCGTCAGCATCACCGACGACTCGCTGCCCGCCCTGCTGCGCCCTGCCATGCAGCTCAATCTGCTGGACTGCCATGCCGACGGTGTCACCATCCGGCCCGGACTTGTCGTCGTGGAGCCCGACTACCTGCTGGACATATCGGCGGTGGCAGCCTGTTTCCAGGATTATGGCCATCATCCCGTCAGCTTTTTCTATCAGCAGTTGCGACCCCGGGGCTGTTCACAGCCCATCTTGTTGGGTAATCTGGCCGGCAGTGTGCTCGACAACCTCATCAATCAGCCCGACCGGCAGCTGACGGACACCCTGCGCCAGAGTTTCCGCGAGCAGGCCCTGCAGTTCTGCACCTGCGAGGGTTTCGATGCCCAGCGCTTCAAGCAGGATGCCGCCAGCCAGTGGGGCAACATCCGTGAGGCCGTCGACATACTCTTTGGCAGCCAGCATCCCGATACCGCTTCACCACACCATCACGACGCGCCAGCTTGCTACCACCGCGAAAAAGCCCTGCTGGAGCCTTCCTTCGTCTGCGAGCAGCTGGGGCTGCAGGGCCGCGTGGACCTGATGACCACCGACATGCGGCTGCTGGTGGAGCAGAAGTCGGGCAAGCGATGGGGCAAGTACAAGGAGGACCACTACGTACAGCTGCTGCTCTACTATGGGGTGCTGCGCTATAACTTCCACCTCTCTGCCGACCAGGTGGACACACGCCTGCTCTACTCCAAATACCCCGCCCGCGAGGGGCTGGTGGTCATCAACTACTACCAGCAGCTCTTCCGCGAGGCCATCAGTCTGCGCAACCGCATCGTGGCCATGCAGACTGCCATTGCCCGCGAGGGCTTTGCCACCATACTGCCACAGCTGACGGCCGGGCAGCTGCTGGAAAACCAGCAGAAGGCCGACTTCTTCCATCGCTACATCCGACCGGAAGCCGATAGTGTACTGGCACCCCTGCACCGGCTTCCTGATGCCGAACGCGACTACATGGAACGCATGGTGACCTTTGTATGCCGCGAACAGCTGGCACAGAAGGTGGGCGTACAGGAAGGGCAGGGCGGCGCACAGGCCGACCTCTGGCACATGCCGCTGTCGGAGAAGCTGGACAGCGGCAACATCCTGACAGGACCGCTGCTGCGCTCTGCGGCAGATACGCTGGTGGTCAGCATCGACACCACCGCCACGCTGCCCAATTTCCGGCGTGGCGACATGGTGTATGTGTATCACTACAAGCAGCAGCCCGACGTTCGCGCGAACATATTATATAAAGGGGTCATCCTGCAACTCACGGATACGGAGGTGACCGTCAGGCTCAACGACGTCCAACAGAACAGCCGGCTCTTCGTGGAGGGCAACTATGCCGTAGAACATGCCTCCTCCGACATCGGCACAACATCGGCCCTGCGCTCCATCCATGCCTTCTGCACGGCTCCGCAGCACAAGCGCGACCTGCTGCTGGGACGGCGTGCCCCGAGGCGCGATGCTGAACGCCAGCTCTCGCGCAGCTATCATCCTCACTACGATGCCGTACTGCAACAGGCCTTTCAAGCGCAGGACTATTTCCTGCTGCAGGGACCTCCCGGTACGGGAAAGACCTCGATGGCCCTGCGCTTCATGGTGACGGAAGAGCTGGCCGCCGCCCACAGCCAGATTCTGCTGATGGCCTACACCAACCGGGCAGTCGACGAAATATGCGCCATGCTCTGCGATGCCGGCATTGACTTCCTGCGACTGGGCAGCGAGACTTCCTGCGACCCGCGCTTCGCCGCCCATCTGCTGGACCAGGCCTTGGGCGACCAGCCCCGACTCAGCGACATGCAACAGTGGCTCAAAGCGGTGCGCGTCGTGGTCAGCACCACCAGTACCATGCTGTCGCGTCCGTTCCTGCTGCAGCTGAAACGGTTTTCGCTATGTATTGTCGACGAGGCTTCCCAGATTCTGGAACCCAACATCATCGGAATCATCAGTTCTGAACGAGTAGAGCGCTTCATCCTGATAGGCGACCACAAGCAGCTGCCGGCCGTTGTGCAGCAGCCTGACGACGAACCCCGGCTGCACGACTGCCGCCGGTCGCTATTTGAACGCCTGCTCAGCGTGGAGCGAGAGGCCCGGCGCAGCGACTTTACGGCCGTGCTGCGCCGTCAGGGGCGTATGCATCCCGACATTGCCAGCTTCCCGAACGAGATGTTCTATCAGCGCGAGCAATTAGAGTGTGTGCCATGTGACCATCAGCTGGAAACGTCGCTGCACTATGACCAACCTGCCGAAGACGACCTTGACCGGCTGTTGAGCCGGCGGCGCGTGCTCTTCCTGCCTTCCAAGCCCTGCCACAGCCTGACCGTCAGCGACAAGGTGAACGCTTCCGAAGCACGCATCGTAGCCGACCTGCTACGCCGCATCCTGCGCCAGTACGGCTCTCGTTTTGATGCAGACCGCACGGTAGGAGTCATCGTGCCCTACCGTAACCAGATAGCAATGATCCGACATGAGATAGCCCGTCTTGAACTGCCCCAGCTTCACGACATCACCATCGATACCGTTGAGCGATACCAGGGTTCGCAACGCGACGTCATCATCTATTCTTTCACCGTCCAGCAGCCCTATCAGCTCGACTTCCTTACCAGTGCCTGCTTTGAGGAAGACGGCCACACCATCGACCGCAAACTCAACGTGGCCATGACGCGTGCCCGCAAGCAACTGCTCATGACCGGCCATGCTGCACTGTTAAGGCGCAACCCCCTGTTTGCGGAACTGATTAAGCGCTATGCCGTTCAACCCACCGTACCTTCCAGCGACACGCTGAGCAGCTTTTGAGCCTCTACGGCAAACTCCATCGGGAGCTTCTGCAGCACCTCCTTGGCATAGCCGTTGACGATAAGACCCACGGCCTGTTCGGTGGGAATACCGCGCTGGTTGCAGTAGAAGAGCTGGTCTTCGGAGATTTTCGATGTCGTGGCCTCATGTTCAAAGACTGCCGTGTCGTTGTGAACATCCATATAGGGGAAGGTGTGTGCACCACATGTGCTGCCCAGCAACAGCGAGTCGCAACTGGAGTAGTTGCGGGCATGGTCGGCGGTGGAGGCTGCCCTCACCAGTCCACGGTAGGAATTCTGGCTGTGACCGGCCGAGATGCCTTTCGAGATGATGGTCGACTTGGTGTTGCGCCCTATGTGAATCATCTTCGTGCCCGTGTCGGCCTCCTGATAGTTGTTGGTCACGGCCACGGAGTAGAATTCTGCCTGAGAATTGTCACCCCGAAGGATACACGACGGATACTTCCAGGTGATGGCGCTGCCCGTTTCCACCTGGGTCCACGACAGCTTGGAGTCGGCACCGCGCAGGTCGCCGCGCTTGGTCACCAGGTTCAGCACTCCGCCCTTGCCGTTCTCGTCGCCGGGATACCAGTTCTGCACCGTAGAGTATTTCACCTCAGCACGGTCTTTGACGATGATTTCCACAATGGCGGCGTGCAGCTGGTTCTCGTCGCGCATGGGGGCCGTACAGCCTTCGAGATAGCTGACGTAGGCATCGTCGTCGGCAATGATGAGTGTACGTTCAAACTGTCCCGTATTGCGAGCATTGATGCGGAAATAACTGCTCAGTTCCATGGGGCACCGCACGCCCTTGGGGATGTAGACGAAGGAACCGTCGCTGAACACGGCTGAATTGAGGGCAGCAAAGAAATTGTCGCGATAAGGCACCACCGAACCTAAGTATTCGCGCACCAAGTCGGGGTGTTCCTTGATGGCGTCGCCGATAGAACAGAAGATGACGCCCTTTTCGCGCAGCTTCTCACGGAAGGTGGTTTTCACGCTCACCGAGTCCATGATGGCATCAACGGCGGTATTGCCGCTCAGTGCCAGGCGCTCCTCCAGGGGGATGCCCAGCTTGTCGAAAGTCTTCTCCAGTTCCGGGTCGATGGTTGCAGATTTTCCGGTTTTTCCGGCCGTGGGGTCAGCGTAGTAGCTGATAGCCTGATAGTCGATGGGCGGCACGTGCACGTGGCCCCACGTCGGTTCCTTCTGTTCTTGCCAATAGCGGAAGGCCCGCAGCCGGAAGTCCAGCATCCATGCCGGTTCACCCTTCTTGGCCGAAATCAGCCTGACCACCTGTTCGTTCAGTCCCTTCTCTATCACCTCCGTATGTATATCCGTGGTAAAGCCGAACTCATACTTCTGTTCAGCTACCTGGCGTACAAACTTATTGTCGTTCTCCATACACTTCTTTTGTATCACGTATTTCGTGCAAAGGTACGACATTCCTCCGAATTATCAGCAAAAAGAAAGAAAAAACATTCAGAAAGGCCTTTAGAATCCTATTCTCCGTCGTTTTCTCCCTGAAGGTTGTCATCCCATTCACCGATGGGGCGATGGCGGCGCATATTGCGCGGATGGTGCTCCAGGATTTGCTGGCGCAGGGTGGTCATATCAATGTGTGTGTAGATTTCCGTAGTGCCAATAGATTCATGTCCCAGCATGGCCTGGATGGCACGGAGGTCGGCACCGCCTTCCAAGAGTGCGGTGGCAAACGAGTGGCGCAGGGTGTGTGGCGAAATGGTCTTGCGAATGCCTGCCTCCACAGCCTGCTGCTTAATCATAATAAGTATCATGGTGCGCGTCAGGTGGGCCCCACGACGATTCAGGAACACGTAGTCTTCTTCGCCGGGTTTGATTTTCATCTGGTTGCGGTCCATAAACCAATACTGCAGTTCCTTGATGGCACGGGGCGAAATGGGCACCAGCCGCTCCTTGGAGCCCTTGCCGAAAACGCGGATGAAGCGCTCCTGCAGGAAGAGGTCTGACAGCTTCAGGTTGACCAGTTCCGACACGCGAAGGCCACACGAGAAGAGAACCTCTATGATGGCGCGGTTGCGCTGGCCCTCCCATTTCGACAGGTCTATCGATGCCTCTAACTGGTCTACCTCTGCCGTCGACAGCACCTCGGGCAGATGTACGCCCAGCACCGGCGACTCAAGCAGCTCCGAAGGGTCGTCGGCCAGATAGCCGTCTAACTGTGCAAACCGGTAGAACGAGCGTACACCACTCAGAATGCGACACTGGGAGGCAGGGCCTATGCCCAAGTCGTGCAGCGAGGCGGCAAAGTGCTGCAAGTCCTCCAGTTGCACGTCGAGCAGGTGCTTGCCTTCTTCCTCCAGATAGTCCATCAGCTTCCAGAGGTCGCGCTCGTAGGCCTCCAGGGTGTTCGCCGAGTAGCCGCGCTGCAACTTCAGGTAACGCTTGTATGCCCGCACTATGTCTTTTGTTTCCTTCATAACCGGTTGCAAAAGTACAAAAAAAAAAGGAATTGATTATTTGGTCAGTCCATTTTTTCTTCGTACCTTCGCGGCAGACTTACTAAAATCAAGAAGAGAGAGAGATGAAGATTCTGATTCTGAATGGCCCCAACCTGAACCTGTTGGGGGTACGTGAGCCCGGCATCTACGGTTCAGCGTCGTTCGAGCAGTACCTGCCAAAATTGCAGGCGCGGTATGCCGACATAGAGATAGACTACTTCCAGAGCAACGTGGAAGGAGAGATGATCAACAAGATGCAGGAGGTGGGCTTCACATATGACGGCATTGTGCTGAACGCCGGTGCCTACACCCACACGTCGGTGGCGCTGCACGACTGCATCCGCTCGCTGAAATGCCCTGTGATAGAGGTACATATCTCCAACGTACACCAGAGGGAGGAGTTCCGCCACCACTCGATGATTTCTGCCGCCTGCCGGGGGGTCATCTGCGGATTCGGACTCAACTCGTACAGTCTGGCTGTTGAGGCGCTAAGGGAACAGGAGGCCGCACTTTGAACATTGAAGACTATATCGCCGCCCATATAGACGCTGAGCCAGAATACCTTTACAGGCTCTGGCGCGCTACCAACATCCACATGCTGCATGGGCGCATGGCATCAGGACACTTGCAGGGACGACTGCTGAAAATGCTGGTCGCTATGATTCGTCCACGGAATATTCTGGAGGTGGGTACGTTCAGCGGCTATTCGGCACTGTGTATGGCTGAGGGGCTGGAACCCGGCGGCATGGTTTATACTTTTGAAATCAACGATGAGCAGGAGGATTTCACGCGGCCCTGGATAGAACAGTCGCCCTGGGCCGACAGGGTGCGATTCATCATCGGCGATGCCGTGACTGAGGCCCCACGGTTGGGCATAGTGTTCGACATGGCCTTTATAGACGGCGACAAGCGCACCTATCGCGAGACCTACGAGATGGCCATCGGGCTGGTCAGACGGGGCGGGTTCATCGTTGCCGACAACACGCTGTGGGACGGCCACGTGGTAGACCATGACTACGACCGCGACCCGCAGACGCGAGGCATTGAGACCTTCAACGACTACGTGGCAAGCGACCCTCGCATAGAGCGGGTAATACTGCCCTTAAGAGACGGATTAACGCTCATCAGGAAGCTATAAGTAAGAAAAAAACACCATTTTTATCATTTTTCCACTCAAAATGTTGGCCATTACAATAAAAATGCCTACTTTTGCTTACAATTTGTAAACTTCAACTCCGAAACAAATGGATAAGATAGACAATCTTGACAAGAAAATACTCAGTATTCTCTCCAAGAACGCACGCATCCCGTTCAAGGATGTGGCGGCAGAATGCAACGTCAGCCGTGCTGCCATCCACCAGCGCGTGCAGCACCTGATAGAAGCCGGCGTCATTATGGGCAGCGGATTCGATGTGAACCCCAAGTCATTGGGCTATTCCACCTGCACCTACGTGGGTATCACACTGGAGCGAGGCTCCATGTACAAGGATGTCGTAGAGGAACTGCGACTGATTCCGGAAATCGTGGAATGCCATTTCACAACTGGCCCCTACACCATGCTGGTGAAGCTTTATGTCCGCGACAACGAGCAGCTTATGCACCTGCTGAACGGCAAACTGCAGGACATCAAGGGCGTGGTGGCCACCGAGACGCTCATCTCGCTGGAGCAGAGCATCAAGCGAGACATTCCTGTTACCCTTGACGAATAAGAAAGACGCTAAAAGAATCTATGACCAATAAATTCGACTGGCGGTCGTACCTTGCGACAGCATACGACCAATTCCCGGAAGCCCAGCGGCGTCCCATCATCGGCATCACGGGCAACTACGACAGCAACTGTTGCAAGTTGTCGGAATCGTACTACGAATCGGTATTGAATGCAGGGGGCATACCCGTCATCATACCTCCACTGGAGGATACCGAATGCATCATCAACACCCTGGAACATATTGACGGACTGCTGCTGAGCGGCGGCGGCGACTTCAACCCGCTGTATGCCGGCGAGGAGCCTCAACCCTGGCTGAAAGCCATCAACGGCAGGCGCGACCTGCCCGAACTGCTCATCACCCAACTGGCCTACAACCGCCAGATACCTATGCTGGGTATCTGCCGGGGCATTCAGACACTGGCTATGGCCCTTGGCGGCAAGGTACGCCAAGACATCAGCAACGTGTCGTCTATCAAGCATTCGCAGGATGCTGAGCGTCAGGAGCCTACCCATAGCGTGAACGTGGAAGAGGGGTCGATACTCTACACACTCTACAACCGGGAAAAGAAGCTTTATGTCAACTCATTCCACCATCAGGTAGTGGGCGACACGGGAAAGAAATTCCGGATAACGGCCAAGTCGTCAGACGGACTGATTGAGGCCATAGAAAGCACCGAATACAAGAGTATTCTGGGCGTACAGTGGCATCCGGAGTGCCTAAAGGACGGACTACCGCTGTTCCGATGGCTCACCAAGGAGGCTGCCGACTTCCGAGCAGCCTGCAACATGCACCGCCGCATACTGACACTGGACACCCACTGCGACACTCCCATGTTCTTCTCACAGGGCGTGAACTTCGGCAAGCGCGACGAACGCATACTGGTAGACCTGCACAAAATGACGGAGGGCCACCAGGACGCCACAATCATGGTGGCCTACCTGCCCCAGCCTCAGATGGGCGAGACATTCTCGTCGAAGGTGCAGTTTGACGTGGACGGTCCCACAACTTATGCCGACCTGATTTTCGACAAGATAGAGGAAATGGTGGAGGAAAACGGCAACTACCTAAGCATAGCCCGTACACCTGCCGACTTGATGGTCGACAAGCGCCAAGGCCGCAAAAGCATCATGCTGGGCATTGAGAACGGACTGGCCCTGGACGGCAAGCTGAAGAACCTGACGCACTTTGCCCAGCGCGGCATCGTCTATATGACGCTGTGTCACAACGGCGACAACGACATCTGCGACTCAGCACGAGGCTGCAACACCCACAACGGTCTCAGCTCGTTCGGCAGACAAGTGGTTCGCGACATGAACAAACTGGGCATCATCGTAGATATGAGCCACGCTGCCGAAAAAAGCTTCTATGACGCTCTGGACTTGTCGGAACAGCCCATCGTGTGCAGCCACTCCAGCTGTCGCACGCTGTGTGACCATCCGCGCAACCTGACCGATGAACAGATGCGCGCACTGGCTGCCAAGGGGGGCGTCATGCAGATAACTCTCTACAACGGATTCCTGGTAAAGGACGGCGAGGCGACTATCGACGATGCCCTGCGCCATCTGGAACACGCCATCAAGGTAATGGGCATCGACCACGTAGGCCTGGGCACCGACTTCGACGGCGACGGCGGCATTCGTGGTCTGGCCAGTTCGTCGGACCTCATCAACTTCACCCGTCAACTGATGGCCAACCATTATACGGAGCGTGACATCCAGAAAATTTGGGGCGGCAACTTCCTGCGCGTGATGAGCCAGGTACAACGAGTGAGAGAAGATTAACGAAATCGAAACATCGGAACATCGAAACTTCGGAACATCGAATTTAAGAAAATGAATAAAAAACCATACAGCCTCATAGCCCTGTTACTGCTGATGATGACCTGTGCCTGCAGCACAACCAAGAAAAGCCAGCGCGAGCAGACGGTGGTCAACATTGAGTTCTGTGCCGACACAGCCTACGCGTTCTGTCAGGCTCAGTGCGACTTCGGTCCGCGGACCATGAACAGCGAAGCCCACGAGCAGTGCGTCCAATGGATTCAGCAGCAGTTCGTAAAATACGGCTATCAGGTGACACTCCAAAAGGCCGACCTGAAAGGATACGACGGCACCGTGCTGAGGAGCACCAACATCCAGGCTGCTGCACCCGACGGCTCGCAGTCAAACATTGCATCAGAGGCTAAACCTCGCATCCTCATCTGTGCCCACTGGGATAGCCGCCCCTGGGCCGACAACGACCCGGATGAAGCCAACCACCACAAACCCGTGATGGCTGCCAACGACGGTGCCTCCGGGGTGGCTGTCATGCTGGAGCTGGCCCGTCTGCTGTCACAGCACGACTCGGCACGGGTGACCGTCGACTTCGTATGCTTCGATGCTGAAGACTGGGGCGTTCCACAATGGGCCGACGGCATTGACAGCGACTCATGGGCACTGGGGGCACAACACTGGGCCAGTCATTTCGCTGGTCCAAAATACGAATATGCCATCCTGCTCGACATGGTAGGCGGGCAAGGTGCCAAGTTCTATCGTGAGCAGTATTCTATGGAACACGCACGCAATGTGGTGGAAAAGGTGTGGAAGGCTGCTGGGACAGCAGGCTACGGCAGCTTGTTTGTCAAGAAAGACATCGGCTACATTACTGACGACCACGTACCGGTAAACGAAACGGCACACATTCCCTGCATCGACGTCATCAACCACTATCCCGACTGCCAGCAAAGTTCATTCGGTCCAACCTGGCACACCGTCAGCGACGACATGCAACACATCGACAAGAACACACTACAAGCAGTCGGACAAACACTTCTACAACTCATC
>ODAI011871838.1_pt1 | contig 10493 bp, 11 predicted proteins | sample 1539321 | NCBI WGS metagenome assembly ODAI01 (sample SAMN02144231, study PRJEB22623) | gut metagenome | biome: sheep rumen | host: Ovis aries | place: New Zealand | reverse complement strand
TTGTCGTGGTTCTTGTCGCTGGTCATGATGAAGAGCGGAATGAATCTGCCCGACTCTTTCACGACGTCCATCATGTTCTCGATGAGGCGCTGCATGATATAGACCGGCTTCGTGATGCCGATATCGTACATGCACTTCGGATCGTCCGACCCGAGCCTGGTCCCCATGCCGCCGGCAAGGAGGACTGCGCCGATCTTTCCTGCGCGGAGAGCCTCGAGGCCTGCCTTCTCAAAGCGCTCCCTGTTCTTCTCGATCTCGGGGATCTCCATGGCGCCGAGCGGGCTGATCTTTCCTCTTTCCTGGTTCCCGTGGGGGTTCGCCGCGTAGCGGATCACGGAGAGATCGGTCTCGTCGATCTGTGTAAGAAGGGCTTCCTTCTGTTCCGGCGCCAGCTCGTCATAGTAGTCAAGCACGTGGGTCTGTCCGTATTTTTCCAGTTTCAGTTTAGCTTCTTCAAAGTTCATTGCCATCCCCCTTATATGAATCATAAATTCAAATTGTTGCGTGTTTGAATGTATCATAGCTCATTTTCGGCGGCATGTCCATGTATAGAGCGCGACATCCTGTGACAATCCCTTTGCAATCCTCAGTCCCGTGTATTATAATCTTAGAAGCGGCGCCCGCCGCTCTTTTCTCTAAATCTGAATCTGTAATCTGAATGTCTCTATGTCAGTGTCTCCATGTCATCGTACATTCTACTCACACTTCGAAAGGATCTCATCACTATGCGAGTGACATGCAAGTCCAGAATCCACAAATTACGCACACAGAAGAATCTCACACAGAGCAAACTGGCAGTTTACCTCGGGATCTCTCCAAGGACCTATTCCGACTATGAGACGGGCCGGTGCAAAATACCGCTCGATATACTGATCTGCCTTGCCCGCTATTACGATGTTGACCTGAACTATATCTCGGGCATCAGCAACATACGCAAGGAATACCCGCACGCGTGACCCGTCAGCTGTCCCGCGCTCAGGGAATCGGCGCCGCGCAATGCCGGCGGCTTATTCGCCCTTTTCAAGCGCGAGCGCGGCCTTGAGCATCAGCGCGCATTCGATCCTCTTTTTGAACAGCTCGCAGCCGTACTGATAGACGCCGCTGATCTGTCCTGTCGCGTGGTACGCGTTCGCCGCGCAGCCGCCGGAGCAGTAGAGTTTGGCCCAGCAGTCCCTGCACTCGGGGTGCGAATAGACGTTGCAGTACTTGAATTCGTCCTGCTTCGCGCGGTTGGTGACGCCGCTCCATATGTCTCCCAGCCGGTAATCGGGATCTCCGACGAACTGGTGGCAGGGATAGAGGTCTCCCCAGGCGGTGACCGCCATGTATTCCGTTCCCGAACCGCATCCGGAAATGCGCTTGTAAATGCACGGGCCGTGCTCCAGGTCGATCATATAGTGGTAGAAAGTGATGGGCTTTCCTTCCCTCTCCCTGCGCAGCATGTCCTTCGCCAGGATCTCATACTGTTCGAACAGGACAGGGAGATCCTCCTCAGTGAGCGCACTCGGACTGTCCGGAGACGTTACGACCGGCTCCATGGAGAGCTCTGTGAAGCCCAGGTCGTCCGCCATATGGAAGATGTCCTTCGTAAAATCCGTATTGAAGTGCGTGAAGGTGCCGCGCATGTAGTAGCCCTTCCCGCCTCTTGCGGCCGCGAACTTCTGAAAGAGCGGTACGATGCGGTCATAGCTGCCTTTTCCGCTGTGGTCGACGCGGAACCTGTCGTTCACTTCCCTTCTGCCGTCCAGACTGAGAACCACATTGTGGCACTCTCTATTCGCCCATTCTATAACTTCGTCAGTGATGCCGACTCCGTTCGTCGTAAGCGTAAAGCGGAAGTTCTTGTTCTTCTCTTTTTCAATGCTCCTGGCATACGCGACGAGCTGTTTGCACACCTCGAAGTTCATGAGCGGTTCCCCGCCGAAGAAGTCCACTTCCAGGTTCTTCCTGAAGCCCGAGTTCTCCACCAGGAAATCAAGGGCTCTTTTCCCCGTCTCGAAGCTCATAAGACCCGCTGAACCCCTGAACTTCCCCTGGGAGGCAAAACAGTACTCGCAGCTGAGGTTGCACGTGTGCGCGACGAGAAGGCAGAGCGCCTTGATCACGGTATTCCTCTGCTTCATATCATAATTCCGATCCCGGTACACATCCTCCGTGAACAGCCTGCCCTCCCTTTTGAGCTCATCGATGTCGGAGAAGATATCCGCGATGTCCTCCCGGGTGACGCCCCGGCCCCGGTACTCTTCAAAGAGGAGCTCTCCCGCTTCCTCCCGCGTCTTTCCCTCATCGATCATGCGGATCGCGTCGTAAGCCGCGTCGTCCGGAATGTGGATGCTTCCGCTGTACACGTCAAGCACGATGTTATATCCGTTCAGTTTGTATTGATGGATCATGGTATCTGTCCTCTCACGCCTTATAATTCGTAAACAAAGCAACGGGGCTGTCGCACTAAGAAATGATCCTTAGTGCGACAGCCCTTACTCCGCGTATGAATCCCGAAGTTCTCTTTAAGAACGATCAGTTCTCTTCCTTGTTCTCGCAAGCCTGGTTCGCGATTCCGCAGCTGGTCTTGCACGCGCTCTGGCAGGACGTCTGGCACTCGCCGCAGCCGCCGTTCTGAGCACTCTTTGCCATATCACGGGTATTCAGTGTCTGAATGTGCTTCATACTCATTTCCTTCTTTCTGTGATTTGCTGTCGTGGTCATATCCAACACTATGTCTATAATACTAACGCCCCGCTTTGTTTGTCAAGCGTGCGCGCCGGGCAGTTCCCGGCTCATTGCGGGCATAGGTTAAGACCGGATATATGCCCGGCGTCGGCTCACGTTCCTAATGCTCTCCGCCGGGCACATATCCGTTCTTCTCTTTACCCGGATGAGCGGGAGCCGCCCGGCTCACTCCTCCAGACATACGATCGTGCGCCGGCCCCCGGCATGTGTGTGCCGGACGACGGCCCCGTCCGTCTCCGCCTGCCGGATGATCCTCAGATGTTCGCTTTCGATGTATTCGCCGGGCGCCAGGATCGGTATCCCCGGAGGATAGACATAGATATACTCCCCGCAGATCCTGCCTCCCGCTTCGTTCATCGGGACTTCCTCCGAGCAGCCTGTAACCGCGTCAAGGATCCTGCAGGCCGTGCGCACAGCGGGGATCCCTGCCGGCCCGCTTTCATCGGTCCGTCCGGACCCGTCCGCTCTGCCTGCTGACGGTGCCCTGTCCATTTCAGACAGCGCGTCCGCGAGGTATCTGACGGTCTCCCGGGTGTCCCCGCATCCTGTCATAGCGAGCACTGTGCTTCCGCTCACCATCTCGGTCTCGATCCCGTACTGCTCCCTGAGAATGCAGGCAGCTTCCGCGCCTGTAAGCCCGAGAGCGCTGAAGCTGATCAGTATTTTGCTCCTGTCGCGGAGCGGCGCGTCATTGTTCCTTGCGCGGGATACCGTGCTGCTCCTGCCGCGGGACGGCGCGTCATTCCACCCGTCCCCCGCTCCTCCTGCGCCGAGGACCTGTATATTCTCCAGTTCCTCCGCCCTGAGGTAGAACTCGTCGAGGCTGTCCCTCCACGTTTCAAAGAGCTCAGGCCCCTCTTCCGCAAGAAGCTGCACACAGCTGTCGATCGAGATCAGGAGCGGATAGGACGGGGAGCTGGTCTCGAAGATCCCCAGCTGTCTCTCGATCTCCTTCTCCCCGATAAGGTCTCCCCCGAGATGGAGAAGGGCTGTCTGCGTCAGGGACGGCAGTGTCTTGTGGACGCTCTGTATCACTGCGTCAGCTCCGAGCCTTACCGCGCTCTCGGGAAATCCGCCTTCTTCGAAAAGGCCGAAATGCGCCCCGTGAGCCTCGTCGACGACGAGAGGGACCGACTCGCGATGGCACAGATCCGCGATCGTCCTTATGTCGGATACCACGCCTTCATACGTCGGCGACGTCAGGATGACGGCCGCACTGTACGGATGCCTCCTGATCGCAGAGCGGACCTGCTCCGGAGTGACAGGACCGCTGATCCCGAATTTCCGGTTCTGCCCCGGCAGGATCCAGTGGACTTTATACCCTCCAAGCTCGATAGCGTGGTAGACGGATCTGTGGCAGTTCCTGGCCGCAATGATCTCACTGCCGAAAGGAGCTGCAGCCCTGATCGCCGCAAGGATCCCGCAGGTGCTCCCTCCGACCAGGAACCAGGTCCTCCGGCTTCCCCACAGGGCAGCCGCCCTTTCCATGGCCGCCTTCAGTATCCCCTCCGCGTCGTGGAGGTCATCCGCGCCGCTGATCTCCGTGATATCCCAGTCATAGGGAAGACAGTCGGAAGGCTTCAGCCTTCTCTTGTGCCCCGGCATATGCATCGGCAGCATCTCTTCCGTGATCCTCTCGATCTCCCTCTGGAGCAGTCCCCTGGAACCCATTTTCACCTCCATGTCGAAGCGCCTGCGCTGTCACCGCAACGAGCAAAATGGCTGCCGCAGAACAGCGACAGCCATTTCCTTTTCAGTTCATTTTCTGAACACTGTATACGCGGATCAAAGTTCCGATGTGCAGTGAGGGCACCTTGTCGCGTCGATCGCGATCTCGCTCTTGCAGTAAGGGCAGATCTTCGTTGTAGGAGCCGGCTCTTCCTCAGGCTTCTTGCCGATGGAGGCCGCCTTGTTCAGCGCTTTGATGATGCTGAAGAGGATGAACGCCATGATCAGGAAGCTGATGACCGCATTGATGAAATTGCCGATTCCAAGGGCAGCGTCACCGACCAGCGGGATCTTCCAGGCGCTGAAATCCATGCTCACGAAGCAGCCGAGCAGCGGGTTGATGATGTCTTCGACCAGGGAACTCACGATCGCCGTGAAAGCTCCGCCGATGATGATACCAACTGCCATGTCCATGACATTGCCGCGGGAGATGAACTCTTTAAACTCCTTCATAAAATTCTTCATTTTCTTTACCTCTTTTCTTTATAGAATATAGAAAACTAAATCGATACTATTGTAGCAGATTCTCTTTCTACATCAATACACTATTTTATATTTTTTTTATAATTTGGCACCGGGGATCTCAGGACTGCTCGAGTTCCTTAAGTCCCTCGCAGACCGCCTCATACGACTGCTCGACCAGCGGCATGAGCTGTAAAGCCCCTTCATATGACCCGTCCCGCAGTTCTTCCGTGATCCCGGAGACCGGGGCCAAAAGCCCGGTAAGTCCGAGATTCAGGCATACCCCCTTAAGTGTGTGCGCAGCAAGGAAGGCTTTCTCACAGTCATTCTCCCGCATTCCGGCGCGCAGGTCATCCATGCTTCCGTCCTTAAGGAACATGAGCGCGAACCTCTGTATGCGGTCGTCCTTAAGGAACCGCTGCTTCATGGACTCATAATCTCCGCCGATCGCTTCGTAACACTCTTTGACGTTCATGAATGATCCCCTTAAAGATGTTTAATAAACATAGCTGTTGATGATGTCATTGTTCTCCTGCACAGTCGCCGACGGCTCATAATCCTCCTGCCCGAAGAGCATCTCGTGGAGTGTCCGGACATTCGTCGTCAGATAATAGGGTACTACGCAGGACTCCCCGTTCACAGTGGCAAAGACCCGGTCCTCCTCGCTCGGGAAACCGCTCGTCTCCGTCAGGTCCATCGTTCTTGCCCTGAGCATGAACATGATGAGTTCCATCGTGTCGAGAGACGTCGCCGTCTCACCGAGCACACTGTTCGCCGCCGCGATCAGCTGCAGCGGATTTGCCTCCTTGGCCTTCTGCATGGTCAGGGACAGCACTGTCCTCTGCCTCTCCGCTCTCTTAAAGTCGTCTCCGGCCGTATAACGGATCCTGCAGTAAGCCGTCGCCTGGATACCGCTCAGGTGCTGCATTCCGTAGTCGGTCACTTCGTCATAGTCCGTGCCGATCTCGTAGTACATGTCGTCCATGTAGCTGTTCATGTACTCCATCTCTTCTTCGGTGATCTCAAGGTCGATCCCTCCGAACGCGTCGATCGTGTCCGCGAGTCCCTCGAACCCCACCGTCACGAAATCCGTGATATTGAGGTCCAGGTTGGAATTGAGCATTTCGATGGCCTGCTGGGGACCGCCGTACGCGTATGCGGCATTGCACTTGCGGAAATCACCGCCCCCGATATCCAGCAGGGTGTCTCTGTAAACGGAGACCAGCTTGACATCCCCGCTCTTTTTGTTGATCGAGCAGATCATGATCGTATCGCTCCTGTTATCGCCCCCAAGGAGATCCTGCTCCCTGGAATCCACGCCGAACAGCGCGATATTCTGGTATCCGGCCATGACCTTGTCTTCCCTGACCTGCCTGCTGATGCTGTTCTCGACGGATTCCGCAAGCCTTACGGAATTGACGGTCTGCAGCTGCGATCTCATATAAAAAACAAATGCGGCCGCAGCTGCGAAAATGATAAGGAGCAGCGCAAGGAAGAAATTCCGCACCGGGTGGCTCTTTCTCTTCCTCCTGTTGTATGTCTTCATCCGGCGGTCGTCCTGCGCCCTGCGGGACGCTTCCGCCCTCCGCCTTTCCCTGAGCTCATACTCCCTGTTCTGGCGGCTCTCCTCCTCTTCATCGATCCTCGACTTTATGGCGCGCTGTCCTTCGCGCGCGTCTCTGCGCCTTGCGTATTCCTCATAATCCTCCTCATCGCCAAGGCGCTCGTCAATAAGGATCTCATCCTCGATATCTCTTCTGTTTTTTGCCATATAAACTCCTGATCACTCAATGAGTTCCAGTCCGTTATCCCGGCTCCATCGTCTGGAGAATTCCATATAGATATCATCACGGAAATTGATCCATCTGATGAGTAGTCTTTCCTCCGTCAGTATGCTGTCAAAATACTCTATTCCCTTTTCCGCCGCCTCCCTGAGCCTTACCTTAGCGGCTTCATCGCCGAGCGAGGAAATAAAGCTCATCATGACTTTCTCCCGTCCCTCTTCTCCGATCTCGGGGAGCTTGATAAAGTCCTCTTTCTGCCGCAGGATGTCCTTTTCGGAGGAGATCCCGTCTATTGACTTGCCGTAGATCACGCCGTTCATGAACATGAGCACGGTCTCCAGCGGAATGTAGTAGTAATAAGACGCCCTGAACGGACATGAAACAGACTGCATCACGTCATCGAGTCTTATCTTCATATTGATACCTCTGTTTTTCTAAACCTGTATAGCCATAGAGTTTTACTTCAAAATCACGATCCTGTCAAGCCCTGTTCTTATTTGGGCGCACACTCCCCGAGAATTACTTGAGAATAGGCCCGAATAAGATTATACTCTTCTATGACGCTTTTGTCCCGAACCGGGCCTGAAAGGAGAATTCCGATGCGCAGAGCAATTTCAAATATATTGATCGTTGTCCTGACCGCGGTCATCGTTTTCAGCGGTTACCGCCTGTGGAATATCTTTCACGAGTACCATGAAGGCGAAAAGCAATACGAGCAGGCGGCATCCGATTATGTCCACACCAGGGACCCGGAGAATACAGCTGTCGAAAAGGCTGATATCGGGCCGCAGGAGTGTCCCATTTCCGTCGACTTCGACGGTCTCATCAGAGAGAATCCTGATGTCGTGGGATGGATCTACTGTGAAGGGACTCAGATCAACTACCCTGTCCTTCGCGGAGAAGACAACGACACTTACCTGCATCATATGATCAACGGGCAGTATAACTCAGCGGGAAGCATTTTCATGGACTTTCGCTGTGAGCCGGACCTCAGCGGTTACAATACCATCATATACGGCCACCACATGAAGAACGGCTCCATGTTCGCGTCCCTTCACCAGTATACGAAACAGTCCTATTATGACGAGCACAAGTATATGTGGTATCTCACGCCCGGCCATATCTATCGTTTTGACCTTATAGCCGGCTATGTCGGAGACGCTGAAGCGGAGATCTACACCATTTTTATGGAGAAAGGCGAGCTGGACAGTTATCTCTCTTTTGCCTCATCGGTCTCCACTTTCGAGCCTGATCACATGCCTGAGAACATTAACGGCATCGTGGTGCTGTCGACCTGTTCCTATGAATACGATGACGCCAGATATGTAGTCGTGTGCGTCCCCGTCATGATGGACTGAGCGCTGCCGGCTTCAGGATTCCATCGTGAAGCCGGTGGACGATACCGTCGCGACCAGCGTCCCCAGTTCATCCCTGATCTCAGCCGCGTAGAAGCTCGTTCTCCGCCCTTTTCTGACGGCCTTCGCTTCCGCTGTCAGATAGTTCCCCCTCGCCGCGGTCAGAAAGCTGATCTGGCTCGAGAGCGTAAAAGTGATCGGCTCATCGCCGGCGTTGGGATTAGAGGCCACAGCAAAGGCGAAATCCGCCATCGTGTAATAAACTGCCCCCATCACGCGGTCTCCCGCGTTCATATGGCGGTCTTTTCTCACAGCGAGTCCCACTTTCGCGTAACCGTCTCCCGCCTCCAGTATCTCGATCCCGGTCGCGTCTGTCGCATAGCGGTCCTGACGAAAAAACTCCCTTAATTCCTCAACACTCTTCATTAAATATTCTCCTGCTCATCCCTGAGCTTCTTCTTCGTCAGTCTCCTCATCATCGCTCTGCTGTGTGGCGGAGAGAACGTCCATGATCTCCTGCGCGTTATCCACAGTGACATTCACATAGTCGACCAGCGTCTCGTACGGGACATCGATCGCCCTGAGATAATCGAGCACATACTCTGCCGCGTGGCCTGCCTGTGCCATCGAATCGTCAAAAAATGTCTGCGCGATATTTCCCTTCGCCACCTCGCTAAGTATGTCGCTTCCGGAACCGATCCCCAGGATCACGACGTCGTGTCCCACGAGCCGCTTCTCGTCGCTGACCGCGTTAAAGGCGCCGACTGCCTGCTCATCGCCCGCGCAGATGATCAGTTCCAGCTGCCTGCCGTACTCTCTCATCTTGCCGACGACCTCGTCATACGCTTCTGCCTGCCAGTCCGGTTCTTCCTCGTATTCTTCTTCGCTTTCTTCAGAATCCCCGCTGGTCGCGTCAGCGTCTGCTTCATCGGTCTCTTCCGGCGCCTCTTCAGTCGCTTCGTCCGTCTCTTCAGTCACTTCGTCCGTCTCTTCTCCGGATCCTTCGTCCGTCTCTTCCTCTTCTTCCGCGTCGAGGACATTCACCCAGTAATCAATATCGTCCAGAGCTTCGAGCGTCTCCGCATTGATGCGGTTGCCCTCGGTCTCCCTGACGCCGTTCACTACGATCAGGCCGATCTCGTCGTCTTCGTTGAAGTCGATCTTCTTCGAGTCCAGATTGTTGATATAGTCCGCTCTCTGCTTCGCGACTTTCGAATTGTCCGCGCCGACATACGCTGCGCGGATCTTCTGCGCTTCCCAGCTCTTCCGCAGTTCTTTTCCGGGATCCGTACCAAAATACAGGACAGGTATCCCCGCTTCCGAGGCCACTGCTGTGATGGCGCCTGATACAGACGGGTCCGCGTTGCCCGCGACGAGAACAGAGCAGCCTTCGCCGATCAGTTGATGGACAGTGACTGCCATCTCCTCTGCCCGGCACTCCCTGCGGTCAATATTCTCCTGCGCGATGCCGGCAGCGATGAGATATCCTTCCATACGGGCCAGAAAATCATCGGTGAACCCGCCGTAAGATTCCGTATATACGATCCCGATCTTCGCGTCGGAGGGCAGGACCGGTTCCATGGGTTCCATCGGAGGTTCTTCTTCCGCCGCCTCCATGGTGGCCGCCAGAGTGGCCGCTTCCTGCGCTTCAGTTGTCTCCTGTGTCTCCTTCGTCGAACATCCTGCGAACAGGAGGAACACCATAGCGAACACAAGCAGCAGGCTCATGCTCTTCCTGTGCATAAATAGGTTCATAAATACACCTTTTCCTTATCTTCTTTTCGTCTATAACTTCACTATAATGCTTCATTATAACCGAACTCTGCGCAAAAGCGCAAGAAGCGATAGTTCCGGGTCTGATTTTCGGTGCGGCAGCCCCTGACTTTAAAGGGAAAGATGGCCTTGAAAGGTGAATTCCACGGTTGTATTCGAGGAGGTTGGGCACAGGTGAGAGTTCATGAAAATAAGGAATCCAACAGTTTTCTTTGGTTGGGCACAACAGCATCAATATCAGAAAAAGACCCGCAAAATCATAATGGTTTTACAGGTCTTTTTCTCGATAATCCTTGTCTCTTTTTCAGAAAACATGGCTGCTGTGCCCAACTAAAAACCCCGCCCTGCAGTTGATCATAAATCACAAGTCGATCAAAGGCACGCCCTGAGGTTCACTCAGCCCAGCACATCTCCGAGGCTGGCATTTTCAATTCCGTGCTTTTCCGCGTATCCCGTCAGGAACAACGTAAGCGCGCCGTCGCCCGTGACGTTGCAGGCCGTTCCGAAAGAATCCTGCAGCGCGAAGATCGTCAGCATCAGCTCCGTGCCGTTCTCATCGAAACCGAGAACGCCGGTGATCAGGCCGAGCGAAGCCATGACCGTGCCGCCCGGAACACCGGGCGCGCCGATCGCGAACACGCCGAGCAGCAGGCAGAACAGC